>JAEEGG010017090.1_pt1 | contig 14968 bp, 10 predicted proteins | sample 9134161 | NCBI WGS metagenome assembly JAEEGG01 (sample SAMN16246543, study PRJNA631951) | gut metagenome | biome: gut microbiome; feature: rumen; material: CR-attached | host: Bos | place: Iran: Karaj | collected 2018-10
GTACGTTTTGTCGCTTAAGTACCTTATTCGTCTCAGCATCACGAATGACCCAGGATGCGCTACCCTTTTGCTGAGTTTCAGAGATGTTGCGGATACTGGCAGTTAACAATCCCTGATCACCAGCACGCAGGAATCGAGGAAGATAAAGTTCTGCCATTAGTTCTTTTTGAGCCACTATCGTCTCGTCCAATTGAGCCGTCAGCAGTTTCTTTGTGTGAGCAAGTCCAAGAAGATGCCAACGGGTCAGGCTTTCAGGCAGTGTGAAGGCTATCGCGACCTGTCCGAGCGAATCAGTTCGCAATTGGGGCATGAAAAAGGCCAGTTCAGAAAGATTGTTACGCATCTCCACATTTATTTCTTCTCCCAAAGAAAGGAGAGAAGCACCATCTTCACTTTCCTCGACAGACTCCATGTTCAGCCCAGCGATTTGTCCTTGCAATGCTTGGTCAACGGACTCGAATGCCAGACCTTCCACATCGTCCATGCTGAACTTCTGGACAGCACCTGCATACTCGCGGGCAGGAATCTTAGCCATCCTAACAGAAGTAGACATCGACTTCTCCTCAACAGCAGAAGTAATACTGTTCACTTGCCTGAGAGTTCTTACGTTTCGAGTCTGAATCATGGGAAGACTGCCGAAATAATCAGGATTGAACTCGCTGAAGGTAAATTCTCTTGTTTTATGCATCCACATCTGCATAAACAGATTCCAAAAACGAATGAAAGAGAAGTTGCGACTGGAAGTGACATAAAGTGAGGGAATGTTATAACCACGATAGAAAGAGAAATTCATGCTGTGGGGAGCCAAAGCATCGAGCGACGCATCATAAAGGCTAAGCATCACATTCGCTTGAGCAGGCATACCATCAGGCTGACGTAGTGAGAGTTTCCACTCTTCAGCCTGACCTGGACGAAGATGATCGCGGAAGGTGTCCCAATGAGCTCGCAGGCGAGTATCAGGCTGCTCGAGATGCAACTGAAGGGTCTGAGTGTACAGTTTCTGTTCTTTATATAAAGAAATGGAAACAGAGACTCCTTGTTCGTATTCCTTACGATAGGGAATGGACCAAAGGACAAGGCTGTCGCTCATGTGCATCAGCTTATCCTCTGTGAGACCTGCCGCAGAGGTCAGGGTGCAATAAATCCAAGCATCTTGGAAACTGGTGCCAAACTGAACCTGAGCAGGCCGATTTACAGAAAAAGTGTCACAAGGCGTATAGAGCCAGATACTCTTTTCTACGGCTAAACGTGTATCCTGCATCGACATCAAGACGAATTCTGTCTCCCAAGTGGCACTATCCTGACCTACAATTCCTTCTGCCTCCAATGAATAAAGTCCTGATGGCAAACTCCTCAATTGCTCAGGGACTGTAGGTTTTCCTGACGGAACAGTAAACTCACAGACAAGTTTTTTCTTTTGCATAACACGACAAACAACAGATCCTTCCAAAGGCCGATCAGTAGGCGAATAGAGGGTAAGTGTGAGAGGACTGAGTCGGTCTCGATCCTGCTGATATTCCATCTGCCCCCACAAGCGCAACGGACGGGTACAAACGGGAATGTTCAGCGAGCCTTGCTGTGTCTCGCCCTGATTGTTCAATACATCCAGATGGACGACAATGCGCCTGCCTTGCCAGAGAGCCTCTTTGTCAATATCCATCGGAATACGCATTTGAAACTTGCCAGAGGCATCCGTCCAAACGGTATCAGTCTGCTGAGGAGCAGAGAAATCATTCCTGCGATACCACCAACTGCTGGTCCACTGATAGGTTCCTGACACACGAGCCTGACTTACAGGCACCCCACTGTACGTGAGAGCACACCCAGTAACCATGATGCTATCGCCTGAAAGGTCGATATTCTCCACAGGATCCATCTCTACTTGGAACGTAGGGCGGCGATACTCCTCTACCCGTATCATACAAGTCTGGTTGCCTATAAGAATCTGATAAGTACCAGGAAGTCCTTTCTCAGGCAAAGAAAGGCTGTCCCGCAACGTGCCGAATTCATCTGTGCGCAACGTATGGGACAGAATTTCCTGATGATTGGCATCCATGAATTTCAGCGTATATTCTTTGTCTGGAAGTACATCTGCCTCCCACCCTTGATGACTATATGCTACAGCGCCTACATAAACAGTTTGTCCAGGCCGATAGATCGCCCTATCAGTAAAGATTCTCATGTTGTTTCCCCGCTTCTCAGACGAGGCACGCTGATAGCCAAAATAAGAGAGTGGTGACAGGGTCTGGGCCTCATCTCCTTCACGGGATATCTTGACATAATGAGAACGGGCATCTATCTTCCGATTAACCTCCACGATGCCTCGCTCGTCAGTCAGCAATGTTCTAACAAGTGAATCTCGATCATCTTCTCGATCATAGAAGTCAACGCGAACGCCCTGCTGAGGTTGCCCTGTCTGGCTATCCACCACAACGACACGAATACGATCATCAGGAAGGTTCATCTTAAAGAAATCGAGGCGAGACGCACGGAAAAGTGAGACTTGAGGCAGAACCTTCTTTGCAAGCTTAGCCTCCGTACGCCCTTCTACTACCATCGCATACACACCACAGTCAGGGCTCTGCCAAACAAGCGTATCGGTCCACAGCTTTATGTCTGGATGAGAAGCAAACTCGTGGATTACAGTTCGAATCCGTCGCCCTACCCTCTTCACTTGAACATACATGTCTTCACCCTCACTCTGGAAATCCAGGGGAAGCTGATAGAGGGTCATCGTCATAGACTGCATATTACGCACTTCAAGAGGCATGTGGATCTGTTGATCTGGATAACACATTTCCCCAAAATGCCAGGAAAGAATAGGACTCTGCAACTCCAGAATACGATTTTGAATTTCAGCCTTCTGTTCGCAAGCGGGGTAAAGACGCAAAGCCTCCTCCAGAATCTCTTTCTGTTCCTCGGACTTTGTAGCGAAATCTGCCATTCTCATGTACACAAGAGCACAAGCGTTGACATCTGCGTACTCTTGTTTGAGCTTCTGCAAATCCTCCTTGGATATATTGTATGAACCCTCCTGAAGCAAAGAATCAAGTGTCAGACGAAGTGTTGCCTCACGCAGACCAGCCTTTCGATAGATGGATATGACATCTGCATACATAGGTGTCTGCATTTTCTTGCGAAGATCACGATGGATGTCATTGATATAGGCTTGCCAAACCACATAGAGCATATCACTGCCGAAAACTTTCTCGTGGTTTCCTCGGTTGACCAGCGGAACCCATTGGGAGGTAGGAGCTGTCCGCAAGAGTTCCATATCTTGAAGAGACTGCGCATAAAGCTGGGCTGCATGCATACGATACTCCTCAGAGGTCCATTCCTGAATGCTATCCGAATGACTCTCCGTATCACGCCGAAAGACTTGTGAACGTCCTGCGTTCATCGCCAACAAGTGAGCTAATGTAGCCCGATAAATGGCACGAGAACAGGAATCGGCTTGTTGGGTAATGGCCTCCTGCAACAATTTCACATCAGTAAAGAAACTGTCAGGGGAAACATCCTCACGCAACTGAAACTCTCTCAGAAGACTGACCAGATGCTTAGCATCATTGTTTGAACTTGAAAAGGAAGACATTGAAATAAACAAACAGAAAAAGAAAAGAACTCTACGCATAATAAAGCCGATATTTGTGTGCAAAGAAACAAAAAACGGATGAAACCCATCTGATTTCATCCGTTATTATTTCTTAAAAGGTTCTTATTTGAAGAAATCTTAACATTTACTTCACAGCAATCACTTCAATCTCCACGAGGGCGCCCTTGGGCAAATCTTTTACTGCTACTGCACTGCGGGCAGGGAAAGGTTCTGTGAAGAACTGAGCATACACCTCATTCATGGGACCGAAGTTTGCAATATCGCTTAAGAATACAGTGGTCTTGATGACATGATTCAAGTCGGTACCTGCGGTCTGCAAGATCCGTTGGGCATTGGTTAGCGCCTGACGCGTCTGTTCCTGAATGCCACCTTCCACGAAAGAACCTGTTGCAGGGTCGATAGGAATCTGACCGCTGGCGAAAACGAAACCGTTGACCTCGATAGCCTGACTATAAGGACCGATGGCTGCTGGAGCCTTGTCTGTATGAATTGCTTTCATCTCTTATGAAACTTTAAAACCTTGTTCTATTAATGATCTTCTTATTTCCTCAATGTGTTCCATGTTGCGTGTCTCAACCTTGATTCTAAGCTGGCATGCTGTGACTCGAGCACTGTCGTCGTTGCGTTCATGATGCACACTGATGACATTCCCTCCCAAACCAGCAATAGCTGAACTGACACCCAAAAGCTGTCCAGGTTTGTCCTCCAGCTCCACCACGAAGGTGCAAGTGCGACCACTCTTAGCCAAACCTCTATTGATGACACGACTCAGAATCGTCACGTCGATGTTTCCGCCGCTGACAATACAGATAGTCTTCTTGCCTGCAATGGGAACCTTATTGAACATCGCAGCTGCCACACTGACAGCTCCAGCTCCCTCCGACACCATCTTATGCTGCTCAATGAGCGTCAGGATGGCAGCACAAATCTCATCCTCGTTGACCGTCACGATGCCATCAAGGTATTTCATGCAGGTATCATAAGTAAGCTCTCCTGGTTCTTTTACTGCAATGCCGTCCGCAATGGTATTCACACTGGAGAGATGAAGAATCTGATGATCCACCATACTCTGATACATACTTGGGGCACCTGCTGCCTGAACTCCGTAAACCTGCACCTTGGGATTGAGCTGCTTGATTGCATACGCCACACCGCTGGCCAAACCTCCTCCGCCAATGGGAACCATGATAACCTCCACGTCAGGAAGCTGATCGAGAAGTTCCAATCCAATGGTTCCTTGACCAGCTATAACGTTCTCGTCATCAAAGGGATGGACGAAGGTATAGCCTTCCTCGTCGCGAAGTTGGATGGCTTTCTGGTAAGCATCATCATAAACGCCTGGTACCAGACAGATCTCAGCTCCGTAGCGACGTGTTGCCTCCACTTTGCTTATAGGAGCCCCCTCGGGCAAACAAATGAGACTGCGGATATGATTGTAGCTTGCTCCCAAAGCCACGCCCTGAGCGTGATTGCCTGCCGAGCAAGCGATTACACCGCGTGCCTTTTCCTCATCGGTCAACTGAGAAATCTTGTAACATGCGCCGCGCACTTTGAACGATCCTGTCAACTGAAGATTCTCTGGCTTAAGATAGATATCAGCTTCAGGGTTGAGACGAGGCGCCTGTACCAAATCTGTGCGTCGGATGACTCGATTCAGCACATATTTTGCTTTATAGAAATTATCCAGATTAAGCATTCTCGCCAACTGCCTTTAAGTTGATTAATCCTTAGCTGGAATCTCCTTCAGCAATGCCTTCAGGAACTCCCAGAACTTGGCAACAGAAGGAATGTTGCAGCGTTCGTCTGGTGTGTGGGGAGAACGAAGGGTTGGACCGAAACTAACCAAATCCATCTGTGGGTACACACCGCCGATGATACTGCATTCCAGACCTGCATGACACACCTGCACCTTAGCATCCTCTCCAAAGAGTTCCTTGTGAGCCTTCACCATCGTGGCAGTAATGGGGCTGTCGAAGTTAGGTTGCCATGCGCCATAATGTCCACCGTATTCAACCTTCATGCCAGCCATAGAGAAGCAGCATTCCTGCATCTCCTGAATATATTCCATCATCGTCTCGTTACTGCTGCGAGCCAGAATCAGGATGCTGGCCTCTCCCGCACCAATGTTTATAATGCCCAGATTGCTGCTGGTCTCCACTACGGATGGGATGCTGGGAATATTGCGCAACACGCCATCATGACAAGCCATGATAGCATCCACCAGATTGTCCTGAATCTCCTGAGGCACCTCGCCAGATGGCTTTTCTGTAGGTTCAACTGTCAGGGAAATGTTCTCTTCCACTCCACGAAACTCTTCCTGGAAAATATTCTGGCAAAACTGGGCAAGATCCTGCAGGTCCTCGAGGTTCTCTTTCTGAATAGTGAGCACAACCGTTGCTGTGCGAGGAATCGCATTGCGCATATTTCCACCTGTCCAACTGACCAGTCGAGCCTCATCGTCGATGATTGCCTGACGAACGAAGCGAGCCATCAACTTGTTGGCATTTGCCCGTCCCTCGTTGATTTCCAACCCGCTGTGGCCGCCACGCAGATTCTTCAGACTTACCTTTACGGCAATATCATCGGCATCAGGTTCCACCTCTTTATATTTAAGGGAAGCTGTGATGTTCACTCCACCGGCACTACCAATCACGAACTCGCCCATCGTCTCATTGTCGATATTAAGCAGGATGTCGCCTTTCAAGGTATCGGGTCCCAAGTGATTCACGCCGTACATGCAGGTTTCCTCGTCAGCCGTGATCAAAGCCTCCAGAGGTCCATGTTCCAGGTCCTTGCTCTCGAACACTGCCATGATGGAAGCCACACCCATACCATCGTCACTACCCAACGTGGTACCTTTTGCCTTTACCCATTCGCCATCAATCCATGCGTCGATGGGATCAGTCTCGAAATTATGGTTGCTCTCGTCCACTTTCTGAGGAACCATATCCATGTGCGCCTGCAGGACAGCCATCTTGCGGTTCTCGTAGCCAGGAGTGGCAGGTTTGCGCATCACGATGTTCTCAGCCTCATCCTTAAAAGCCTCGATACCATGTTCCTTTGCCCAGCCAAGCAGGAAAGCCTGGATCTTCTCCAGATGTCCGCTGGGACGTGGCACCTGAGTCAGGAGATAAAAGTTCTTCCAAATAATCTGAGGATCTAATTCTTTGATTGATGTTGCCATGTTTTTATATGTTTTTTATGTTTGATTGAATTCTCTTTCCGTACAAAATTACGACATTCTCACGAAAGTACCAAACATTGGAGTCTAAAAAGTACATCGCTCCACCATTGTGATTCCTTCCAGGTTGAGAAGAGGGCCAGAGGATTTTTTCAGAATGTCACGATAAGGTGCCTGCAGATAGATGAGATCGTTCTGAGGAAGAGGCAAGATTTTCAGTTCCACCTGCTTGCCCACCAAGTCGCTCACCCTGACCATCATGGGATTGCCATTCCAGAAGTTATCCTCAACCAGCAGTCCATCGGCATAGACTCGAGCCACGTCTCCCTGATAGGCAATCTTCAGGAAGAGTTCATCGGCCACGTCTTTTTTCTGAATATCAGGAGAAAGCGTGATGGTCCAAACGGATGCATGAAGGAAATCCTCCTCCACAGGTTGCTTTGCCGCCCCTGCACTACCCTTTTGGATTTGGCGAACCACACTGTACTGTTGCTTTTGGCTACACTCCACAGGATATTTCGTGGTTTCCTGCCAAACCTCCTCCACAACACGTGAACCTGCCTTATACAGCACGCCACCTTTCTTGGCATAATGGAGACGGCCATCAATCTTGAAGGCTCTTTTTGCCTTTTCTGGAGAGAGAACGGTAATTCCAGTCTTCTTTCCAAAAGCATTCTCCACATAGATTGTCTTATCCAACTTAGGCTTGTATACCTTTCCATCAATGGTCAACCGGGGTTCTCTGCCAGGAATCGTGATGAAATAGAGAAGCTTGCCTTCGCGCTCCTGACAGAACGGCTGCACAGAGGCACTATCAATCGTAAGGCCAGCAACCCTCCATCCACGAGGAACCATATAGGCCACACCCTCTTCGTGGAGGATACGGACATAATCATTATGGAACTCAAAACATCCACGCCGAGAGGAGTTCTTGGTTATTTCCTCAGCATCCATCACGGCAAGTTCACCTCCCCAGTCCGCAAGGAACTGATGGAACCATCGGCTCTGATGGAAAGAGCGCTCATTCACTTGTCCCATTTCGCCTAAAGGTGCCTGAAACTCATAGGACATGTGAGGCATATCGTTGGCATTCGTGGTTCTGGAAGTTTGCGTCTCAGCCATCGAGTGCTCTGCATGATAGGGATTGGTCCCTCCGTGGTACATATAGTATCCAGGCAGATTGCTTCCACTTCCCATTTTGGTGATGAGCAGAGGCAGCATCTCGTTGCCGCTGATATTGATGCGACGATGATACGAAGGAGTCATACCGCCTCCCAATTCACAAGTCAGATATGGATAGGACCTGAGCAATGTATCGCCTTTGTCTGTCAGGTCGTCCTTGGAAAAGGTTTCCGTAGCGATGACAGAGGAGATGCGTGATTCTTTCATCTCGAACGAACTGCCATATCCTGGCATATCGTTCATGCTGCGGTCCCAAAAGCCATCCGCATAATCGCCATAGAGAGGAAGAATCTGGCCAAACTCAGCAGCAGCGCCCCTCAGATTGGGCCACCCTGTGCGAGTATAAAAGGGAACATCGAGACCTGCATCGACAGCCAGTTTCTTGAGTGACATCAGATAGGACCAAGGGCCGGCAGATTCGTTTTCCAGCTGAACGCCCACTACGGGTCCTCCGTCCTTCCACAACTGACCTCTCACTTGTAGGGCTATCTGATTGTACAGTTCTCCTACTGCCCGCAAGAATCCTGGAGCGGTGGAGCGCAAACCGTATTCTTTCCGGTCTGCAAACGCAAGGTCGACAATCCAGTCGGGTATTCCTCCATTGTAGCATTCTCCGTGACAGAAAGGGCCGACTCGCAAGACGACCATCATGCCTTCTTCGCCACATATACGCACGAACTCGCCCAGATTGCGGTTCCCCCTCCAATTCCATTCGCCCTGATGCTCCTCGTGATGAATCCAGAAGATATAACTCGCCACAATCGTCACTCCTCCAGCCTTCATTTTGCGTATCTCACGACGCCAGTCCTTCTGTGGGACACGGGCATAATGAATCTCACCCATCACAGGGAGGATTGGCTCGCCATTCAAGAGGATTCCTCGAGAATCAACATAAAACGTCTCGCCACGAGAGTTCACGGCTGTTCCGAAATGGAACACACCTTTGCCCGCTTCTGTCGATTCGCTGGCTTCTGCCGCACCACTCAGGCAAAGAGACAGTAGAAGAACCAGGGTACGAAGAATACTGGAGAAGGTACTTTTCATGCTTTACGAGGTTGGGTAAGGAACAAAGCTACCAAAGCATAGATTCCCAGCAAGGCAACCAGGAAAGTCTGAAGCGTATGGACGAGCAGCACAAAGATGGCTGCATCAGTTTGCCCCACTCCATAAAGAACCAGAATAGTCTTCACGGCGAAATGCCAAGGACCAGCTCCATTGGGCGTGGGGACCAGAACTGCGAATGTACCCACCACGAAAGCCACCAGGGCAGCAATGGCACCCAGGTTCTCCGTAAAGTCGAAACAGAAGAAGGTCAGATAGAAATGCAGATAATAGCAAATCCAAATGGCAAGCGAATAGAAAAGGAACAGCAGGGGATTCCGAAGATGACGGACAGAGAGAATACCTGCGGTCACATCTGAAACCACATCGCGCGTCTTGGAGAAAAGTCGGAAACGACGGAACAAAAGCCACATGCCCAGCTCCAGCACGAACAGACAGACGAACGTCACAAGATAGCCCGTAGCGGTGAATCTGGAGAAAAGCGCCTCGAAAGAGAGGCCCGTCGACATCATGAACTTGGCAAAGACGGGTATCTGCAGCAGGATGGTGAATAAGGTGATGATCAGTATCAGCATCACATCCACTACCCTTTCTGTCACTACAGTTCCAATGCTTTGACTGAAATTCGTTCCCTCGTAGCGCTTCAGCACTCCACATCGCAGAATCTCACCCACGCGAGGAACCACCAGACTGCTGGCATAGGAGAGAAAGATGGCATTGATGCACGTGTGAATGCGAGGCTTCTCGCCCATTGGCTCCAGCACCTGACGCCAACGAAGACCTCGAAACACCTGAGCCAGAATGCCAAAGGGCATACTCAACAGCATCCACGTCCAAGACATCTCGCTGGAAAGCGCTCCCTTCACCACGTCCCAATCAAAGCCGCGATACATCCACCACAGGATGACACCTGCCAACAGGAAGGGCAGACCTATCTTCACTATTTCACCAAATACTTTCTTCACCTGATCAGTCGTATCTTGCGCACAAAATTACAAATTTATGCTGAAATGCGAAAGTGATTTAGAATGATTAACGCGAAATGGATTATCAAGTGCAAACGTCCCAATCCCAAACCTTTTCAAGGAAGAGGGATGTCCTCATCTTCCATCAATTTCTTAAGTTCTTCTATGTCAGGCAATGTTTGCTGCATTGTTTCTGGCATATCAGACAATGTTTTATAGGTAACTACACCCATAGGCTTGTTATAATCTCGTACAGCATATTCTGCATAAGCCTGATTTGCACTCTTACAAAGCACGATGCCAATACTTGGATTTTCATGTGGTTTACGAACTTTGTCATCAAGTACCTGCAAATATGCATATAACTGACCAAGATAGTTAGCCTTGAATTTCCCAACTTTCAACTCGATTGCGACCAATGCATTCAACTCTCGATTGAAAAACAACAAATCGCTCCACATTTCTTCACCATAGATTTCAAGATGATATTGATTGCCAACAAAAGTGAAGTCCCGTCCAAGCGTCATAATAAACCGTTTGATGTTGTGAATGATTCGTTGTTCCACCAATCGCTCATCAACATCTTTTTCTTGTGCATCAATATCCTCGACATTAATATAGTCTAGCAAATACTCATCCTTGAACATCCTAATAGCCTTCATAGCCTGTCTCGCAGAAGGTATAGTCTGAGCGAAGTTGTTAGGTGCTGTATGTTTAGGTTGTGGTATTCCTGCTTTCAAGACATCTCTTAACGTGTACTTATCCCACTGGTGCATCACAGCCTCATGGATACAATACAATACTTCCTGAATATTCTTGGTCTTATGCAGAATCTCCATGTGATGCGAAAAACTGATGCCAAGAAATTCGTCACGATTAATTTCGCTCGCCAACGGCGACCATTTTGCAAGTGAGAAGTAATCATAGACGATAGGAATACGCACTTCTGTGTCTTCCAATTTGCTCGCCGTCGGCGAGCAAATTAAATAACGTTCCCAAAACTCAGCAAACAAACGCATGTTACGTATGTTTTGAGCGGAGAATCCCCGTAAGCCAGGCAATTCTCTCTGCAGTTGTTCGCTAATGTCATCAATAGCGCCAGTACCCCATGTCCCTTCTCGAGAATTAGCCGACACATAAAGGCCCACTCCAAAATATAGCGACAATTGGGAACCGCTTATCAACCTTACCGCCCGACTCTGGCTTTGCAAAATAGCCGTCTTTATGGTATCGACAGCGTTCTTAACCCCTTGTGTCATTCCTGTAGTTGCATTCTTGTCCATATCACCAACACGCTATTATCTTAAATTCATTGATCGCATATCCCTCACCACGTCCCAATCAAAGTCGCGATACATCCACCAGAGGATGGTACCTGCCAACAGGAACGGCAGGCCTATCTTCACTATTTCACCAACTACTTTCTTCACCTGATCAGTCGTATCTTGCGCACAAAATTACAAATTTATGCTGAAATGCGGAAGTGATTTAGAATGATTAACGTAGATAGGTAGGTAAATATTACAGTATTTGAGTATGAAAACGTATTGACAACTTTGGAGCTTCAGTGTTAATATATTACTCCTTGACGTTATTTACATAATATATTGTGATAGTGTCATTTTTCAGTATAACATGCAGATGACAAGAGTACAAGTGCATATTCTGCCATCTGTTTTTTCATTCAAGTCGAGATGACCTGAAATAAAATGGAGAAATCGCTTTTTTTTAGATTTTTTTTATAAATAGGATACAAATAGAAAAAAAATATATATATTTGCATCGGTTTCGGGGAGAAATCCGGACCAAAGATGCATTAGCTTATTATTTCGCACTTTACCGAAAGGACGTCGGAAATCTATTTGGGAATAGTTCGATTAATGAGCAAGAAGGAGTCACCTCGGCTTACTCCTGTCTAACTGAATAGCTATGCACACGCTTTGGCGTGGAGCATTCTTATATGTTAGACAGGGGTTCCCAATCCGACGTCTACCCCTTTGGTAAAGTGCATAAGGATGGCCACGCCATTTTTTGTACCTGCATCCTTTATTTGTCTAACTTAAATAATAAGTGAATGAAGAAGTTTTTTTTGTTAATGACGCTGTTTCCTCTTTTCACTTTAGTTCATGCACAACGAAAAGTGGAAATAGTAGAACCTGTAAAGCAAGATTTGTCCGATACAGGTAGTCGCTTTATTAAGCGCAAAGTGGCTATAGGTCGCTTTAGTAATGAAACACAGTATGCTAAGGGCATTTTCTATGACAAAGAAAATGATCCAATGGGTAAACAAGCACTTGACATCTTGTCTGCCAAGTTAGCAGCATCGAACAAATTCCTATTATTGGAACGAAGTGACCTTGCTTCTCTTTTAGAAGAGGCAAAAAAGAGTGAAAATGGTCTATCTACGATAGGTGCTGATTATATGATTATTGGTTCTATCACAGAATTCGGGCGAAAGAATGTGGGTAAATCTGGAACATTTACAAATGTGAAGACACAAATTGTAGAGGCAGCTGTTGCTATTCGTTTAGTTGACGTTGCTACAGGACTTATTATTTATTCTGATGAAGGAAAAGGTTCTGCAGAACTAACAACCAAAACCACAATGGGTGTTGGTGGCAAGGCTGACTATGACGCTACACTTAGTGACAAAGCCATATCAGAAGCTATTGGCCAACTTGTAGAAAATATCATTAACAAATGTACCGATAAACCTTGGCGAACTTTTTTTCTTTCTTATGACAACGATGCACAATTAATTGCAGGTGGAGCAAGTCAAGGGATCAAAGAAGGAGACACATTTGCTGTAATGACAAAAGGCAAAAAAGTGAAGAATCCTCAGACTGGTGTTATGATAGAACTTCCAGGTAAACAAATAGGAACAGTAACAGTCTCTGCTACTGGTGGGGATACTCCTGAAACAGAATTCTCTTTTGTTTCGTTTACTGGCGATAACACATCAATCGATCCCAATAAACTGTCGGATTACTACATTGAAGAAATCAAATAAAAATGTCATGAAAGTGAAAGCTTTTTTTTCAATAATTGCAATAGCCATTCTAATGGCTGGATGTAAAGCAAATTATCCCGTTGCACAACAGAGCGGAAAAGAAGATATGGCATACTTGGTTTTCGTAGGTCCCTCGCAGACTTACAAAAATGGTTTAAAACTTGTACAAGTAGACGTTGATGGAACCAAGTTTGATGCCAAAGTAGTAAAACCCAAGACCGCAAACAGAAAAGGGACTCAGTATGGAGTGGCTACTGGCCGGAGAAATGTTACCGTAAAGTTCAATGATCAAACAATATATCAGAAACAATTGTTCCTGTCAAGTCAAGAAACTAAAATAATTAATTTGCCATGAAGAAAATCATCTTTACAGCCATCTTTGTGATGGCTATGGCTTCTTGCCAAACACAGCAATCGCTGTATTCTTGGTATGATTCTGAGGAAGCGGCTTATACGTACACAAAACGTGGCACAGAAGAAACGCTTACCAAAGCTATGGCTCAGTATGAAAAAGTCATCAGCAAACAGAAAGGACTTCGCAAAACCGTTCCCCCTGGTGTTAATGCCGAATATGGCTTCCTTCTTTATAAAGCAGGAAAGAAAGAAGAAGGCTTGACCCTTCTTCGGGCAGAAATTAAAGCCTATCCTGAATCAGAGAAATTCATTTCACGTATCATTAATCAATTGGAAAAATGAAGAAGTACATCATCTTTGGTCTGATGACTTTAATTATGTCATCATGCACACAGCAGATTACACGTCTTGCCCAATATCCCAAAATGTACGAGGAGAAGCCTCTAACTATTGCAGTCATGCCCCCTATCAATCAGACAAATTTTGTCGAAGCAAAAGAGTATTTTTATACAACACTTTATGCTCCTCTCTGTGAAAAAGGTTATTATGTATATTCGCCTATGATGACTATGGAATTGTTTCAATCTGAGAGCGCATACGATGCAGAGCAATTCATAGAAGGTGATCTCTCTCAGTTTCGTAATGTACTAGGAGCTGATGCTGCCATGTTTACAGTCATTAAATCATGGAAAAGAAACAAGGTTGGAGGAAAGTTAACTGCTGGAATAGAATATATACTTCGTTCTACAAAAACTGGTGATATTTTGTACAAACGTGAAGGCTTGATAAGTGTTGACACAAGTGTTCGAAGCGGCGGAGGTGGCCTTATTGGAGGCTTGGTTGATATGGCTGCAACAGCTATCAATACAGCTGCAACAGATAAAGTCGTTGCTGGACGAAGATGTACTATATTTGTTTTGAGCGACATGCCTGAAGGTAAGTATAGTACTCATTATGACAAAGATCAGAAACTACTAGCAGGAAAAAGTTTTGTAAAGGCAACTGTTAAAAAATAAAACTCTTGTCATAAATACAGGAATTGTCTTATAATTCCTCCACAATCTATCAGGATGTCTCTGGAAACTTTTGTTACAAGACATCCTGTTATTTTTATCAAAAAAAATTAACATGATTAGAATCTATATTCTTATATAAGACCAACAAAATAATTATAAAAATATTTAACGTAGGACCATGCAGACTTAACAGCCATATAAAATTCCGACAATCAACACTTCCAGTTAAATTCATATAGGCATATAGCTAATGTGACTTAAAGCAAAAACACAACGTGTTGAAACCGCAAATACAACACGTTGAATCGAGCAAGTCGACACGTTGTCTTTTTTGAAAGGACAGCAGTTACTGCACCATGCACAAAAGTGTGTTCGCCAGCCCAGCGTGTCGGCTTTGCTACTTGACTTCTGACTGCCTAACCACTTCAAGAAGCCGTTCACGTTCTATTAACCATTCTTGGACTTGCACAACTTGGAATGTTTTAATCCTTTAAGCAGCCTATGGGGATGACATATACTCCATCTTGTCTTTGATAGGCATACTGTCCAACACCGATGATAACTGCCAGAAATGATGGTGCTGGC
>JAEEGG010017096.1_pt1 | contig 14965 bp, 8 predicted proteins | sample 9134161 | NCBI WGS metagenome assembly JAEEGG01 (sample SAMN16246543, study PRJNA631951) | gut metagenome | biome: gut microbiome; feature: rumen; material: CR-attached | host: Bos | place: Iran: Karaj | collected 2018-10
CGGAATCTTGATGAGTATCGTCTCCATGATTATTTTGCCGCTCATGGGTTTTGTGACGGGTTCGCAACCGATTATCGGGTATAATTACGGTGCAAAGTACAACAACCGTGTCCGCGACGCGCTTAAGTTCACCATGCTCTATGCCACGGCGTTTATCGTGATTGCGTGGATTCTCGTGATGACGAATACGCTTGCGTTTGTGGCGCCTTTTGTGCCGAACGACCAGAACATGCAACAGCTCACGTGCAAGGCTCTCCGCACCTTCATCTGTATGATGCCGTTTGTACCGCTAGGTATGGTGTCGGGTAACTTTTTCCAGGGAACGGGCAAGGCTTGGCGTTCGATGTTCCTGAACGCTTGCCGTCAGCTCATTTTGCTGATTCCGTTCCTGTTTATTATGCCGCGTTTCTTCGGGCTTCGTGGCGTGTTCATGGCGCAGCCTATCGCTGACTTTGTGACGGCCTTCATCGCCATTATCATGCTCCGTGCCGAACTCAAGAACATCCCGCGCATCTAGCCCTGTCATTCCCGCCTCCGAGCGGGAATCTCCATCTTGCCGCGTTTATCCCGCAGTGTTGAGCAATCCATCGCTTTCGGCGATGAGCTCTTTCGTCTGCGTGACTTCGGCGCTCTGGCGCGACACAAGCCCGACTGAAATCGTCACCGGAATTCTCGAATCCATCCACGAGAATATGTGGCGCTCGATGGCAAGGCGCAACTTCTCGATGCGTTTCTTTGCGTCTTCGGGGGAAATCCCGATCATGAGGAGCAAAAACTTTTCGCCGTCGTATCGTGCGAGCAGGTCGGAATCGCGCTTCTCATCGTTCAAGAGCCTCGCGACTTCCTTTAAAATCAGGTTACCGCACATTTCACCGCAAGAATCCGTGAAACGTTTGAAGTCGTCCACGCGGATCAATGCCACATGGATAAATGCGCCCACACGGCGGGCGCAAACGAGTTCACCTGCCGAGCGGTCCATGAACGCCTGGTGGTTCAGAATTCCCGTCAGCGAGTCCATCGTTGCCGCTTCGTAAAGTTCGCGGCTAAAAGCCTCCTCGTTCGGATCCTTGTAGGCAATCTTCAGCACCATCTTGCCAATCTGGAGCCTGTTGTCCGAATCGAGAATCTGCTTGTGGATGTAGTTGCCGTCGACGAATGTTCCGTTCGTGCTGCCGAGGTCTTCGACAGTCACGCTCTGGCCGTCGAACGTGAGCGCGCAATGCCTGCGGCTTACCAGTTCGTCCTCAAAGCGGATGTCGGCGTCTTGCCCACGACCGAGCACCACGGTCCCTAATTCGAGCGGAAGCTCTGCGAACTCGCTTTGAGGGTATAGCACGATCAAGTGCGGATGAACGGTCATCGGTTTTAAAATTTCCATAAAATCCCTTGTTAATCCCTGTCCAAATATAGGACCTTTTGACAATGTCGTCCTCGCCTTCGGTGCTGTCGTTCCCCCTTCTAAAATCAAAAACAGCTAACTATATATAATACGCTTATGATACGGCATATGCTACGTTGATTGTAAAGTTTTCGTTACTAAATTTTTATTTGTAAAATATTTAATACAAACATTGTTGAAATAATGTGATTAAGTCTGTGGATTTCTTTATATAAATTTTTTTTCACATTTCTTTAATAGAAAAAATTTCCTTTTTTCCTTAAAAAAAGTAGATTTCGCATGGTGTGGTCTATCAAGAAGGCTGGTCTTTTTGATATTCCGCGTGGTCGGAGAGAACCGAAATGGATAGAAATACAATGAAGAACAGAATCAAATCCTTAAGATTGTGGGTGTTGAGCTGTGCAATGCTCATTGCCGGTGTCCAAAGTGCATCGGCATCCTTGACTGGGTGCGAGGGAACCGTTTATCTCAAGCTCCCTGAAGGCTGGACGACCGCTTATTCCGTTGCTGGAGGTCAGTTCATTGGGTTCAAAAAGAGTACGCAATACCCAAGTTGGTATGAAATTTCTTCTGCTTTAATTGGTGGCGCGAATCCGCAAAATGAGTTCTTTATTTCAAAGGCTCTAAATGATTACGGCCAAACTGGAGGCATGACTAAGACTCTAATTGGGGCTAACATTCAATTTAAGGACGGTTCGGGCTTTTCTTGTAAGGATTTCGGGAAGAATACAAATGAACTTTGGATTCAGCCTGATTTTGACGATCCAACCAAGCCTTATGTCAAAGGAGAACCTCCTGACGTAAAGTATTTCTATGTGTTCTTGCCGAATAACGAAACTTGGAAGAGCGCCGTGCCGTTGCTTGTCGAAGATGGCAAGGACCACGAAATGAATATCGACCCGGACAACTGCGGTTGGTATTTCAGGCGCTATGTGGATGAAGCTCTCCCGTCCAGCATTTTTATCCGTCGTGATGATGATGAAGATAAAATCGATATGATGGGCATGGATGGTGATGCTCAAACTGGTGCGGCCGGGGCCCTGACTCCTATTGCATTGGGGACTATTTACAAGGCTTTCGAAAAGGATGCAAAATTTCAAGGTGGCGTTTTCTTTGTCGCTGATGGTGCAAAAGCCCAAGACAATCCTAGTGATGTGCCCGGTTGGTATGTCGAGCGCCCCCTTGTTACGGGAACTTGTAGCTATCCTTTGGCTGCTTTCATTTACGATACTGATGCTTCGCTCCACGGTGCATTTACCTGTAGCCATTATGAACAGCAGTGCGATGGCAATCCTGATGTTTGTAAGAACAACGCCTGCTTCTATAGCACTGCTAAGTATAATGTTGTTCCGAATGCTTCGGAAGTCGTGCCTTGTATTGGCGTGAAAAAGGGCATGGTCGAAGATACGCTTTACCGTGATGGAAATGGCAAAAAATACATGAAGCTTACCGCTAAAGGTAAGACGTGCTTCGGTTCAGATGCCGAAAACGCTTTCAAGGCCATGTTCAACTATACGCCGGGCGTGAACGAAAAGTACTGCTTTAACATGACCTTTGAACAGACTCCTGATGGCAAGTACGAATTTGAATCAGATACTTATAGGAGTCCTGGTGCACCCGCTGTCGGTGGTTTCTACCCTGCGGAAGAACCTCCTCTCGAAAAGGGAATGAATAGCAATGTAAAGCCGGTGATGCTCTCGGATCGCCTGCCTGCAGCCGAAAACAAGCGTCGAGCTGAAGGCCCCGTATTCTTCTGCCCTGATTATAACAATTCAAAAACGACGACTCCAGAAGGTCTCCGTACGATTCACCCGACGGAAGGTGTTGCTTTGAGCGACTTGATTTGCAATGGCCCGGGTTGGGAAGGCGGTATTGACTGTGATGGTCTCTTTGCTGCTGGTGGAGAATTTAAGGAAACGGAACAGGCTGGTGTTCAAATTCGTAAGAATCTTAAAGTGAGCTTTGAAGGTGACGGCTGGGGTTGGGGATGCCAGCAGATGGCTCCGATCGGTTGGACGTTCTATACTGAAAACTCTGAAGATTCTGTTGGTGTAATGGCTGTAAAGAATCAGCCGCCTGCTAAGGGGCAATACCGTTGGACTTCTGGTACGGATGATTCCAAGGTCCTTACAACGGAAGGCCGTAACCAGCACTTCTGCTTTGAATCTCATGCGACATTCCGTTTCAAAAAGGGATTGAAGTTCAGCTTCCGTGGAGACGACGATATTTGGGTGTTCATCAACAACAAGCTTGCTGTGGACCTTGGTGGTACCCATCTTGCTGCTCCGGGCTATGTTGATTTGGACAAGTTTATGGGTAGCTATGCTGTAGTTGGTACTTCTTACCCGATCGATATCTTCTTCTGCGACCGCCGTACTACGATGAGTAACGTCCACATCAAGACGAACATGTTCATTGAACAGAAGTCTGGTATTACTACTACTGAAAGAGCGGACCGCAAGGACTGGAATTCCACTGGTACGAACCACGTGAAACTTTGCTATAATGAATCCAGCAATGGATCCTGCGCTTCTGAAGCCGATCCGGATGCTAAGGATATCGAAAAATGTGGTGATGAAATCAAGGATTTGAAGTCGAGCTTTGTGCTTACGACGGATAAGTCCAATACCGATCCGACGGCTGTGAAAATCACTGCTGAAGAATTTGCTCAGAAACCGGTGCAGTTTGATGGATACATCAATGTTACCAATCCTGGCGAACCGACGTTTAACGCAGACTCGTTGCGCAACTACTTGAAGCCAGGTGTTTACTACCTTATTGTTACTATTGAAAAGCAGAGTTATCCTCTCGTGATTACGATCAAGGGGTCTGTCAACGTGGCCAATCGCGATGCCGTCTTTGTTGATGGCAATAACAACAAGAGCCTGGTTTACAAGCATATTTCGAGCAAGATGGCTTCTACTTTGAAGGACGATGGTACTCCAGACCCGGACCAGATGATTCCGCTCTATATTGCATCTATTACGGATCCTTGTAACAATGTTCCTACCTGCACGGATCCTCTTGAAATGTCTGAATCAGGTGATCAGTATTCTTTGAAATCCACAAATCAGAATGTTCTTTTCTATGAAATGAAGAATGGTGTCTTGAACAGCATTGATCCGGCCGCAAAGCGTACCCCGAGTGCTTCAGGTATCGATACGGTCTACGTTACGATTCCGTTTGACGGTATGACGAAAGCTGTCGAAAAGGCTGAAATCTCTGTTGTGGGCGGTAACCGCAAGGCTGAACTCTCGTTCTTCGTTCCGAGACTTAAGTTTGTCGCTTCTGCAACGTCGATGGATGAAGTCAAGGGCGATAAGGATACTGACAAGCGCTTGAAGGGCACTGCTTATGAATTCTATGTTGTCGCTGTTGATGATCGCGATAGCCTTTGCACCACCTGCTCGCACATTAAGCTCAAGCAGGGCCAAGGCTCTGATCCTGGCGTTGACATGATTTCCGATGCCGAATTGATTAACGGCCGTGTGACGATTACCATTAGATCTTCTAAGGTCTACGAAAGAAAGGCTGATGGTTCTGGTACTGCTACATTTGAAATTCGTGGCCCGAGCAAGAACCTCATGGTCGCTACTTACAACAACATGCAGTTCCAGGAACCGCCGGTTCCGACTCCGCAGTTTGCTGACATCTTCGACGTCTATGGTGCTCCGGTTGGCGAAATGAATATGCCTCTCGAGTACTTCGACAAGAATAAGGACTATCTCGACGGTATCGGTGACTCCATTGTCGTCTACTACCATCGTGAATTCAATAAGGACTCTCTCCCGGAAAAGATCGAAATTTCCTGGAGTACGGATACGACTGTAGTCTTTGATGCTGCTGCAATTGCTGCCGGTTCTGCTTGCGGTGTTGCTAAGGGCGCCTCTGCTGATACCCTCTGCTTGCCCAGAATTACACTCGGCGGTAAGGATATCAAGCTCTCTAAGAAAATAAAGACTTCTGGTATGGGCAAGCTCAAGTCCTGGGCTACATACTGCCCGAGACGTAAGGATGATGGTACTTGCGGTACGACTCCTGTAACTCAGGATTACGATGGCGTCATCTACGACCGTATTGCTCCGGTTATTATCTCTGCTAGAGCAATGACGGATACTGATGAGGATAAGGCTCAGTTGAAGATCACGTTCTCTGAAGAAGTTCAGAAGACGGCTCAGGGTGTTGGCGAAGGTGATAAGGTGTTCTCCTTCTATATCAACAACACCAAGACCCCGACATTCCATGAAAGCCTTCCGCTTCTCACGGGTATTGCTTTCCCGCAGATCCTTGGTGAAAACTTGATCTTGACCTATGATAAGAAGAACGTATTCCCGCAGTCTGGTGACTACATTCACTTTAGAAGCATTGGTGGTGTTGGCCTTGTGCAGGATAGGTCTATGTACGATTCTATTCCGGGCGCTGATTCTATTCGTGCTGAAACGAATCACCTGTGGAATACCGCTCCTGGTTTCGATGCTACTGATCGCGTACCGTCTCCGTGGGCACTCGTCTCTGGTGACGTGAATGCATACATTGTAAGACTTGTCCCGGATGCAAAGGATGGTGTTCCGTCTGATCTCACAGATCCGGCTGCACTCCCGATCACGGAAGTATTCACCTTTGATGCATTCAAGGATGAAAATGACTTCAAGAATGCCATCATCGACAAGAATACCGATTTTGATCCGGAATTCCGTAAGTATGGGTTCTTCCCGCATGGTTGGTTCGCTAAGGTTGATTTGGGCGCAATGGTTGAATCTAAGGAAGATTCTGTCATCTACCAGCTCGACAAGGTTTATTTCGACTATGAAATTCAGGTCTTTACGAACCTGGGTTCCCATGTCTTGACGAATCACAAGCGCATTTACTGCGAAGATAACAAGAACTTCAAGGAACACGGAAAGTACTTCTATGGTGGTGCGAATGCAAACTGCGTTGAAAACCGTAAGAACTTCTTTATCGTGTGGAACATGAAGGGTGCCAAGAACCGCCTTGTGGGTACTGGTGCTTATGTTTCCAAGATCAAGGCTTACGCAAATATCGGTTCTCGCGGCAAGACATTCAAGTCCAATAAGACTGAAATGTGGGGCGTTCGCCACAACTCCCATATCAAGGGTACTATTCCTGAATCGAAAAAGTAGTCTTACGCATTTGTAAAAACTTTAGAAAGCCTCCCTTTGGGGAGGCTTTTTTCTATATTTCCTTGCATGCGAAAGATTATAATTGCAGCTTCCTTGTGCGCTATGGCTTGGGCCGGATCGCCGACTGATATGGATTCTCTTTTCCGTGGTAACGAGTACAAGCCAAAGCTTAGTGCTTCGCTTCGCGATACGACAAGCAACGCCGCTGTTCCTGCGAAGGTCTCGGGCAAGAATGAAAAATCCGATGGATTTTATATGCTCCAGTTCGAAGCTGTAGGCGATTTTGATGCTGCACAGAGACGCAAGGCGCAGCTTTCTGCTAGCACGGGCTATACCATTCAGGTTGTCTTTGACCCCCCGTTCTATAAGTTACGTGGTGGTGGCTGGACAAAGCGTAAGGTTGCAGAAGATAAAGCTCGCGAGCTTTCTGCATACAACATTAACGCATTTGTTGTAAAGCTTCGATAAAGTTTGTTAAAACTCTTAAGACACAAAGAGCAGGCATATCGCCTGCTCTTTGTCATTTTTCGAAATAAGAAGGAGGTGCCCCATCAAGTGGGGCATGACATCATAATACACTGCTTACTGTCAACTGCCTACTTCCTACTACCTACAGCACACCAAGCATCTGCTTGAGGCTGTGGTCATCGAGCTTGAGCAGGGCGCGTTCCTCAGGGGGCACGTAAGCCATCTTGCGTTCGCTGTCGGGCCTCTTGGAGCGGTCTCGGAGCACTACGCTCTTGTTTGTGAGGGAATAAAAGAATGGCCCGGTCTTGATGAACTGCTTCTGGTGCAGCGCCTGCTTGATGGCGTTGCTTAATATCGCGTTGATCTTGGCGCTCGTGTGTTCGAAATGATGCAGTTCCAGGAGCCTTTGCAAAAGGAGTTCTCCGTGAATAGGCGATTCGCTATCCACATAGAATTTGAGCTGCTCGATGAGCGCTTCTGCCGGAAGCTCCGCTATTGGTTTGTCGATTGTGCTTGCGGGGTGCTTTACGCTGTATGGTTCGACTTTTGCCGCTGCGACGTGCTCTGCCTCGTCGAGCGGAATGTCTTCTTGCGGTGGTGGTGCGACACTTTGTTCAATGGCGATTGTTGCGATGAGATTTTCCTTTTCATCGGCGTTCGAAATGTTCCAAAGCGGAAGCCACATGTTTAGGACTTTCCAGCCGCGACTTGAAAGCGCTTTCGGTCGGATGTATTCTCGATCTTCAATGGATTCCTTGTAGGGCGAGGTGCTGCAGTCGCTCTCGACGACCGCTAGGAACCGCTTGGAGTTGTTGGCATCGATGACGACTGGCCCTATAGGAATGTTGCCCGTGGTGATGCTCTCCTTGAAGGCTATCGATTCCTTTGTGAAAACATCCTTAATTTGTGCGTCAAGAACGGATTCGGCGGCGTTGTTTTGAGGTACTGCAATCTCTGAATTTTTGAGCGAACCGATCCATTCCTGGAACAGGTTGGGCTTGGCGCTTGCAAGTTTCTCGGCGTCTTCGTTTGTCATGAACAGGCTGAGGCTAAGTTTTGCAAGTGTTGTACAAATTGAAATTTTGCGAATTCCGGAAATGCTTGTGGCGTGGTCGATGTCGGCACATATGAAAATCACGTCACGGTACAAATCAACGGCCCGCTCTGCGGTCTTGATGTAGAACTTATTTGTAATGCTTTTTTGCGCAAAGAACTTTGCTGCGCCTGGATTCTTTTCCAGGAGCTTTTGCATCGCGTCTTCAATTTCGTTGATGTGCGACTGGTTGAACACGACAATTCCTAGAGTCTGGCTTGGATTCCTTGTCGCATGCTGAACGGCTTTTTCTGCAATTGACGAAATCTTGTCGCGAACGATCTTGAGCGTTTGCGGTTTGCTTGTTGCTAATGCCGGATTTGGAAATTGCGATATGGCGTTATTGTATATCTTGCTGTTTGCAAAACTGAATAAAGCAGGGTCCGCATATTGCACTGTATAGCCGATGATTTGGGTCGGGATTCCTTTGCGGAGTGCTGCCGAGAGCACGTTGTCCTTGAAGAATATCGACTGCGTTGATATTTCCGTGTTGCATGCGTCCATCGGGAGCATTTCGAGCGCGGGTGCGCAGGGATTACCGAATAGGATGGCTTTTCTGGAATTGAAAATCGCGGACATGGCTTCGGCAATCGACATGCAGTCGGCATCCAGAATCAATGCTGCATCAAACGAATCGAAATCCTGTTCGTAGGTGTTTGCCAATGTGACAACCTGGAGCAGGTCGGGATTCTTTTCTATAGCCTCATGTGCGATGCGGAAATTCGCATTGCTGAATGGATCCAATAGTGTTCGGTACTGCTTGCCTTGCTGCTTTCTGTTTTTTGCAGATGGACTGAAGAGGTCTGGGCAGTCTGCTGTTGCCGCCTGCATCTGTTGATTTGTCCAGGCGCGGGCAAACGCCATCGCGATATCTTTGTTGGCGTTCTTTGTATCTTTTACAAACTGGGCGAGATTTTCACATGGCGAATCGCTGATATTTTCCATGTGCTCAGAGAGTTGCAGGTAAATGTCCTGCTTGTTCCAGTGCTTGGACCAGCTTTCTATTTTCCCAATCCACGAGTCCACATTCTGTGTATCCATGGATTCGCTCAAGTTGAGTGCCTTGCTTATGCTCTGGAGCTTCTTTTGCAGCTTTTCGGCGCTTTCCTGGATGTTGTCGAAATTCTCGGCGAACGGCTTGAACAAGTGCCATTTGGCGAGTAGCTGTAGCAGGTAGTCGTGCTGGTCGCTGTTTTTGATGCGGGCACGGAATACATAGTAATGGCGGATTTTTTCGGCCAGATCCTTCCAGTCGGTCTTTTCGTATTTCCAGTCTTTACCGAACAAACGTGCGGCAAGCACGGAGGAATCTTTGTATTTGCGTCTGTAATCCTGGATTTCAATGAGCTTGTCGATTTGCTCAAGGAGCATGTCGTCCGAGGTGATGCTCTTGGGATCCTTGAAAACGCTCAGTAAGAGTCGCTTGGGTCTGCGGTAGTGATCCGACAGGGCCTTGAGTGCTGAACTTAGGCTCTCGTCAAATTCATTGCGCGCGGCAAGGATGTTTTCGTCAATGGCGTCTTCTGTAAAGATGTCGGAGCCTTTGCGGCGATAGCTTGACCAGCGGGCGCCTGCATTCGGTAAATCGTTCAGGTCGTCTTGATAGGCGATCCATCCGTTTGAATGGAGATCCCATTCTTCAAAGCCGGGCATTTCGTTGTCGAAATTTTTCTTAAGGACGTTTGCCAGGGCTATGACGTCTGAAAGTTTTATACCATCGAGATAAAGCTTGGATTTGCCGATGCTTTCGATAAACGGCTTGATGGTTTCGAACAAACTTGCCGCTTGTTCCAGGTCTTTGCCGATGGAGTTCTTGCGCTCTTGTGAAACGGCGGGCAGCGTGATTCCCTGGAAAGAATTGTAAATGTCGATGCCATTTTCGTTGAAGAAAAGATGCGCCATCTGTTCCAGGCTGTAGTGCATGGACTTGAATTTTTTGTAGCGCACGTCTTCGATATTCTTGAAAAGGCTGCTTGGAAACTTTGTCTTGACGGGCTTTAACTTTGCTATTTCATCAAGTAAATCCGTGAGCTTTGCGCCGCTTGGCTTAAGCGGATTGTTGACCGCATCGTAATACGAGACAAGCTTTGCTCGGGTATCGCAGAGAGTAGTCTTGAGCGTATCGCGGTCAGGACCTTGGAATGAACGGAACGGCGGGTTCCAGGCGTTCTCGAAATTGAACTTGGTGATGGCCCTACGGCATACTACACAGACCTTTTTCTTTTGCTGGATCAAGTCGGCGGCTATGTTTACAGCGGCTTTGGCCTTCTCCGATCCGGGGAGAGTCTGTATCGCATAGACCGAAGATTTCTCGTGAAGGGCGTCAATGACAGCCTTGTTTGTCTGTGAATCGGTTATGTAGGGGAAATAGTGGTCTGCTGGGTTGTAAACGTGGTCATAGGGGACATCGTCAAAAAGCGAAGACTGCGGCAGGAATCCTTCGTTACCAATTGTCGCGATGAAAAAATCGTTGTTTGCGGCTTTGGCTGTTGTCCAGCATTCACTTGTCAGCTTCTTTTTGAGAAGAATCCTGTTGGTGCTGTAAAACGTGATGCAAAAACCGTTGCGTGTAAATTTCCAGTCCGCCTTCGATTCAATTTTTTTTTCGAGCGTGTCGAAAAACTTTTGGATTCCAAAGGTGCCGTTCTTAACAAAGTCTAAAGCCTTTGGAAACTTGATGTTCTTATCCAGCGTCGGAAGAGCAATGTTTTCGATGGGGGCGCGAACCGAAATGGAGACGGTGTCGCTTTCGGAATTGTAATCGAGCGGGATGAGGAGCGCGGGGGCAAGCGATTTTTCGCCCCACTTGATAAAGCCTGTGACCAGGTACAAGTCCTGATTGCAGAAATCTTCGGTCTTGGTATTGAGGACTTTGCGGAATTTTTCGAGGTCGGCCTTTTGTTTTTCTTCGTCGTATTTGGCAGTGACTGGGAAAAACTGCGCAAGAGCGCGAGGCTTTGGATCGTTTTGCCAGATATCAAAAAACTGGTCGCCGTTACCTAAAAGCAGCGGGGATTGAAACTTGTTTTTTTGAGAAAAGCTCAGTAAGCGGTCTTTGCTATCAAAGGCTGCTGCTGCTTCGCGGATTTTTTCAATGGTTGCGGACATTGACGTTGATGCCATGTCCCGAATATAAATTTTTTTAACGAAATGGACGCTATAGATGTTCCATAATTATGGATATTGCGTCAATGATGGATCTTGGTGCGTCATTTTCGGTCAGGTGCGCCTTGTAGCAGACGCGTCCAAAGAGCGTTTCGGGAGAAATGCCGGCTTCTTTGTCTTGGCGCAGGCTGTGGGCGAGTTCGCGCTTGGAAAGTTTCTTGTTGTTTGCATCCACGATGAGCGGGTGGTGCAGGTAGACGGGGCGTTCTTTGCGGCCTAGTGCTTCCATGAGTGCAATCTGGCGGGCCGTGGAGTTGCGGATGTCCTCGCCACGGACGATATGCGTGATGCCCTCGTCAATGTCGTCAACGCAGACGGCGAACTGATAGGTCCATTGGTTGTCGCGGTCGCGGATGGGGAAGTCCCCGCACTGAAGCTTGGGATTTTCGTGAAAGTCTCCGAGGCGCAGGTCGTGCCAGTCGATGAACTTGTTTGGAACGATAAACCGCAAGTTGTGCGGTGCGGAATTGTCAAACAAAACTTTACTGGGTCCTTCGCTTTCGCTCAGGATGACGAGATGTTTGCATTTTCCCTGATAAATGATTTCTCCGGTTTCGCTTTGCGGGTTTTCGGCGAGGAGCTGCTTGCGGCTGCAATAGCACGGATAAACGAGCGATTTTGCGACAAGCTTTTGGAGTGCTGCTTCGTAGATCGGTCCGCGTGAACTTTGTATGCTCTCGGAATCGTATTTAAAACCAAGCCAGGCCAGATCTTCCCGAATGCCTGCGATATAGGCGGGACGCGCACGGCTCTGGTCATGGTCTTCAATTCGCAGATGGACTTTTAAATTCCATTTTTTTGCGGCGGCCCACACATAAAGTGCCGAAAGCAGATGGCCTTCGTGAAGGTAACCCGTGGGGCTAGGTGCGAATCGAATTTTTCCAGACATGGTGCAAATGTAGTTACGGAGTAAATATAAGTTGTAAAATTATTACTAAAGTCACATAATTTCTATGAAAAAACATATTTATTTCACTTTTTGCTTCTAAAACGCATTTCTTATAATATATTATTGAGGTAATGGGATGTAACACTGGAGTAATTATGGGTGGAATGAGACTTTCGAGGGCCTGCGTGGCTCTTTTCTTTGCGTTTGCAGCAAATGCTTTCGCTAATGATGTTGTCGCTACGGCTTCGAACGGCGCAACAGTAATATTACACGACAATGGTCGCTGGGAGTACCATCAGAACAACAGCAAGATTCGCGATGTGCGTGAAAGTGCCATTCCCGAAGATGCCAGGTTCAATGTAATGGTCGAATACGAAAGACCTGAGCAGGTGCGTAAAAATTTGCGCCTTGCGATGGAGGCCGCTTATGCGACTGAAGAAGAAATTCGCGACAGCCTGAGAACGGTCCCGAAGGGCGGCTATATCTATTTTCAGGTGAAAACATCTCAAATCAAGAAGGGAATGCCTCGCAAGTTGACGTACTCGTTGTACGATGGCAGCAAGAAACCTATATTTACGAAAACAGCTTACGATACCGAAGCGGTTCCGAGTGAACAGAGAGGCGTTTCTAACCTGCTCGTCGTCCCTGTTTACGGACACCCCAAGTCCAATGTGATGCTTGCAAGAGTGCAAACACGAGACGGGATGGAAACGCTCGATATCGATATTCCCGTAAGGTAATTTGCATTGCTAAAATTTGCGGTAGTCGATCTCGAAACGACCGGCGGACATGGTGAAGATAATCGTATAATGGAAATCGGAATCGCCCTGATGGACGGTTCCGAAATTGTTGAAACGTACCACGCACTTGTGGACCCAGGTAAGCCTATTACGCCATTTGTGCGCGAACTGACGGGTATCACTGACGAAATGGTGAATGGACAACCGCAATTTGGCATAGTTGCAGAGCATGTGGCTGCGCTTTTGCAAGACCGCATTTTTGTAGCGCATAATGTCCAGTTTGACTGCAAGTACATGACGGCGGAACTGAAGCGCTGCTGCATCAAGTTCAACCCAGCGAGACTTTGTACGGTAAAGCTTGCGCGGCGCGTGTTCCCGGGGCAGCCGAGCTACAGTTTGCACAAGCTCACGGAATCGCTGGGGCTTCCAGACTTTAACCATCACCGTGCCTTGGACGATACGCTTGCTGCGGCTGCTATTTTGAAGTCGGCGCTGGAGAAGGTCGGCGAGGCCGGCGTGATGAAAAATGTTGTGAATTTATCTGTTGCCAAGAAGCAGGCGTTTTGCAAGTAGTTGTTGGTTGGTAGTCGATAGCCATTAGTCAATGGCTATTGCGAGATGCGCCGGCTTTTATAACTTCAACAATCCCATTTTATATTTGAGCTTCAAGATGCGGGCAGCGGATTCTTCGATGCGCTTCTTGTATTTTGAGCTTTTGTCTGAAAGGTCCATCATGATGTCGAGCATGTCCTTGGCTTTGGACGTGTAAGAAATCATGAGGATGTCATTGCCTGCGTCAATGATGGCGGTGACGAGACGCTTGAAGTCTTTGTCCGGGTAGGTCTTGCGTGGTGCAATTTGCGTTTTGCCGCTTGCCCATGTGCGAAGGGATGTTCCCCAGAGGTCGTCGGTGAGCATGACCATGTCCGGGAATCCGCGACGGGCCATTTTTACAATGTTGGCGTCGAAGACGGCGGGGCGGCTTGAAATACGCAGAAAATGGACGCTCGACATCATCGTTACTGGAATGTCGTTTGCAAGAGTCTTGAAAAAGGAGATGTTCTGGTCGATTTTTTCCTTGGGAGAGGCGCTGATGGCAATTTGCAAATCGCTGTTGGTCCAGGAATCGTAGCCGGGGAAGTGCTTTGAAACGCAGATGATGCCGTTGTCGCGCATACCGTTGACGAACGCTCTCACTTTATAGGCGTTTGAAGTGTCGTTGCCCCAGGAGCGGCGACTTTCTTCCATGAACGAATTAGAGCCACGGTGGTCCTTGGATGGATCCAAAACGGGGGCCAGATTCATATTGATTCTGATGTTCTTGAGTGTGCTCCCGATTTTTTTTGCGAGTGTGTGAATTTGCGTAGAGTCCATGTGGCGCATTTCGCGGGCACTCGGGAGGTTATCCCATTGCTTGGAATACGATACTAAGCGGTTAACGAGACCGCCTTCTTGGTCGAGCGCTGTGAAAAGTGGAATTTTCAGGTTGCTGTCGATATCGGTCATTCGCTCCTTGTAACTGTCGATGTTACGGAGATGCTTGCCGGTGAGGAGAATTCCGCCGAGTTCGTTTTCAATCACGAATTGCGACGAGGTGAGGAACACCATGATCATTTGGCCTGCCTTTTGGCGCATGGACATGGAATTCCACAAAGGCATGAGTTCGTCAGGCAAGTTGTATGGATTCGGCTTGCTTTTTGCCGAATGCTTGACTGAAGTTTCGGACGAACTCTCGGCTGCGAGATTTGTTGAGTCTTTTGCGAGAGTCGCGGATGAACTGCTCACAGCGGGCGTCATCTGCTGTACGCTTGACGAGGACATCATCACGCACATCGAAACTTCGGAAGAACTCGATTCCGGTATATACCGGTCGATTTGATAATCTTGCGCAAAGAGAGAACAAGCCGCGAAAAGAGCGAGTGTATATAAAAGTCTTAAGGTCATGTATTAACATTCATTGTGTCATCCTGACACTGAAAGTGGAAGGATCCAGTGAAATTTAACTGGATTCTTCGTCCTTACGGACTCAGAATGACGTGCTTGGAGTATTACACTTCACTTTTTTTTTTC
>JAEEGG010017103.1_pt1 | contig 14959 bp, 14 predicted proteins | sample 9134161 | NCBI WGS metagenome assembly JAEEGG01 (sample SAMN16246543, study PRJNA631951) | gut metagenome | biome: gut microbiome; feature: rumen; material: CR-attached | host: Bos | place: Iran: Karaj | collected 2018-10
TGGAGATTCCAGAAGGGTTCCTCCATATCAAGGAAACCGCAACTATTGGTATGGAAATGCTATACCATTCTCTCTGCAAATTGGCTCAATAAATCGCATTCGGTATACGTATAGAAACATAGCCTTTCCAAGGTAGATTGTCTAATTTTGCAGCCGTAAATGTTAATAGTTAGTGTTTATGGCAAAGCAGAAGATAATCAATCGTGACTACAAAACAGTGCTTTTCGACTACGACGGCACTCTGTTCGATACTGTAGAAGCTGACCAGTACGTGGCCAGACAAAAGACCCTACGACGTTTTTCCCCTGAGTGGGTACAGGCCAGAAAGGAGTATCTCGAACACGTCAAGCAGTGTCCGTTGTACGATGGTTGGCACCAAGTCTTCGAATACATCAAAGCAAACAACATCCAGGCAGCCATCGTGTCTGGCAACAACCGTGAAGTTCTGAACGTAGCCGTTCGCACTTTTGGCTTGCAGGAAATCTTCCCTAAGGATAAAATCAATCGCATAGGCTGTAAAGATGCCACTGGGCGAAGAATAAGGAAACGTGGTGGTAATCCCGCTCTCTTCGAATATGCTTTGAAGCAACTCAAAGAAGACCCTACTCATGTTCTTGCCTTTGGCAACGAACTGTGCGATGCACAGGCTGCTGGCAATGCAGGCATCAAGGCATACCATTGTCTTTGGGGTGCAGATGCAGGCGAGAAAGAGCTGATGCTCGCAGACCCAGAGCATCAATGTATTACATCACCACTCCAAATAATCGACATCTTGCGTTCTGAGGTCAATTCTCAGAACCAACCAGCTTAATCTGTTATATGTATAACTTTAGTGTTTGTTTTGTTGTTAATGCCTACCTTTGCATCACAAAATCAAAAATAGTACAATATGAATATTAGAAAGAAACCAGTACGCAGACTTAAGTCAGGAATCGGAGGTCAGGTAGATCTCCCAGGTGAGATTATGGACGAATTCAAGGAGCCTGACACTTGGACTATCATCACCGCACTTGACAGAATCCTTGATTTGGCACAGGACTCTCAATTGTCAGACGAGTTTTGGAAGTCGGTCAAGAATCCCTTGGCGTTTCTGAATAAGGAACTGGGCTTAACCAATGTCCAGATTGTTGCACTCGCGATGCTCATCGAGGCGGGTGAACCGATGTCTTGGAAGAGCATGGGCAACTATCTCGGCTGCTCTCGTCTGTCTATTATGGTATATTCTGAGGAGATTGAGGAATTGGTCACCAAGCGCTGGGCCATTCACAAGGGAGTCCATGAGATTGGTGGATTCTTCGAGGGTATTGCATTGGTACGCGGGGTCGTCACGGCACTCCGCCATAACAAACCCTTCGTCCCTGAGAAGATTGATGGGCTCAACGAGCAGCAGTTCGTTGACAAACTGGAGAGACATGTAGAGAAGAATATGAATGACCGCAATGCTGTTTTTAGTGATGATGAGGAATGGATGATTGAATTTGCCAAGGCGAATCCGCATCTTCCGCTGTGTCATGAGGTACTGAGGTTCGATGATATTCATGTTCAGTCGCTTCTGCTGTTGATTGTTGTCGATTATGCCCAATGGGAAGGTTCAGACGGCGAAGGTCTTACGTTCCAGACCATCGATGGCCTTTATCCTGAGGAGTATGATTGTGACTTCATGCGTGAGGGGCTTAGAAACGGGACTCATCCACTCATTCAATGCGGTTATATTGAGCATAAGTGTAATGAGGGTCAGGCCGATACAGAGCAATATATGCTCACACGTAAGGCCAAGGCTGAACTTCTTTCAGCATATACCCCCAGTCACTCAAAGTGCAGAAGGATGAGACCCGATGACCGCTTTCTGAAGGGACACGCATCCATCAGGGAAAAATCGCTGTTTTTCAATACATCAGAGCAAGAACAGATAGACCGTCTTACCAATCTGCTTAGCACCGAGACCCTGCCATCTATCCAGCAGCGACTCGAGGAGCAGGGTATGCGCAAGGGCTTTGCCTGCCTGTTCTATGGTGCTCCTGGCACAGGCAAGACTGAGACTGTCCTTCAGATTGCCCGTCAGACGGGACGTGACCTTATGCAGGTAGACATCGCTGGATTGCGTGACAAGTGGGTAGGGGAGAGTGAAAAGAATATCAAGGAGGTGTTTGCCCGCTATCGCAGGCTGTGTCAGAACAGTGAGGTGATGCCCATTCTGTTCTTCAACGAGGCCGATGCCATCATCAACAAGCGTACTGAGAACGTGGAGCACTCTGTCGATAAGATGGACAACGCCATGCAGAACATCATCCTGCAGGAGATTGAGGACCTCGACGGCATCCTCATTGCCACCACCAACCTGACGAGTAATCTCGACAAGGCCTTTGAGCGTCGTTTCCTCTACAAGGTGGAGTTTCATAAGCCTGATACAGACGTGAAGACCAAGATTTGGCGCTCCATGCTGAAGGATATCAGTGCCGATGATGCCCGTCAACTGGCCTCCCACTTCGATTTCTCTGGTGGTCAGATAGAGAATATCGCCCGCAAGCGCACAGTCGACTACATCCTCTCAGGTAAATTTGCTTCTCTCGACGAGATAGAGGGCTACTGTCGCGCAGAGCTCCTGGGTGGCAAGGAGCGAAAGAGTATAGGTTTTATCTCATAAGTATAGTATTATGAAGAAAATAGTCAGTACGCAGGGACTTCTTTATGGGCATTTTGATGAAATCAACTTGAATAATGCCATACGCGAGAGAATTAATCCCAAATTGGAGTACTATTATAATTTCCATGATTTTACTGATGGTGATGTTCATGTCGACTCAAAATTGTCGTATGATTTAATGGAAGGACAAGTCACTTCTATTCTTCTTTCATATACTATCGACAACCCGAGCCATCAGCGACTGGAAGATTTTCGTTCTATATGTGAATGTTTCTTCGAGTTAAATGGCTTCATGATTGATTATGATGACCGTATTCCATCTGTTTTTTACAGAGCTACTGACTTATATGAGATGGCTTGTCTGATTCATGCACTTGAATATCTTTCTGTCAGTTTGGAGGGGATTATGTGCCCTGTTGATTGTGGCCTTACTGAGAAGGATGCCATATACTCACCATCAGGAACATATCTTCTGCAACTACCAGATGTGCCTCGTTACAGGATCAAGGAGGGAACCATTTTCATCTGTCCTTCTGCGACTCGCTATTGTAAACGTCTCAGGTATCTTGATATTCCTGTAGATCTTTCCAACAATCGGGAGGTTCTATCCAGTTATCCTTACCCCCTGAAGATTAAGGAATGGGATAAGCATTATGACGGAACGCCCGTTGAGTGTGATGACGACTTGGATGATGATATGCCCGAATTCGATGACCACGAAGTTGGTTATTCAAAAGATGGTAAGATTTTGATGGGCTGCCGTCATACCTTCAATGATACACATTATGAGGTTCCTATAGGGGTCGAAGAGATTGATGACGGTGCTTTTTTGCCATGCCGCCATTACGTAGAGCTCTCCATACCTCGCTCTGTTAAGAAGATTGGTGACTACATTTTTGGAAATGGTGGAGTAATAAATATCAGAGATGAATAAGATCACAAAAGAAGATATCAGAGTCCGTTATAAGGAGTATAACCGGCTTTACTTTGGCAATCAGCTAAAGCATTGTAAGTTTTCAGTCCAGAAGATGTCGTGGTGCGAAGGGATGTACACCTATAAGAAGGAGAAAGACGGCATCATCGAAGGACGAATCTGGCTTACCAATGATATTGACTGGACGGAAGCGACACTCCGTGAGACCATTATCCATGAGATGATCCACCACTATGTCAGGACTATCGACCGCCAGTGGGGAGGCCTTTTCGGACATGGTCGCCTATTCCGGCGACAATGCAAACGACTAAAGAGGGACTATGGGCTGACTATCACTATTCACTCCAAACTACCAAGAATAAACAATAAACGTACAATAATATGAGATTGACGAAACTTCTTTTTTCTCTTTTTGCTTTGATATTGGTATCCTGTGAATGCCCATATCAGGACGAGTTGGACCGTGCTCAACAGCGTAAAACTACAGGCGATGTGTTCTATGCTGATGTGCTATTAGGGACTTGGCAGTGCTATTACCCCATGATTATTGGTGGTATGGAGTTTAAACAGATTAAGTTCATGTATGGAGGCAAGGCCGACATCACGATGGCCAAGCAACGTGATACCGAATGGTTCACAGAGACCTACAACTATGCCTATTATGGCAATACCCTACGATTCTCCAGAAGCGGAAGTAACATCTCCTTAACAATCGAGGGGTTTTTGTTCCCTGAACTATATCTGAGAGATTCTTTCGGTCGCTATACAATGGCTAAACGTAGAGCCGACGGTTGCTAAGCAATTATGTAGATTCTGACATGTTATCCAGATTGGCGTTTCAGAAATGAAAAGTTCGAAACCAGTTTCTTTCTCAGAGGCATCGGCTATTTAAGAAATGAACTCCATCTATTCTAAAACTTTATACCTATAAAATGAGACTCTAACCCAATATTTATTCATACCTTTGTACAGGAAATAATGCTACAGAAATATGAAGGAGATAAATGATATAGTAAAAGAGTATGGTGAAGAGTTTTTCACCAGCGAGTATTTGCTGAGCGGTGATGAAACGTGGGATCTTGAAGCACTCGCGTGGTTTGACGAAAGGTATCCTGAGCTTTCTGACGAGCAACGTTCAGAATTCTCTGTTCAGCTCGACATCCTATTCAAAGAGTGCTGTACCCAGGCCTTGGAACAGTACAGAGCCGAGCAGGAAAAAATCAAGAATGCTCCATCCCCTATTGTCTTTGAGGGTCTCACACTTCACGAACTGCTGGAAAAGACTATTCAGAAATTCAAGGAACACGATTTTACAGAGGCAAAAAGGCTCCTCATAACCTACCAAGAAATAAAAGAAAAGAAACAATAAACATTAAAACGATATGAGAAAAGTATTATTCTTGCTGGTCGCTCTTATGATGAGCGCAGCTGTCAAAGCCCAAGAGATTGAGAAGGTCGACAAGTTCACGTCAGGTTACATTAACGGAACCTACATGAACAAGTATAAAACTATTGATGGTGTCCTCTATGCCGTCGGCTACGAAGGCACCAAGGACTGGATCCTGGTACGATATCCTGCTGGTAGTAGAAACACCACCTACAATGTTCACCCGAACTGTCGTCGTATAGCCCGCGGAGCCTTTGAGGGTGCTGCCTATCTCCGTGAGATTTATCTCCCAGAGACAGTTAGCTTCATAGGTGAAGATGCCTTTGCCGGTTGTACCTCCCTCCAAGGTATTTACTTTGGGGAGAGCTCCCCGTCTGCTGTCAGGGGGATTGAAGGAAGTAGTAATGATACGTCAGAGGAAGTGGCCAGATACAACCTTTCCGGCCGTCCTTGTTCTCCAAGCGATAAAGGCGTTCAGATCATAGTTTACTCCGATTTTACCACCAGAACGGTCATTTCTGATTAATATATGAATAGGCCATATATCATTTCACGAATAACCGAATCTCTAAATAGAGGTGAAAGTACAGAAGAGGCCTTCGAAAGGTTCATATACTATTGCATGTTCCTCGACCGAAATTATCCAGCAGCCAAAGCGTCCAATAGCCCAACTCCTTTAGAAGTTTGGGAGAAACTCAAGGACAATGGTGTTATCAGTCAAGAAGACATCTTTTTGAAGCACACTAAGGTAGCAGATGTTATTTATGACACGGAATTAATCGTCAAAATACATCCTTCATTAACCGTGGCCGTGGAAAGCTACGATGGGTTTAAGGTAGCCGTGAATGGGGTAAGCAAAGTCAAGAACTGGGTCTCGAATCTATCTGCAGAAGAGACTGCTCAGTGGATGATTCGCATGAAACAAAATATGCCAGGCTATATAGCGGAATGGGATGAAATACTGAATACAGTCTCAAAAACACTCAAAGGACAAAAGCTGGCAATGAGTGTCATCAATGCAATCATCGTTAATGTGATGAATAATTATCAGAAGGTTAAGTATGCAATTAAAGCGCAGAAAGCACGGGCACGAATAGATTTCATACTTCCCAACGGAGTTTGTAAGACTATCTATGCCTACTGGAAGTCATACCCCCAAAAACTGCCTAATCAACTTGAAGAATTAAAGGCACTGATTGACAAACTTGAGATTTGAATATGCAATACACAAAAGTACAGATTAACAGTAACATCCGCAGAGCGTTGGAAGACGGCAGGAGCAACGACGATGCTCTTGACCTCTACCTTAAGATGAATATGGAGAACGACCTTGGCCCCGAACGCCCCTTTATCAAGAAGGGGCCTTCACCCTCCGATGTTCACATGAACCTGATTGGCAATCATGTCATTGATAAGGACGATTTCAAGCTTGAAGTGACAAAAAAGGCAAAAATTCCGGTTCAGCGGCTGGTAGTCAAATTATCACCTACATGCACGCTCTACGCAGAGACATATCACTATTCAATGCATGTCACCCTCAATGAGAAGATTCTGACCAGCATATACTTGAAGTCATACCGAGCAGAGGATGTCGCTCTGTGGCTGATACGTCAGAAGCAGCATCTTGATCAGTACATGGCCGGTTGGGATGCCGTCTTAAGCCAAGCCGGCAAAAAGGCCAAGAGCAACCGTATGGCATTCCTCGGCATTCGTGCTATGATCACTGAAGCCATGAAGGACTACCCGCGTGTAAAGTACCAGATTATAGAGCAGAAACGTCGTGCTCGGGTCAAGGTGATGATTCCCAACACACATCTTGGAGTTTACCTCGATGGCTGGTGGGGGTCATACCGAGACAGCCTTCCACGGCAGATTGAGAGTCTAAGAAAGATCCTCGACGTTCACAGCAAGAGCATTTTAACGAATTACTTTATTTATCACTAAAATACTTAGATACAGTTGCAATATGGCAGTAATGATTAATATTTCAGAACTTAAGGAGACATTGGAGTCCACTCCTTCTACACAGAACATCATGCTCGTAGGCAAACACGGCATCGGTAAGTCAGAGATCCTCACCGGCTATTTCAATAGCAAGGGAATGAAAGTGGTTACCCTGTTCCTGGGACAGATGGCAGACCCTGGAGATATCATCGGTCTTCCCTCAAGGGTGGAGAAACAGAATTCAGACGGTAACGTAACCTCACTTACCGACTTCACACCACCCTATTGGTTTCCCCAGGACGGCAAACCCATTGTCCTCTTCCTCGACGAGCTAAACCGTGCCCGTCCCGAAATCCTTCAAACAGTGATGGACTTGACCCTTAACCGTAAGTTGGCAGGCAAGGCACTGCCCGAAGGCAGCTATGTCATATCAGCTGTGAACGATGGAGACGAGTACCAGCTCACCGACCTTGACCCTGCGCTCGTCAGTCGCTTCAACATCTATGAATTCAGACCTACCGTAGAGGAATGGCTCAACTGGGCTGCAGGACAGGGAGTTGACGAGCGTGTCATCAACTTCATTCAGGACAATCCCGCCTGGCTTGACGACGATAGCAGTGACAAGAAGCGCGACTATCAGGGACTCGACAAAAGTGCAGACCGCCGCGCATGGAAGAAGGTATCCGACATCATGCTCAAAGTGGAAAGTCTCAAGGACATTCACAAGCGCATCATCGCAGGCATTGTGGGATCAGGCGCTGCTGCAGCATTCATTCGCAGTGTTCAACAGCACAATGTCATTACGGGCAAGGACCTTTTGCTGAAGTACGATAAGACCATGAAGACCGTGGAGAAGTACCAGCTTCATGAATATGCCATCCTGAACGAGTCAGTGTTCCGCTTCCTCGAAAATACTAAGTTCGACGAACGCGAGAAAAAACTTGTTGCCAAAAATCTCTGTCTGTACATCGACTTCCTCTGCACAAAGAAGAAAAAGGAGGCTCTTGCCAACTTTACGAGCATCTTCGAGAAGGGCACCTATGACAAGGCTACTGTCTTCATATTCTCTAATGCCACCGAGGTGTACGATACGCTCAATGATTTTGTAAGGGAACTATAGTATGCTAGAACGTATATCAAAGATCACTGAACGCTGGTTTCTCAGCGAGGAACCCCTATTTTCTGTTTTCTGCACCCATCGGGTTGCTGAGAACAGCACCATGGCGTGCCACGTCCGCGTAGGAAAGGGTGTCATTGAGGTCAACCCTATCCTGTGTGAAGACGTTAGCGACAAGGAATTGGAGGAACGGCTCCGTGTGGAGGTCATCCGTATTCTACTGAAGCACCCCTACGACCGTCAGCCTGATAGTTGTAGTCTCATGGCCAGAGCATCAGGTAGTAACTGTGTCATTGGCGATTCCTACCACCTTCAAAAGGTTGAAATGGAGAAGCCTGCCGACTTTGCCCTGCCTTCCAACCATCACTTCGAGTTCTATGCGCGCTGTATACAGAGACAGCTTCAAATGATGGACGGACTGGGCCTTACAGATGAAGACTCCGACAACCAACAAAAAGCCGATATAGCAGCTAATTGGCAGCAAGACGATCTGATGTCAGCACAGGTCAACGAGGTCATACGTAACATTCATTCGTGGGGCTCATTGTCAGGCCATTTGGTTGAAGAGATTATCGCTTCCACCAAGGCACGAGTTGATTACCGCAAGATTCTGGCCGGATTTCGGGCATCCATTTTGTCCGAGAAACGTAAGCTGACTCGCATGCGCCCCAACCGTCGCTCAGGGTTCGACGCTATGGGAAGCCGCTACGACTTCACAACGCACATGATTATCGGAGTGGACTGTAGCGGAAGCATCTCAAAAGAAGACCTCCGAAACTTCTACTCCACCATCAACCGCTTCTTCCAATACGGCATCAAGCAGATTGACGTTGTACAGTTTGATGCAGTTTTGGACGAGGTGCAAACTCTGCTCAAAGCGTCAGAAAACATTAAGGTCACTGGACGTGGCGGAACATGTTTCCAGCCATTCATCGACTACGTGGCTGAGCATCCCGAATACGACGGTGCTCTCATCTATACTGATGGCTATGCGCCCAAGCCCACCATTCCAACCAATATGCGCACACCCCTTTGTTGGGTACTTCGTTCAGAAAAAGAGTTGGGAATGAATGAACAATGGATGTGTCAAAGCGGTAGAGTATGCGTCATTGAAAATCCTTAATGGGCCCAAAACCGTCATTTCTGATTAATAAATGTTATAGAAATCGCATTATTTACACTTTTATTTGTATCTTTGTCTCAAATTTAAAACTTAGGATACGATCTTTACTGAATAAGGGCCCTATGGATACAGAACTTAAAATAAACGGATCAAATCAAGTATATGGTGTTGTTGACACAGAGGTGACTGAAATTGTCATCCCTGATGGTGTGCGTGTCATCAAACCTAATTCATTCAAAGGGTGCAAGAATCTTAAGACAGTTAAGATACCTGATTGTGTAGATACCATAGGGTCAAATGCTTTTGAAGGATGTTCGTCACTGAAGGAAATAGTTTTACCACAAAACCTTGGTGAAATAGGAGCTAATGTCTTTACTGGGTGTACTTCTCTTCGCAAAGTTTATATTAAAGATTACGTTGATAAAATCGCTTTGACTGCTTTTATTGATTGTAAGCGGATTGAGGAGTTTGTAGTTTCAGAAGACAATTATAAATTCTGTTCCGTGGACGGCAGTATATATAATCGCAACAAAAATATTCTCTATAGAGTACCTGCAAAGACAAAACAAATAAATTTTGTGATTAACAAGAAGGTTAAGAAGGTAGAGGCGACAGCTTTTCGTGGTTGTACAACAATTGAAACTGTTACCTTTCCAGAAAAAGAAACTGTTTTGCGCAGGAGCGTATTTGAAGGATGTAAATCTTTAAAGGAAATAAGCTTACCTGATACTATTTTTCAGGTTGAGGACTCTGTCTTTTCTGGTTGTAGTTCACTTAAGGAGATAAAAATACCAGATAATGTAACTTATCTGCCTTACTATTGTTTTAAGGATTGTACTTCTCTAGAAAAGATAGAATTCCCAAGCAAGTTCTGGGGCATTCAAGATACTGCATTCCAAGGCTGTATCTCTTTGAAAAACGTCTCTTTACCTGCCAGCACTTGCGTCATAAACAATTCAGCTTTTGCAGGCTGTAAATCCTTGGAAAGAGTTGATATCAGTCCAGACAATTCAAAATTTGCTTCTGTTGACGGAATTGTTTATAGCAAAGATCTGTCTAAAATTGTGCTCTATCCTTCAGCACATCCTCAGGATTGTTATACAATTCCCAATTCAGTTAATCATTTACGTAGTGGTTTATTTGATAACTGCATAAATCTTCGTGATATCCATATCCATGATTATGTGTCACTGGAGTCAAAGACATTCCTTAATTGTTCATCCTTATGTGCAATTCATGTGGGTGTTTATAGGCTTGCCAATGCTCCAATAGATAAGGATGCGTTCTATGGTGTAGATAAGAAGAGTTGTGTGCTCTATGTCCCCCAAGGACTTGCTGACGATTATCGTAGACATCCAGCCTTCTCTTCGTTTGAAAACATTCAAGAAGAAGTACTTCAAGAGAATAATATGGCGGAATTAGATATGGTTGAACTCGGTTCTGATGGGAAGACTCTTATTTCTGTGAAAGAACAATTTAAGCCATACATCACCCATTTTGACATACCCAGTGGAGTTACGACTATTGGCAAACATGCATTTGAGGATTGTTATTCGCTTGAACACATTTTATTCCCAGAGACACTTGAAACCATACAAGTCGGGGCATTTAGAAGATGTCGCAGTCTAAAAGATTTGTCTCTCCCCAGTAGTCTTCGTGAGATACAAAATTTTGCATTTGCTGAGTGTAGCTTGGTAACCAGTAAGTTCTTGCCAGAGGGTGTCAGAAGGCTTGGATATGGAATTATTGAAAAAGTGTCTGTTTCAGAGATATTCATACCATCAAGCGTGAAGAGGATTGACCCAAACGCTTTTAGGGGCTGTGGCCAGTTGTCGGAGATAATAGTTGACCAAGCAAATCCTTATTTCGCATCTTTGGAAGGATCGCTGTATAACAAGGACATGACAGAACTTATCTGTGTCCCATACAATACTAACATCAAAGACTTCAAGGTTCCTGATAGTGTTTTATCTGTCTCTAAAGATGCTTTCCACAAATGTGCTGGCATCAAGAGCATAAGTTTAAATGATGCTCTTGAATCTTTCCCCGTTGACATTTTCAGTGATGACCTTGTTAATTTGGACAGTATCATTGTTGGTGGGGGATCCAAATTGTATCAGGTAAAGGATGGAGTCCTCTTTTCTAAGGATGGCACAGAACTGATGAAGATGCCTCGCAAAGCCCAAGTACAGGAATATGTGATTCCTGATGGCGTTAAAAGGATTTCTGATTACGCATTCAAGGGATGTGGAAAGCTTCAGTCGGTTACCATACCAGAGAGCGTCACAGCAATAGGTCAAAACATCTTTGATGGGTGCAAAGGAATTACCACCATGAAACTACTTTGTGATCTTATCGACCTTGATTGGTATACCTTCAATGAGATGGACAAGAAGAAATGTAAAGTGTATGTTCCTGAGAAGTCGTTCAGATATGGATTCAAAGGAACTGCCATTGAAAACTTTGATGTCTATTCTCTTAAAGAACTGGAAGCGGGTGATGATCCCGATTCAGAAGTGATAGTGGAAGTAAGTGTTGATGAGAAGGGTTATGCCTTAAAACTCGGAAAGAAGACTAAAATCACGGGGGACTTCCATCTTGAAGATATTGAGACCATCTCCCCCCGCATCTATGACTATTTAGACGTTTCAGAGGCTACTTTCGGCTCCCAGATGGAAGAATGGTCTCAGTTTTTGGGAATGAGCCACTCTGGGCCGGTTTATGGAAATAGTGGTATACGAGAAGTTGACATCCTATTGAGATTTATCTCCAATGTCAAAGTGGCCACACTTGTACTCCCTGATGACGTTCAGCGCCGTCATATCAATGCTGCTAAGAACAACAAGTACATTAGGCAATTGATAGTTCGTGACTCATGCAAGTTGTTCTCCTATGTTGATGGCAGATTGATGAATAAGAAGAAAACCCTGATTGTTTTTGAGTCCAAGAGATGAGAATAATAGTCGCCCAGCTCAAAGAGTTGATGAAAGGTTAGTGTATAATTAGACTTCAAATCAAATGATTGACATGATCTCCTATCTAAAAGACTATCGTGAAGAAGTTCCCGCTTGGCTTAGTGATTACCTCCAAGGGAAGCAATTCTCGTTTAAGGACATTATGTCCTCCAGAGTAGCGTATTATCCTGGATACTATCAAAGAGGCAATTGTGACGGAACCATAATAAAGGTGGGCAACAAATCTCATTCTGTTCATTCATTCTTATATGTGGACTATATTAAGAGAGAAGTCCTGCAAGAACAGATTGCCAAGAAGGATAGCTTCCGTGGATATCATTCTATTGGACAAATAGAATGGCGGGAGTCAGATATAATGTCCAGTGGTCAACATTGTATTCTCAAGCCAATTAAGGATGATGCCCCCTATTGTTTCTCAATGATTATGAAACGTGATGAGGACAAAAACGATACTTATGGCGCAGAGCATTTTGTTGTCACCTTCCTTTTTGGTAGTGGTATAGAAACATACCGCTGCCTGTTTAAGATAGAGTTCCAAAATGCACCTTGGCTGTTTCTCCTTAATGAGACATATAAAGGAGGTACCTTTGAACGATACATTCAAAGTAGCCATAATTTCCCCCAATTTGTATTATTTGATAAAAATGCCAGAATCTGGGAAGGATATAAAAAAGTAGAGAATGTGTCTCCTGTCTTTGGGGAGTTCAGAAGAAGGCGCGATTTGTATGTCCGGCTATCGTAGCAAGGTCGTTGGAAGGGCGTAGCAAGGAACAAGGGTAGAGGGAATTAAAGACCAAAAAATTGAGATTAGTAACGATTAAATAAAATATCAGATTACAACAGCTATTTCTTAAACTATGAAGTCAAGTAAAGAATACTACAGTGAGATTTACTACTCCGGAGTGGATCGTTACTTCGAATGTAAAGTGAGGGCTCAGGAATATTACATTAAGAAGAATAATGAGAAGTCTTCAAAAGGTGCAGAACGGGATAGTTATCAATTCAGTTATATCTGCTATGACAGCGAAAAGGTTCAGATCCAAGGTCCGACAGCTTTTAATGTCCAGCTGCCAGAAACAGATTATGTTCGCCTCCTTACTCTTCAATTGTATGATAAGGAAGGCTTGACTTATAACCGTATTCTTTTCATCGCACCAGACATTATCCAGACTATTGATAAGCAAGTTGAGTCAAGCTTTGGGAAACAGGACGGCACTGTGAATTGTCTTCCGTATGTAGTTTCTTTCGATGAGATCATTGAAGACGCAAAAAAAGTAAAAGAAACGATGTCGACAGACAAAGACTCTTCGTCGAAGGAATTAAAATCTTATGAGTTTAAGGTCTGGATTGATGGTAATTATTACTATGAAGATGAGGAAATTGAAGCAGAGATTATGCTCACAGACGATGAGGTCGAGACAATTAAGAGACTTGTCATAGAGCACGACTCTGATTTGTCCTGTGGGTTAATGCCCATTCTCAAAGAAGGAGATGCCCATCTGTACAATAAGTTCTTTAGCGAAATATATCCACCTGTTTTCTACGAACTTTTCCAAAGGGATGAAATGTTTGAACCCATACCTGGTGATGAAGGGAAAAAATGGGAGGAAGAAGATGTTATATATTTGATGGAGACCTATGGCGATGGCTACTGTTTTGATGATGCTTACATTTGTTATATTCCCGAGGATATGATACCGCCGAAGATGACGTTGACAAAAGGAATGTCAAAGGATGATATGCTCAAATACATCAGGAAATGGAGCAGCATGCGAAACGACATCTATGATAATATAACCTGTTATCATGATATTCCCGTTTCCGATCAAGACCATTATAATGAAGTTATCGAGAACAGACTTCTTTCTATTCTCACAAAGTCAATCGAGGAAAATGATGAGTCATCTTTAGCTTCTGAAGATTTTAACCCTTTCGAGGATATTGACCCGACAATGATAGCAAACGAGATTTATGAGGAATGTCAGAATAATGATCAGCAAAAGGAGAATTCAACAGGCAATTCCAAGAAACAATACACTATCAAAGGTAAGATAATTGGAACTTGGAATGAACATTATGTCGATATAGATGTAGAACTCACTGACAATGAACTTGAACAGATAAAAGCACAAATTAAGAAACATCCTGAATGTGATGACCTTAGAGAGATCATTGAAGATGACTTTCTGTATGTCACTATTCAGGAAAAACTTATACAGGCAGCTCACGAGTATTATGTACAGGAGGGCATTAATGATGGTATGACTCGTGAAGAAGCTGAGAATGTAGAACTTATAGGCAATGAATATTCTTGTCCTATCCCAGAAGCATGGAAATAAACAGAAAAAGATATGGCTACAACTGACAAGACGCCGCTTTGGCTGGACCTGAAGAAGGAGTATATCGACGACAACTTTAACAAGTTGCAGACTTATTTGCATGATTCCGCAGAAAAAGGAAGTAAGGACTCGTTTTACACAACGACCATTGAACTATTCCGTGAACGTATTAGTGACTTAATGCGTGACATATCGGAACGCCCCGTCTTTGCAGAGGAGCAGGAACGCCAGCAGCTCTCCTCTAATGTCAGTATGCTGGCCACCTATTTATTGGCCGATGGTGACCATACTCTAGCCTTGCCTGCTTACGTAGCATTTATGAATTGTCTGCGACAAATGAACCCAAGTCTCTCTGACCTCATTGTCCGAACTGTCATGCAGCGTATTCGCCATGAGAAAGTAACTACATTGGGATTCTCCTGGAAAGACCTTGAAAAGCTCGGAACAGAACTCTTTGTGCACAATGCATGCAAACAGGCCCGATTCGATGTGCCGC
>JAEEGG010017107.1_pt1 | contig 14957 bp, 13 predicted proteins | sample 9134161 | NCBI WGS metagenome assembly JAEEGG01 (sample SAMN16246543, study PRJNA631951) | gut metagenome | biome: gut microbiome; feature: rumen; material: CR-attached | host: Bos | place: Iran: Karaj | collected 2018-10
ACATCAATAGCTGCCGTTGTCACCGCATCAGATTTTAAAGTTTTTATTTCTTCCAAAGCATCTGTTCTCCTAGCAGCTATGCCAATCTGCCATCCATCGTTCAGTAAGAGTTTACTTACTTCTCTGCCCATACCCGATGAGGCCCCTATAATAATAGCTTTCTTCATAATTTCACGATTTGTGTTACAAATATAGATGATTTTTTTTACCTTTGCAGCGAAATGCAAATGTTTAACAAAAAAAGAATTAAGCAAATGAAACAACTAAAGTATTTAGCAATCGCTGCCGGTGTAATGGCACTGGTAAGCTGTGGACAACAGCCAGCTCCAGCACAAGAGCCTGTTGAAGTGGACAAAGCTGCTGTAGTAATTGAGAACATCATGACACGCGTCAGCGTGCGTCAGTTTACAGAAGAGCCAGTAGCTAAGGCTGACTTGGAAACCATCTTAAAGGCTGGTTTGCAGGCACCAAGTGCTATGAATGCTCAGGATTGGCAGGTACGCATCGTTACTAACCAGGAGATGCTCAACACCCTGTCAGGTTTTATGCTCAGCACAGAGATGGGTAAAGGTATGGCAGAACGTCTGAATGGCAAGAACGCTTTTGCCAACGCTCCTGCAGTGGCATTTATCGCAGCTGAGACGGGTGAGAAGGCTACTGCCTATAATCGTGAAGATACAGCTTTGCTGAGTGAGAACATCCTGTTGGCTGCTCATGCATTAGGTTTGGGTGCTACCTATCAGGCTGCTCCTGCACGCATGATCAACGACAGCAAGGAGGCAAAGGATTACCTGAAGACAACTTTTGGTTTCCCAGAGAATGCTGAGTTGATCAATATCATCATTATCGGTCATCCAGCTGAGACTCCTGCAGTGAAGGATCGCGACCAGTCTAAAGGACGTATTATCGAGTAAATAAGCTGAATACCCCTCAGTAAGCTAGCTGATACCACTGCGTGGCCTCCGTTGCTTCGCTCCCCAATTGCTTCTTGTTTGAGCGCAATTGCCCCTAATCAGGGGAGCAGCTAGAAAACTCCTCCCCATGTAAAAGGAAAGTGTCCGAAGGGCGGAAGGGTAATATATAAATAAGGTGCAGGCGACATTTTCGTTCGCTTGCATTTTTTTTGTTATTTTTTTGTTCAAAATATTTGGAGATATGAAAAATGTTTTGTTATCTTTGTGATATCAAAATGATATTATTTCTAAAACTAAAACTATACGACTATGGAGACAAAGGAATTTACTTTTCGTGGCGTGACATTCAATGGCTTTGCCATGCTGTTCTTTAACTTGTTGCTGACGATTGCCGGCATTGCCGCTATCGTAATGTTTATAGGCTATGGCGACTGGTGGCTGATTCTGGCAGGTCCGCTGATGCTGATCCTTTCTTTCTTTATTTGGCCAGGCTTTATTATGCTGGAGCCCAACGAGGCACGCGTGCTGACCTTCTTCGGCAAGTACCGTGGTACCTTTACCAAGACAGGCTATTACTGGATCAATCCTTTCATGAGTACCAAGAAGCTCTCTCTTCGTGCCAGGAACCTGGATGCTCAGCCCATCAAGGTGAACGACAAGACAGGTAATCCTATCATGATAGGCTTGGTGCTGGTATGGAAACTGAAAGACACCTACAAAGCTATGTTTGAGATCGACGCACAGACGATGGCGCAGAGCAATGTGAAGCCTGACCAGATTTCTGCTGGCGTATCAGGCATCATGAAGGCCCTCGAGCAGTTCGTACAGGTGCAGAGCGACGCAGCTTTGCGTCAGGTAGCTGGTCAGTATGCTTATGATGATACTGATGATAGGAACAACGAACTGACACTGCGTGGTGGAGGCGAGGAAATCAACCAGCAGTTGGAGAACAAACTGAACGAGCGCTTGGCATTGGCAGGCATTGAAGTAGTAGAGGCACGTATCAACTACCTGGCATATGCTCCCGAAATTGCTGCAGTGATGCTGCGCCGTCAGCAGGCAGCTGCTATCATCACCGCTCGTGAGAAGATAGTAGAAGGTGCCGTATCTATGGTAAAGATGGCACTCGACAAGCTTTCTGCAGAAGAGGTGGTAGAGTTGGATGACGACAAGAAGGCTGCGATGGTCAGCAATCTGATGGTGGTTCTTTGTGGTGATGATGCAGCACAGCCAGTTGTTAATACCGGAACATTGAATAATTGATGATTGAATCAGTGAGTTCAATATCAATGTTCAATATCCAAACTAATAGAAATGGCAACTAAAGAAAAAAGTAAGAGTTTCATCCTGCGAGTGGATGCGGATACCATGAGCGCCATTGAAAAATGGGCAGCTGATGAGTTCCGCTCCACCAATGGGCAACTGCAATGGATTATCACAGAGGCATTGCGGAAAGCCAAACGTTTGCCCAAAAAGAAAGCATCAACAATAGAAGAGGAGGAGAGAGTATGATCAACTTCAGTATTTTCAAGTTAAATGGCATTAGAAATAAAAAGGAATATGCCAGTGCCCGTCTGCCTCGTACAATAGAGAGTACTATCTTTGATGCATTCATCGTTCTGGAGATACTTGTTGCATGGCTTATTATGGCATGGCTTTATGTGAGGATTGACGTAGTTCCCACTCATTTCAATGCCATGGGAGAAGCTGATGCCTGGGGTAGTCATACAATGTTGTTATTTATGGCACTGATGGATGCTGTTGTCATGGGATTATTGGCTTATAGTGCCTATCATCCTAAGTATATCAACACTCCTGTGAAGGTGGTCACAGAGGAACAACTTATGCTTAATGCCCGCATGGTTCGCATCATGGCTCTCATCATTGGTCTGCTTTTCATCCTCATTGCCATCAAGATGGGTGGCGCGATTTTTGGTATGAGTGATCCAGTCTTCGCCATGCTGATGCTTTGTTCTGTGGTGGCTTTAATTGGTGTGGCGATAGGATTTTCTATTTATGTCCATCTCAGAAGGCCAAGATGACACAGTGCAATGATAATTATGACTAATCAACATTTTAGCGGTTTCTTCTTGCATGATAAAGGAGAAACCGCTATTTTTACACCATTATTTTCGAATATCTAATTTAATTAACTGTCCTATGAAGAAAGTTATTATTGCACTTTGTCTTGCAATGGTGGTACTTACACCAGCTGCAGCAAAAAAGAAACCCAAGGAAGCTCCCAAGCCTCCAGAGAAAAAAGAAGTGAAAGCCCCTGTACGTCAAGGTTTATTCAACGTTCAGCATCAGAAAGACGATTGGATTTTCCAAGTACCCGATTCCTTGTTAGGACGATTGTTCCTTACCACTACACGCTTTATCTCTACTCCTGTTGGCATAGAGACCTATGGCGGTGAGATGCTGACCAGTCAGGTCGTTTATTTTGAAAAGAGTAGTGATAAGTTGTTGCTTCGTGCATTGATGTTTGATTCTATGGCCGATGAAGGAGAAGAAATTGCCAAAGCCGTGAAGATCAGTGCAGAAGATCCTATCATCGCTTCTCTGAAGATAGATTCTGTAAGCAGTGATAAGCTCTATTCCGTGAATGTTACCCGATTGTTCAACGGCGACAATGCTTCTTTCGGCATGAGTGATGCAGCAAAGCGTCGCAGTAACCTTAGTGGCTTGCAAGCCGATCGTTCACTTATTGATACGGTGCTTACTTTCCCTATTAATACAGAGATTAAGACATACAAGACCTATGGTGTGACACAGCAGAACCGTTGGGAAGCAGGCCGTGCTACTGGTTCGGTGACTTTCCATCTTAACACATCGTTCGTACTGTTGCCAGAAAAGCCTATGCAAGGCAGATTGTTTGATCAGCGTGTAGGTTATTTCACCAATTCGCATCAGTATTATAGTGATGCTCAGCAGCGTACCAAGCGTCGTGCGTGGATTACCCGTTGGCGTCTGGAGCCAAAGAATGCAGAGGATGCTGCCCGTCAGAAACGTGGTGAATTAATAGAACCTGCCAAGCAGATTGTCTATTACATTGATCCTGCAACTCCCAAGCAGTGGCGCAAGTACCTTATCATGGGTGTGGAAGATTGGAATGCGGCTTTTGAGGAGGCTGGTTTCAAGAATGCCATCACTGCCAAGGAATGGCCAGAGAACGACTCCACTATGAGTATGGAAGATGCCCGTTATTCTGTCATCCGCTATTTAGCTTCTCCGATTGCCAATGCCTACGGACCAAACGTACACGATCCTCGCAGTGGTGAGATAATCGAAAGTCACATTGGCTGGTATCATAATGTGATGTCATTGGTACACGACTGGTATATGGTACAGGCAGGTGCCGTGGATCCACGTGCCCGTAAGCAGGTGTTCGATGAGGAGTTGATGGGACAGCTTATTCGTTTTGTCAGCTCTCATGAGGTGGGCCATACCCTTGGACTTCGTCACAACAAAGGTGCCAGCAGTGCTACTCCAGTAGAAAAGATGCGTGACAAGGCTTGGGTGGAGGCCAATGGCCATACGTCTTCGATCATGGATTATGCACGTTTCAACTATGTAGCTCAGCCAGAAGATAATATCTCATGGGCAGGTCTCTTCCCACGTATCAACGACTATGACAAGTGGGCAATTAAGTGGGGTTACATGCCTGCAACTTCAACTGATCCTGAAGTGGATAAGTTGGCAATGAACAAGCTTATCATCCAGACGCTGGAGGGTAATCCTCGTCTGTGGTTTGGTGGAGAAGGTTATGATAATGATCCACGTGCACAGAGCGAAGATCTTGGTGATGATGCAGTTTTGGCCAGTGAATATGGTATCAAGAATCTGAAACGCATTTTGCCTCAATTGCCACAATGGACCTACGAAGAAGGTAATCAGGGAGATAATCTTGAAAGTGCCTACGATGCTGTGGTGAGTCAGCTTCGTCGCTATGCCGGTCATGTGGCCGCTTATGTAGGAGGCGTTTACATTACTTATAAGAGTGTGGAACAGTCGGGTGCCGTTTATGAACCAGAAACTAAGGCCACCCAGAAAGCTGCTCTAGCTTTTATTGATCGTGAGATATTCAATGAACCTACATGGTTAAATGCCGACTATCTCAACCGCTTCACTCAAGATCCGCTGGGCAAGCTTAAAACCCTTCCTAATGGCGTGGTTGATCGGTTGGTTACAGCTTCCATGATGGCCAATATGGAGAAGTTTGCCACTTATGCCACCGAGCCTTATCTGCCAAGTGACTATGTGAAGGATCTTGTCAATATGATTTTCAAGGAAACGGCCAATGGTGCTAAAGTGAGTCCTTATCGTCGTTTTTTACAGACACGCACAGTGACCAAAGCCATTTCTGAGTGGCTTACTAATGTGAACAGTGACGGTCGCCCATACCTTTATAATATGCTTACCAGCATTCAGAACCGTGTGCGTAATGCCCGTGCTGCCGATGAGGTTACCCGTGCCCATTATGCAAGTCTGGCCCAGCAGATCGCTGAGGCTTTCGAGCATCCTGAGCATCCGCAGCAGGGACAGCAAGGAGCTAGCAGATAATGATGCGTTACATCATTGCCATAGATTCTTTCAAAGGATGCCTTTCATCGACGGATGCCGCTTTGGCAGTCGCCGAAGGTATTAGGAAGGTACAACCATCAGCAGAGATTCTACAGATACCTGTTTCTGATGGAGGCGAGGGGATGCTCACAGCATTCCTCTCTGCTTTTCATGGAAAGCGTGTTACCATACTTGTTCACGATCCGTTGATGCGTCCCATTTCTGCTTCTTATGGTATTTCAATGGATGGAGAAACTGCCATTATCGAAATGGCAGAAGCCAGTGGATTACAACTCCTTTCAAAGGAAGAACAGAATCCTCTATTAACAACGACATTTGGCACTGGCGAATTAATCTTGGATGCCTTGAAACGTCATTGCAGGCATTTCATCATCGGACTAGGAGGCAGTGCTACGACGGATGGCGGTGTAGGCATGCTTCAAGCACTTGGCATGAAATGTTATGACGAGCATGGTATACTTTTGGGAGTTGGAGGAGGAATGCTTAGTCAGATAGCATCAATAGATACTTCTGCCTTGCATCCATTGCTATGCAAATGTCGTTTTACTTTAGCATCCGATGTTACAAACCCACTTTGTGGCATACATGGAGCCGCTTACGTTTTTGGCCCACAGAAAGGAGCTACACCTGTTATGGTACAACAGCTAGATGCTGGTCTCCAACATTGGGCTGCAGTATCGGGACATGAGAGAGAAGCATTACTTCAAGGAGCAGGAGCCGCTGGAGGTTTGGGTTTTGCTTTCTTGGCATTCCTACAGGCCAAGATGACATCTGGAATAGAGTTGTTGCTTGAATATCTGGCATTCGACAGATTATTGGATCAGGCAGATCTCGTTATTACTGGTGAAGGTAGTGCCGATTGTCAGACATTGATGGGCAAGCTTCCCAGTGGTATTCTTCAGCATGCGCAAAAGACTAATGTACCAGTATGGCTGTTGGCTGGCAAGATAGAACAACGTGACGAATTGCTCCGTGCTGGTTTCTCCAAAGTGGAGTGTATTAATCCTCCCGGTATGTCTTTGAATGAGGCCATGAAGCCCGAAATAGCAAAAAAGAACCTTTCCGAAACGATAAAGAGATTATTTGCTACTTTTTTTAATGAAAAATAGCACAAAATGACGCAGTGTTTGGCTAAATGTTTGCATTATAAAGATAAAAAGAGTACTTTTATGCTCACTTACTTAACTATATGGAGGGCTTAATTATGAAGAAGTTGTTATTAGCATTGGTAATGGGAGTCGCAATGACCAGTTGCATGACTACCGCTTATGATCCATACGGATACGATTCCTATGGAAATGTAGTGTACTACGATGTTTATGATGACTATGGCTATAATTATATATATGATGAGGCAGTCATCATAGAGATCACCAATAGAATGGTTGTCCAGATGCGTCTGAGCAATTGGGAAGCACAGCGCTTGTTGGATCTTAACCGTCGTTATTTCTATTTGTTCCATCGTTATCCTGCTTATAGCTGGGGATACTATGCACATCCACTTCCAGGATATGCTCGTCCTGGCTTTGGTGGCAGAGGCCCTGGTTATGGTGCTCCTCCTCGTGGCTACAGAGATCCTTACATGCGTATTGAGAATGGGCGTGCGACGATGTATAATGTGAACACCCGTCGTGGCAATGACAATCGTGTGATGATGACCTCTAAGCAGATGGATAAGATGGCCGACAAGTACGATAAGGAAGTTCGCAAGATTGTGGGCAATGACTCATATGGCACTTTCCGCACGCAGACTTCCAATCGTAGTGTGACCTATAATGCATCTCCTGGAACCTCTGGTTATACTGGCGGCAATGGTGTTGCACCTAACACTAATACGCGTCAGAACACTGGTACCAGTACTCGTAATACGACTACCAATCCTGGTGTATCCAACGATGGTGGTCGTGTGAGAAGCACTACTACTACGCCGTCTGTGAATGGTACTACGGGCACTGCTACGCAGCCGAGCACTTCTTCCAGTCGTATGAACCAGCGTACGGGGAACACCAATCAGCAAAGTACGGTGAACTCTCGCACGAATGGTACTAGCACGCAGCGTCAGCAGACTACGACTGCACAGCCTCAGCAGGGCACGTCCTCTCGTAGTCAGACCACTACTGGTAGCAGTTCACGTACTCGTACGCGCACCAATACCAGTGGTACCAATACGCAAGTGAATACGCGTACCAATACTACGGGTAGCAGCACTACTACGACAACTACCCCTACTAGAAGTAATAATGGCTCATCAACTAATAATAGCCAGACTACCAATAGCGGCGGTGGTGCTCGTCGCAGATAAATGTTTAATGTTTAATGTTCAATGTATAACGTATTAATAACCGGTGCCAACGGTCAACTTGGCAATGAAATGAGATTGGTGAGCGCGAAGAGCGCTCACCATTATCTGTTTACAGATGTAGTAGGGGATGTGCAGCGATTGGACATTACCGATCTGCAAGCGGTAAGGGAGATGGTGCAGAAAGAGCATATAAACGTTATTGTAAACTGTGCTGCTTATACCAATGTAGATAAGGCAGAAGATGATTATGACACCGCTAACTTGATAAACAATAAAGCCGTGGAAGTATTGGCGACAGCAGCAAAAGAAGCTGACGCTACCTTGATCCATATTTCAACCGACTATGTTTTTAAGGGAGATAAATGTACCCCTTGTCAAGAAACATGGGCAACAGATCCATTAGGTGTATATGGCGTGACAAAGTTGGCTGGAGAACAAAGCATCCAGAGGGTAGGGTGCAAGCATATTATTATTCGTACGGCATGGCTCTATTCACCTTTTGGGAAGAACTTCGTTAAGACCATGCGCACCCTCACAGCTACCAAGGACCAACTTAAGGTGGTATTTGACCAAGTGGGTACACCTACTTATGCAGGAGATTTGGCTGAAACTATTGTTCACATCATTGATACAGACCAATTGCACAAGCAAGGCATCTACCACTTCAGTAATGAAGGGGTATGCTCTTGGTACGACTTCACGCAAGAAATCAAGGCACTCTGTGGAAATACCTGTGATGTACAGCCCTGCCACAGCGATGAGTTCCCAAGTAAGGTAAAACGCCCCCATTTTTCTGTACTTGATAAGACAAAAATCAAGGAAACTTTCGGCATCCAGATACCTTATTGGAAAGAATCGTTAGCAAAGTGTATTGAAGAACTTGAGAAAAATTGAGAATTACTTCATGATTCTCGGCTGCACCTCGGCAATTCAAACAAGCTTGATTGCGCTCGGTTTGCACGAGAATTGAACATTGAGCATTGAACATTATGAAGAAATTATTGTTTTTGGCGTTCATATTTGGAAACTTTTTGGCAATTCATGCCCAGACCGAAGAAAAGATCCAAGATGTACGTACCTATCCGGATTACTATTTCCTGAAGATAGATGATGTGGCGAGTAGTTTGAATCTCTTGCCAGCACCTCCACAACCAGGTGATATTTTGTTTCAATATGATCAGGCACGCTATCAATGGGGAAAATCGCAGCGTAATACACCGCGTGGTGAATTGGCCATCCGAGATGCGGATGCCAGTGCCGAGGGTGTTTGTACTGCATTATCTGGTGCCTTTGGCTACGATATCACAGAAACAGGTACTCCAGAACTCTTTAAATTAGTAAAGAAAGTGGTAGCCGATGCTGGCGACTTATCTACGCGCGAAGCCAAAAACTACTATATGCGTCCTCGCCCCTATATGCTTTATGGTGAAAGTACTTCTGTACCTGAAGATGAAGAAGCGCTCAGTCACAATGGGTCATATCCATCTGGACACACCGCCGAAGGGTGGGCAGTGGCATTAGTCCTGGCCGAAATCAATGTGGCCAATCAGGATGCCATTCTTCAGCGAGGCTATGATTATGGCACCAGTCGTGTGATAGTTGGCTACCATTGGCAAAGTGATGTAGATAATGCCCGCATAGTAGCCTCAGCCGTAGTAGCCCGCCTCCATGCCGATGAAGGATTTATCCAGCAGTTAGCGAAAGCAAAAGCCGAATTCGCTACGCTTTTAAATTGAGAATTGAGGATTGAGAATTGAGGATTAATAGAATTTGAAGGTCGGTTATACTTAAAGAAAAAGGGCTGCTATAGTCAATAAGCGCAGCCCTTAATTTTCAATTTTCAATGCTCAATTCTCAATTTTTCAAAGTTTCTTTCAGTAAGTTCCAATACTTCCAAAAATACTCTTTACCTATTGCCTCCCATGCTACCGCGAAAGCAAAGAAAAGGAAGGTGAAGATAATCAGCACCTTTAGCTTACTTGGAGAGCCTTGAAGAGGTACTACAGCGGGTTGTACCACTGTCAGTACAGGGGTTTCTTCTTGTACTTTGGCTTGTGCTAACTGCAATTGTTGGGCACTCTGCGTATAGACATTCATGGCTAAGTTTCTATCATTCTGCAAGCGCTCCAACTCAGTACGTGAACGCTGTGTAAACAGATTCTGATTAGCATCAGCAAAGGCTGCATATGCTGCCTGTTTTAATTCGTAATCACGTTTAGCACCATTATAGATTTCTTGAGAGAATTGTAGATCTTTTTTTGCTTTATCTGTACGGTAGTCAGTAATATATTTCTGCAAGAATCTTGTTACAGTGTCCGCCACGGTTGCCGCTATCAATGGATCCTGCATTTTCACAGAAATGGTTGTATAGTTTGTTTTCTTATCCACAGAGATTCCTACACGCTTATTAAGTGCTTCGGCCATTTTGCGTTGGTTTTCAGTCAGAGAAATATACCCTTTTTGACCATTATTTAAGCTCTCCATCAATTCCGTGTTGTCCTTATTCCATAAGGAGCGTATTAATCCTAACGCCATTTTTGGAGCTGCAATAATATAGTTCCACCATGCCACTTTTACATTCTCGTGTAAGTAGTCATATAGATTGGTCTTAAGTTTCCCGTCAAGACTGGTCACTTGTGTATTAAATAACTCCAGTGTAAACGGCGTAGAACTAACAATATTTGGATAAAGGTCTGGAGTCAATGCCTCACTACTTCTACCCGAACTAATATTTATACCCGCCATAGCAGCCAACGAACTCAGGCCACCAGTACCACTGGCACCCGACTCTGAAGCTAAATTGACGCTTGTAGAATATTCTTTAGGAATACTGAAAGCAGCAATGAGGCCAACTATGACACCAATAATACAGCATTTCAAGATAAACATACGACCCTCCCATGCTTTTTTAAGCATGCCCAGCCAGTCTATCTGCATTTCATCCTCATCTTCTATATATTGTTTGTCTTTCTCTTCCACCATTATTTTAAATTATGAATTATGAATTGTTATCTGTGAATTATTTAAACGCTCTAAACAGCGTTGCGATCATAGCTGCCATAGAAGTGATGGTTGAAGCCATGGTTACAGTTTGTGCAATATTCGAACCATTTCTTTCAGGTTTACTTGGCACTATGATTTCACAACCAGGTTCAATCTTTGCTCCTCCAAACCGTTTTACTTTACCTACATTACCATTGGCATATACCACATACACTTTGCTCTTTTTGGCCCTGTTTCCATAACCACCTGCTTGATCAATATAGTACGATAGACCTGCTCCATTTTTATAGGTTACGGTATTTGGATACATCACGGTACCACTGATTTTCACCGTATTGTTCATCTCAGGAATATAGATTACATCTCCTTCTCTTAATACGATGTCCGCATATCCCCCCTTGTTCCTAAGTGCCTCTTCCAAGTCGATACCTACCGAATAGGTTGTTTTCAGGTCTTCTGTTGAAAGGTTAAGTGAGTCACCCACAGAGGAGTTGCTAAGCGCCAAGACATCTTGACGGCGCAACAGCTCATCTTCGGTCATTGCTCTGGTAAGACGGGCTCCTTTCAGATAAGCATCTGCAGTCACCCCTCCTGCACGTTCTACCAGATTAGATAGACGTTCGTTTTTGCTCTGCAGTGCATATACGCCTCCAAATAATATCTCTCCTTCAATCGTCACATTAGCTTGTTCTCGATAAGAAGGACTGCGACGAATATAAACCTGATCGAAAGGTTCCAAAACGAAATCTTTGTTATTCCCTTTTAATAGACCGTCGGATAAATCTATGGTATAACTTCTACCAAGAACGTTAGAACTTGTTTGGCTCATTGGCTCCTTAATTCTACGAGCTATCTCCACTTTGGTCGTAGCAGCAGCTTCTTTAAGTCCACCTGCTAAGACTATCAAATCCTCTACGGTCATGCCTTCGCTGAAAAGATAAGTTCCAGGATTGATGACCTCACCATTGATGCTTACATTCTGATCCTCCATCAAGTCCATCTTGCTTGGGATATAGAGCAAGTCATTCTTTTTCAATGCGATATCAGGAATACTGCCATTCATCAAAGCATTCAGATCTATGGAAATCATCTCATGTGTTAAATCATCCTTTTCTCGATCCAAAAGCACCCTATTGGTAAATGCCTCATCCATAAGCCCGTCAGCCTTAGAAATCAATGCCTTCACAGTATTTACTGCGCCATCCAATTGATAAACACCAGGTCTATAGACAGCACCACGTATTTCTATTCTATTTTCAATGCGATCCAATGCCGCATCTACAGTGATAAGATCTGCATCATTCATCACGAAGGTGCCATAATCCATTTCATTAATAGTCTGAATGGAATGCAATCCCCCACTTTTACGAATAATTCGAATGGACTTTTTATACGCATCTCCAGTGAATCCTCCGGCATAAGTTAATAATGTTTGCAAAGATTCGCTGTCCTTCATTTCATAATACATCGGGCGGCGCACCTTGCCTTCCACCTTCACAAGACTCTTATAGGCATCCACTTTGATGACATCCCCTTCTTGTAGTTTGATATCATCTGTCAGTTTGCCTTTCATCAGAATATCGTAAACATCGATATGGGCAATGGTACGTCCACTTCTAACCACCTTGATATCTCTTAGGCTACCGATCTCATTCACACCGCCAGCACGATATAACGCGTGGAATACAGATGAAAAAGCAGACAGCATATATGTTCCTGGAGAAGTGGCTTCACCAACTACTGAAATTTGTATAGTTCTGATATTGCCCAGTGTCAGTTGGATCTGAGAGCTAGGATCTTGCCCTCCAATACCTGCATAAATTTTGGCAAACTCTTTCTGCAAATAAGCATTAGCATCTCTCACCGTCATCCCATTCAGGTGTACAGGTCCCAGTCCACTTACCTGAATACTTCCTTCTGGTGAGATCGTTTCCCGAATTGTATTTTCTGATGCCCCCCAAATGTTTATTATTACCTCATCGCCTGGCCCCAGTCTGTAATTTGTCGGAGTGGCAATGTTCAAGCTTGGTTCAAAGGTCAAGTCTGGATTAGTAAAGAGGCTATGCCCATAAATACTATCGCTTAGGCTATATGTTGGAATATAGTACAAGTCCCCTTCATAGAATTCATCTTGCTCTAACCCTTGATTATCTTGATTAATTTGACTATTTCCAATGCCTCTGTTTGGTAAATTGTTTGGGTAGATTTGTGTATTTTGTTGATTGTTTTGATTCTGTCTTCTTACAGGATTTTGGTTGGTTTCCTGTCCATTCACCTGCCTTCTTATGGTGTTCTGGTTTCTTTGCTGGTTATTATTATTGGTTCCATTAGAGTTTTGTTGATTCTCTAGGTTTATTTTGTTGCGTATACGATTTACCTGCTCCATAGTTACACCTCTACGGAGCAGTTGGGTAGCTATTTCTCTTTCAGAAACTCCAGCTGCCATTTGTTGTTTGGTATATTCTATAACTTGTTGGTCAGTCATCGTCTGAGCCAATACGCTTAAAGTGAAGCTCAGAAAAAGACATGCCATAGTAAATAATTTCTTAGTCATAACGAATTTTTAATCAAGATTAAAACATATTACTCTAAATTGCTGCAAATATACGGCTTTTTCCTCAGTATTCATCACTTTTTCTCTTTAATTTTCATAAAAGATTTTAAAGCCATTATTTCTTTAAAAAGATAGGGTAGAATACATTTTTTTTGCATATCTTTGCACGTAATAAAAAGTGCTGTATCTTCGATGAATCCGTTTTCCTCGGATTTATCCTTTGAAAGAACTTGCATGAGGGCAGTGCCCGAAATAGTAGGAGAATGTTATAATTCTCTGATTGTTACTTCGGTACGTGCGTATCGATGACCCCAAGAATTGCTTTATACTCCGATTGTTTATGAAAGGAATCGTTTTAGCAGGTGGTAGTGGAACACGTTTGTATCCTATTACCAAGGGTGTGTCCAAGCAGATGCTTCCGATTTATGACAAGCCCATGATTTATTATCCCATCTCAGTACTCATGCTGGCAGGTATTCGTGAAATTCTTATTATTTCTACTCCACATGATCTTCCTGGATTCCGTCGTTTGTTGGGTGATGGCAGTGATTTTGGCGTACATTTCGAGTATGCTGAACAACCTTCCCCCGATGGTTTGGCACAAGCTTTTATCATAGGCGAACAGTTTATTGGTGACGATTGTGTCTGCATGGTTTTAGGCGATAATATTTTCCATGGGGCAGGTTTTACCCCTATGTTACGTGAGGCAGTTCGCACAGCCGAAGAAGAGCAGAAAGCTACGGTCTTTGGCTACTGGGTAAGTGATCCCGAACGCTATGGCGTGGCAGAATTTGACAAACAAGGCAATTGCCTCAGTATCGAAGAAAAGCCAGCTAAGCCTAAGTCTAACTATGCCGTAGTTGGCCTCTATTTCTACCCCAATAAAGTGGTGGAAGTGGCTAAACATATCAAACCTTCCGCACGTGGAGAGTTAGAAATCACTACTGTCAATCAGCGTTTCTTGAACGATAAAGAACTAAAGGTACAAACCCTCGGTCGTGGTTTTGCTTGGCTTGACACTGGAACTCATGATTCCTTAGCCGAAGCCTCTAATTATATTGAAACCATTGAAAAACGACAAGGCCTTAAGGTCGCTTGCCTCGAAGGCATCGCTTATCGCAAAGGTTGGATTACCGCTGAAAGAATGCGCCAACTCGCTCAGCCTATGCTGAAAAACCAGTACGGTCAGTACCTATTAAAAGTCATCGACGAACTTGACCGCACTGGCGATCCTAACATTGATTGAGAATTGTGAAATAAACTTTCTGCTCTAAACTCTAAACCCTAAACTCTACACTAATATGCGCAGCATTATTATCACCGGCGGAGCCGGCTTCATTGGTAGCCACGTCGTACGCCTATTCGTCAATAAATACCCAGACTATAAAATCATCAATTTGGATAAGTTGACCTATGCAGGCAACTTAGCCAATTTGAAAGATATAGAAGACAGACCGAATTACAAGTTTGTCAAGATGGACATCTGCGATTTCGATGGTGTTTATCAGTTACTCCAAGACGAGCAGGTAGAAGGCATCTTACATCTGGCCGCTGAAAGTCACGTCGATCGTAGCATCAAAGACCCCTTCACCTTTGCCCG
>JAEEGG010017112.1_pt1 | contig 14954 bp, 15 predicted proteins | sample 9134161 | NCBI WGS metagenome assembly JAEEGG01 (sample SAMN16246543, study PRJNA631951) | gut metagenome | biome: gut microbiome; feature: rumen; material: CR-attached | host: Bos | place: Iran: Karaj | collected 2018-10
GTTCAAAACGATGAAGCAACGCAAAGCCCATCAGAATCTCATCCTGTAAAATATCAAAGGCAAAAACACTATCAGGGTTTTCTCTTATAACCTGACAGATCGTATCTTTAGTCGAAAGATATGCTTCCTGTTCAGGGAGCAAGTCTATCTTCATGGAATTGGATGGAACGAATCGCATAAGTAGTCTTCCGCCTCATCGATATCGTTGAATTCTTCCAGCGCAAATCCTTCAGGGATAAATCCGATGGTTTAATGATACTGCCCCAGATGAATGGATTCGGCGATCTTCTGCGTAAGATCAACTCCAACATTTGTGTCAAGTTCAATCATATATCCCGTGCTTTCATCAAAAACTGTCATGTTTACTTTATCGCTATTATTGTCCTGATAGATAAATGCTTCGTTTCCATTTATTACAGTATCTATTACTATGGGTTCTTCAAATCCTGAAAATTCAGTCTGTTGATACGCTCCGATTCTATTAAATTCGATAATTATTACCTGATTATTATTCTCATATATATAACAAGCAGATTCATCATCAATCTCGCTTTCAGTTAGAACGAAGCCTTCCGGGATCCACTCAACGGTGTAGCGGGGCTTTGCGATATAGATTGATTCTGCGATTTTCATCATCATTTCATATGAAATCGATCCTTCGATATCAATTTCGACATTTTCATCGGCAGTGATCCAAACTAGATTTTTGGATTGATCATCATAGTAATATGTTCCTTTTACGCCGTTTATGTACACAGGTAATGACTTAAACCCTTTTACTCCTTCAATCTCAAGGATAAAACCATCCTCTATGCTGTTAAACGAAACTGTAAACTCCTCATCTTGTGATCGATAGGAATACATCCGTATACCTTGAAACTCATATTGATCATCCAGCTCAAACCCTTCCGGGATCCAACCGATCCTATAATTATTCAATCCTTCCGCTGGTTCCCCATAAAACTGGTACATTACACGATTTGGGAAAATCTGCCTCACCCAACGGATAAACAGTTCTCTCGCATGGGCATTAGTAACCATGATCATTCCGAACATTAAGACAAATACGGCAGCAATGGTACACACACGCCGATAAGTCGTATGCCGTTTTGCCTTCTGTAGTGATTTATCCATCAGGCTATGAATCGAATCCCTATGTGTCTTGGAAGGCTCAAAATCAAGCGATACAGCCTCTAAAGCTGAGGCTAGACCATCTGCATAGCCTGCGCAGACTACACGCAGATCTGAGGCGCTGAACGGGTAGCCTGCCAGTTCTTCTGTATACATCATGATTCAGCACCTCCTTCCATAACCATTAAATTACGAAGAGCATCCCGTGAGCGCTGCAGCAGTTTTTTTGCTGCATCTTCGGATATCTGTAACAGACCAGCTATATCTTTTATGGATAGTTCGTTGTAATAACGCAGTGTTAGTGCCTCCCTATAACGTTCCGGCAACTGTGCAAATGCAGCCTCCAAAATGGGATTCACTTGCTTTTTTGCCTGTTCTGACATGATTTCAGCGTATTGTTCTATATCCTCGTATGATGTTTTTTTCTGACGGTCACGCATATCTTTGGCCCGGTTCCTTATGAGGAGCACCAGATAGGATGCGACTTGCCGTGCATCGTAAGAAGTAAATTTGTCGAAATGATCGATCAGATAAGCACACGAAGTCTGGACCACATCCTCGCAGTCCTCCTGGCTGTCCAGGATCTGGCGGGCGGTCTTAAACATCAGATTTTCATATTGCCGATAAAATTGCGCGAACTGCTCCCTTTCTTCATCCGTCCGCAACAGCATCAGTAAACCTGCAAGCATGGGTCCTCCTCTATGTTTACCCCTTTCCTGTAATAGAACGATTCGGAAGCGTGATTGGTGACACTTATGAGTCAATTATATAAAAAGCTCATCGATCGATAAAGTTGATGCTATAATGTGGCCCTCAAAGGTAATCATGGTTAAAACCGAAAATAGATAAAAGGATTGTATTTACTGCTGAAAAGCCACACAACGCATAGCACGAGCAGAAATAATGTCCAGATTCCCTGCACAGTTTGCTGTTTAAATACTCTGATGTGTTTTTTTAGAGCATTACCGACCGGCAGCATGCACAACAGTCCCAGCGGTAAATAAAGCGCTGCTTCCAAAATGCCTGTATTCAACGAAACCATTGTCACGAAATCTGTTGGAATCATTGAAAACATAGTGGTCAAAGCAAGCTGCATCTGCGAAAGATCTGTCAGATTAAACAACACCCACCCGATGTTAACAATAGCGAATGTAACCAGCCAACGCAAAATTTTTGGCAAAGCCATTAGTATACGGGACAGAAAAAGCTTTTCCGAAACAAGTAAAACCCCGTAATACAGTCCCCAGATCACAAAATTCCAAGAAGCACCGTGCCAAAGACCTGTCAGTGCCCAGACGACCATCAGGTTCCATGCCCATCGTGGTGTAGATACTCGGTTGCCTCCCAGAGGAATATATACGTAATCTCGGAACCAGGTAGATAGTGAAATATGCCATTTTCGCCAAAACTCTGTAACGGATAATGCTGTATATGGATGATCAAAATTCTCTAAAAAATGAAACCCAAACATCCATCCCAGCCCAATTGCCATATCGCTGTAACCGGAAAAATCAAAATAAATCTGTAGCGTATATGCCAGCGCTGCCAGCCAGTACATCGTTGTTCCATATTTAGCAGGGTCACCTGCGTAGACGATTTCTGCAAAACGGGCGACTCCATTGGCGATCAACACCTTCTTTGCAAGCCCTGTTGTGAAACGCTGAATCCCATCCGTAACTTCTGCCCGTGTCTCCCTGCGATTCAGCAGTTCGTTCTCCACAGTCGCATAGCGAACGATGGGTCCTGCGATCAGCTGAGGAAACAAACAGATATACAAAAGCAGATTCCAGTAGTTTTTTTGCACCGAAACCTTTTTACGGTGTAAATCGATCACGTAGGACAACGTCTGGAAAGTATAAAAACTGATTCCTATCGGTAACCGAAGATGCGGCAGCGGAACCTCCATCCCCAAGAGTGTATTAAGGTTTTCAAGCACAAAATCAAGATACTTAAAGATGATCAGCGCACTGAGGATCAGCCCGGCGGTAACTACAAAAGTTACATTTTCGTCATTCAGACTTCCTTGCCCTCGAAGACGGTCCATTCGGCAGCCACCGAAATAGGCAACAGCGGACGACAGGAGCATGACAACGATCAGCCGCGGTTCACCCCAGGCATAGAACAAAAGAGAAAACACCAAAAGAATCCCGTTGCGCCAAGTGCGGCTTGGAAACGAATAATACAAAGTTACCAGTATGGGCAAAAAGATGAACAAAAAGCTAAGGCTGCTGAAAACCAAGACAACTTCCCTTTATGGTGCGATGTTAAATGAATCCAGTACGTAGTAATCCAGATTACCTATCAATAGGATCCGGCCTATATCAGAGTGTTTATTCAGATATTGCTGCAGTGAAAACGCATCTCCGATCTGTGCCTCATAATTACGTAAGTCTATACTGTAAAGGTCGGTGAAATGCGATGCCAAAAGCTTCAATAATGCATTATCGTAGGATTCCCCAATGATCAGGATAGAACCATTTTTACTGGTTTTATTATGAAAAACGACTTCTCCTGCGTCATCGCCATAGAATGTACCATAACTCACATAGTCCAATGGATTGCCTGTCTCTCGTACCATTGTAATACATTTGCTCTGCGAACCATAATCGGAAACAGGCTTGCTGTTCTGAATGACTGTCATGTCAGGATAGCCAAATTCGTACGCTCGGAAAGTGTCGATATATCCCGGCGCAGAACTGTTTGCAGTCTTTGATCCTGCGAAGGAACCAAGCTCATACTCTGCCAGTGGAACCAGCGGCCGTTCTCCTGGCAAAAGCCAAGCGAGAATCTGTGTGTATGCAAGATACGACCCTTGGTTGTTCCAATGATGATCTGTCCTATAGAACTGTGAGTCGAAATCATCAAAACTTAGAATATGAAAGCGCCTTTTGTTTTCCTCTGAGATCGTTGAAACATTATCATGAAGATATTCGAAAATGCCGGATGATTCACCGGTTACAAAATTCACATCTGTTTCTTTTTCGATATAGTAAAGATAAAACATCAATTCCGGGTGGGCGCTGACTGTCGAGTTGATGTTCTGTATCCGTATATCCAGTTTCTCCTGTTCCCCAGCCAGAAACCGGTTTGCAGACATCAGATGACCGGCCAATACCTGGCGATTGCTATCCGGAAGCGTCCAGTAAAATACAGAGGAATCCTTTATTGTTTGAACAGAATCTTCTCCCACTTCCAGCACTCCCTCCTGCATATCAGCCGTCTCTTTCGACTCCTTTCCCGCGTAATCCATAACCGCCTGTAAGACCCATGTGTTATAGGCGGTAAATACATTGTTATATGCTTCCTTTGCTTTCATTGCAGCAGGTAGTTGGTCCGATAACGCCGTTTCTATACCATCTTGGAAACTGCCATCCAGCCAGCTTTCCAGAGTATAACTGGGCAGCTGCTCTGCATAACGATTTTCATACTCATTAATATCGACTGGGAAGAAGGCCAATTTGATGATTTCGGCAGTTAATACGAGCAGGCAAACCAAGCAATCTTTTCTCAAAGAAAAATCATCACCTTTCATTAATTCTCGTAAATATAACGATTTGAGATGAAGAAAGGTGACGCTTGTAAGTCAACTATATAAACAGCGCCTTAACCGATAAAGTTAAAGCGCCATCTTCCGATCCCGCCGGAGAGTCAGTTCACCTTGTTCTCCAGATGCTTTTTTACCTCGTTCTCCGGATCACGGAAAGATAAAATCTGAGGACTACGTTTCTCAATAGGAGTCACTTTCAACAGTTTTCCGTCGACGGTACAGCTGCATTCCAGACGGTAAAGCGTCTCGCTGATTGCATCCACCTCGGCAAACAACCCCAGGTGATCACTGGCTTCATCTTCCCAAATGTCAATCAGCTCTCCATCTTGATACAATTCCATCTTTGCATGAATCAACTTGCCTGATGCAGAGATCTCATAGCTGCAGGATACTTTAGCGTCGCTTTCTTCAATCTCCATGGTCAGACTCCCTTTGACGCTGACAGTCGCATAGATATAAACACTTGTTGCGAGGACTGCCAGAATGGCAATCACAATGATTATTGACTTCTTCATGGTTTCCTTTAATAAATTGATTCTCCCAAACGAATTAGATCATCAACACTTAATTGCGCATTGATGTCAATGACCATCTGTTTTTGTTCGTCGATTATTATAAGCGCGTTCGTACTTGTTGAACTGATAAAAAGAGTTGCAGCATTTCCATTGATAGTAAGCGTTTCGATGCTATCATAATCCTCAATATCTAAATTGGAATAAGCACCTAGTGTATAGAAACTAACCACGAAGCTAACTGAATCGCTGCAGTGGTAAACATACAGTTCCTCTTCATCATCCTCTTCATGTCTCACTACTTTTGCACCATCTGGTATCCATCCAATAGTGTAATGGTGTAATCCTCCCTCCGGTTCCCCATAAAACCAGTACAAAACATGATCCGGGAAAACCTGCCTCACCCAGCGGACAAACAGTTCTCTCGCATGAGCATTAGTGACCATGACTGCTCCGAACAACAAGACAAACACAGCAGCAATAGTACCTACACGACGATAGAGTGCATGCCGCCTTGTTTTTCGCAGCGAATTGTCCATCAAATTGCAGACCGCCTTTTTATGGGCTTCAGAAGGGCTAAAATCAAGCGATACAGCCTCGATAGCCTCAACAAGACCATCTGCATAGTTTGCACAGACTGCGTGCAGCGCTGCGGCGTTAAATGGATAACCCGCCAGTTCTTCTTTGGGCATCATTCTTCAACGCCTCCTTCTGCATTCATAAGATTCCGCAAAGCATCGCGAGAGCGCTGCAGCAGCTTTTTCACAGCAGCTTCGGATATCTGTAACAGACCGGCCATATCTTTCACAGACAGGTCGTTATAATAATGCAAAGTCAAAGCCTCCTTGTAACGTTCGGGCAGCTGCTCGAATGCGAACTCCAAAGACGCATTGCCTTGCGCTTCTGCTTGTTCGGCAGCAATTTGCGTGTATTGTTCAACGTCTTCATATGTAGTTTTCTGCTGGCGGTCACGCATATTCTTGGCTCGGTTTTTTATGAGGAGCATCAGATAGGAAGCGGTCTGCTGCGCATTGTAAGAAGCGAATTTATCGAAATGATCGATCATATAGGCGCACGAAGCCTGGACCGCATCCTCGCAGTCCTCCTGGCTGTCCAGAATCTGGCGGGCGGTCTTGAACATCAGGTTTTCATATCGCTGATAGAATCGTGCGAACTGCTCTCTCTCCTCGTCCGTTCGCAGTAGCATCAGAAGACCTGCAGGCATGGATCCTCCTCTTTATTTACCCCTTTCTGTTAATAGAACAATTCAGCAAGACAAAAGGTGACACTTATAAATCAATTATATAAAAAGCGCCTTAACCGATAAAGTTAAAGCGCCATCTTCCGAACCCGCCGGAGAGTCAGTTCACCTTGTTCTCCAGATGCTTTTTTACCTCATGCGGGTCGTCGATTCCAAGTTTTGCGATCGTTCGATCATATTTATCCCTGCCAAATTGATCGATCAGTTCTTTCTTCTTCCTGAGCATTTCGCTGAATAACGGTGATGGCTTCGGATGATCTATCCAGCAACCGTCCGCAACTGCCCATTTCCGTATGATATCGAAATGCGGCCCCTCGTAGCCCTTCCATCTGTCATGGATCCCCTGACTGGTCTTATTGATCCGGGCATCAAACAGTTCCGCAGGGATATGGGATTTGAGCTCCCGGTATTCGTCTTCTGTCAATGCCACGTTGCAATAAGTCCCGTACAGAAGAGGTAGCGGTGGTACTTCTTCCCCTTTCTTTTCTTTCTTATCTCTTCTTATAGAGTCCTCATTTTCGTTCCGGAAACTGTTTCGGTCACTGTTTCGTTCACCCTGCGAAGATTCGTAAAATTCAAGGGTTAGAAGTGTTCCGTTTGGTGTTCCGCTTTCTGTTTCGGAAAGTGTTTCACGTTTGATGATACCCAGCCGCTCCCACCTTTTTAACAATCTGTACGCACGACTCTCGCTAAGATTAAAGCGTTTGGCGAAAGCCCGTGAAGATGTTACAAGCTGACCCCGTTTCAAATAGTCCCCCTTCGGGGCCCGTCTCGGCACATCTTCATAATTAGCCATCGCCATAAGGTTTATCAGGATACCGATCTCTTCCTGCGTCAGTTTGTCACGCCATTCGTTGAGCAGCGCCCGGGGGACCTTTATAAACCCCTTTCCATTCACATTACTCGCTCACCCCCTTCTTTTGCGTTCATAAGTTGTGCAGGCTCCCATCCCTTTGGATGGGAGCCTTCTCTTACATTGCCTCCGAACGGAAATAACCGATTTCCTCCCAGACTTTCCGATCCGGGCAGTAATAGTTGTACTCGTTGGAATCGTCCAGTTTGAACGCATACCCGAAGGTGAAGAGCCCCTGCTGCAGGCCAACCCGTACATACTGCGGATCCTTCCGCATAGCTTTGGCGATCTCTGTGACAGGAACATTCCGACCGGTAAATGGCGGCAATTCCACATAGAATTTTTCACGGTTCATGAATCTCATCTCCCCTTTCAATATATGTGAACCAATAATTCGTATTTTGATGATAGCATTCATATTACGACTTGTCAATACGTAATGCGAAACATTTTTTCGCATTACGCTCTTGTAATTCGCATTGCGCTGTGTTACACTAGCATCGGAGGTGAAAAAAATGAACACAAATCCGACCGAAATAGGACTGCGGATCAAGAAGGCCAGGAAAGCGGCTAAGATGAGCCAGACTGTTCTGGGTACATATTTGAACAAGACGCTTCGTACGATACAGAAGTATGAGAGCGGTGAGATCGAGCCATCGATCGCAACCATAAACGAGATCGCAAAAGTCCTGAATGTTTCTTCAGCAGAACTTATCGGTTATGAAAAGCGGGATGCTCAACTGAATACCCTCGCGGATGTTTTGAGTTTCTTCCATGCCCTGAATAAAAAAGATGGCTTGCACTTCGATATCGAGGTGAATCGCCCACCCAAAACACAAGAATGGACCTGCTCACTCCGCTTTGACGGCAATGATGCGTCAGCAGAGCACAACGCGGATCTCTGCCTCTTCCTGGAGAGATTTGCAGAGGAACGTGAACGTCTGGAAACTTATTGGATCGACCAGGATTACTATGAACACTGGTTCGATAAAGAGCTCGCCTACTATGCTGCGGTGGAATTGCCTGATAAGAAACCCGCCGTTTTGTCTGAGGAAGAGAGGCTGAAACGCCGCAATGAACTCGAGCAAGAGAAGAGGAAAGATGCCGAGGGTGCAAGCGAAGAATAGATTAGTTGATACAGGGATAAGCCCTTTATCATAAAAAACCTGGGAGGAAAGGAAGTATGTGATGAATTGAGAAACCCAAACGGATATGGAAGTGTAACGAAAATGTCCGGAAAACGCAGAAAACCATGGATGGTTCGTGTGACCACAGGCTACGAGATCGATCCGGTTCAGGAAAAATGTAAACAGAAGTTCGCAGTGCTGGGCTATGCAGCAACGCGGGCAGAGGGCATGCAGATGCTTGCTGCTTACAATATGAACCCCTTCGATATCACGGCTTCGAAAGCGACTTTTCGGGATGTCTATGAAAAATGGTCTCAGATCAAGTATCGAACAGCCGGACAATCCAATATTACTGCCTATATCGCCTCATATAAGATCTGTGAGGCGCTCTATGACAGAGTATTTAAGGATATCAGGCTGGCGGACCTGCAGCATTTGGTAGACACCTGCGGCAAGAACTATCCTACGCTGAGAAGACTGAAGCTCCTGTTCAGCCAGCTGTACGATTATGCGATGAAAAACGATATCTGCACCAAGGATTATTCCGAATATGTCGATATCGCGAAATACAAGGACAGGAATCCTAATCGCAAAGATCGCAACAAGTTCACGAAGGCTGAAGTCGAAAGACTGTGGGAATTCGCTGATATGCCATATTACCAGATCGTACTGATGCTGATCTATAACGGCTGCAGAATCTCGGAATTCCTGAGTCTGAAGAAAGAGAACATCACTCTGGATGAACAGTTTTTCGATGTAGTATCCAGCAAGACTGAAAACGGGATCCGGCGGGTCCCGATCGCGGACAAGGTCCTGCCGCTGTACAAAGCATGGTATGAGGGATCCGACTGTGAGTATCTGCTTCATACACCTTCCGGTAACGGCTTCATATACGACAGTTACTACGAGCCCTACTGGAAGCCTGTTATGGAAGCGCTGGGATTTGACCACAAACCCCATGATACGAGGCATACCTGCATCTCCATGCTGGCAGAAGCCCATGTGGATCAGACGATGATCAAAAAGATCGTAGGCCACGCCGGCGCCATGTCACTGACGGAACGGGTCTATACGCACCTGGATACGAAATCTCTATTGGAGGCGATCAACAAGATATAACCGCCGCAGATAAAAAAACAGGAGACTTTATCCTTTCGGACAAAATCTCCTGAATTCTCAGGTTTTCCGGACACTGTGAGTGCTGCATACATGCTGCATGCGTGCTTCATATACACAATCGATGAGTATAATGAAGAGCCATTCACAGCTACATATTGTACAAAACCTTGTGCTTTGGACGCCATATATAGCATATGAACGTCCTGTGACCCATAAAGCTTAACGCTTGGAGAACTGGGAAGCTCTTCTGGCCTTCTTCAGACCGTACTTCTTTCTTTCCTTCATTCTCGGGTCTCTGGTCAGGAAACCGGCCGCCTTCAGGGCAGGTCTGTTTTCGGGATCGGCCACGCACAGGGCGCGGGAGATGCCGTGGCGCAGGGCGCCGCTCTGACCGGTGGTGCCGCCGCCGTAAACGGTAGCGATCACGTCGAACTTATCTTCGGCGGAGACGAGCTGCAGGGGTCTTCTGACCTCTCTCTTCAGCAGTTCCATACCGAAATAGTCGTCCAGGGACTTCTTGTTGATGGTGATGTTGCCATTGCCGGGGACGAGTCTTACTCTGGCGACGGAAGACTTTCTTCTGCCGGTTGCGCTATACTGCATTTTTGCCATTTTCTACTCCTCCCTTCCTTAGAATTCCCAAACTTCAGGCTTCTGAGCTGCGTGCTTGTGCTCGGGGCCTGCGTAGACCTTCAGCTTCTTGTACATCTGACGGCCGAGGGGTCCCTTGGGCATCATGCCCTTGACTGCGTGGCGGATGATCTCTTCCGGATCCTTTGCCTGCAGCTTTTCGAAGGTGATCTCACGGAGTCCGCCGGGATAACCGGTGTGATGCTTGTAGATCTTTTCCTTTGCCTTCTTACCGGTGACTTCGATCTTTTCCGCGTTGATGACGATGACGTAATCGCCGCAGTCGAGGAACGGGGTGTAAGTCGGCTTCTTCTTGCCTCTGAGGATGGAAGCGGCTTCGGATGCCAGGTGACCGAGGGTCTTGCCTTCTGCATCCAGCACGTACCACTTTCTTTCGATCTCAGAAGGCTTTGCGATGTAACTGGACATGGTTCAAATACCTCCTTGTCTACTCATATGTGCGGGGCGTGACCCGCGCATAGATTTCGACGCCTACTCTGATGGGTCCGACCATCGTTTTCGGCACTACTACGAATAGTTCGGCCTAGGGCCTCTGGGGCCTGTGCCTTTGTCACGCCCAAATATTTTATATGCCCGAAAGCTCTGTGTCAAGCCTTCGGGCATAGAATTTCAACATTTTAGGCAATTTTTGCTACGCTTCGTACAGCGGATAGCCCGCGCTCTCCAGGCGGATGAGCAGCTGCTCGATGTGCGCGGCGTCGCGGGTCTCGAGCACCATGGCGACGACGCAGGCGGAAACGTCCGAATCCTTGTCCTCGCGGTCGTGGCTGATGGACAGCACGTTGGCGCCGGTCGACGACACGATCTGCAGCAGTTTGATCAGGCTGCCGGGCTTGTCTTCGATCTTCGTCTCGATCTCCAGGATGCGCCCGCTCTTGGAAAGGCCGCGGGTGATGATCCGCGACAGCATCGTGACGTCCACGTTGCCGCCGGACACGACGCACACGGTCTTCTTCATCGGGTCCACGTGGCCGAACATGCAGGCCGCCACGGTCGTGGCGCCGGCGCCTTCGGCGATGGTCTTCTGGTTTTCGAGCAGCGACAGGATGGCCGCCGCGATCTCGTCTTCTTCGACGGTCACGATATCGTCCACATAGCGGCGCACCGCTTCGAACGTCAGTTCGCCCGGGGTGAGCACGTGGATGCCGTCCGCGATGGTGGCGCCGTCGGGAACGGTCACGACCCGGCCCGCCTCCAGCGAAGCCTTCATGGACGCGACGCTGGCTGCCTGTACGCCGATGACCCGGCACTCTGGCTTGACGCTCTTGACCGCCGCCGCGATGCCGGAGATCAGTCCGCCGCCTCCGATGGGCACGACGATCTGTTCCACATCCGGCAGCTGTTCCAGGATCTCCAGGCCTATCGTCCCCTGCCCCGCCATGACGGCTTCGTCGTTGAACGGATGGGCGAACGTGTAGCCCTTCTCCTCCGCCAGCCGGGCCGCCTCTCTCGCCGCGTCGTCGTAGACGCCGGGCACGAGCACGACTTCCGCGCCGTAGCCGCGGGTGTTCTCCACTTTACTGATCGGCGCGCCTTCCGGCATGCAGATGACGGATCTGATGCCCTGCATGGACGCGGACAGCGCGATGCCCTGGGCGTGGTTGCCCGCCGAGCACGCGATGACCCCGCGGGACGCCTCTTCGGGCGTCAGGCTGCGGATCTTGTTGTAGGCGCCGCGGATCTTGAAGGCGCCTGTCAGCTGCAGGTTCTCCGACTTGATCCAGACGTTGGCGCCGATCTTCGGCGCCGGGGTGAGCGGGGTGACGCGCACGATGCCCGACAGGGCCTGCTGCGCGTCCCGGATCTTTTCCAGTGTAAGCATAACGTACCTTTTCGCGCCCCTTCGACAGGCTCAGGGGCCTTCTCTTATTCGTTCTTCAGTCCTTCGAGCACGGACATGTTCATGGCGCGCTGCGCCGGGCTGTAGCCCGACACGACGCCCACCAGCGTGGAGAACGCCAGCGCGGCCAGCACCAGCCAGATCGGAATGATGGAGACTCTGCTCCCCATGCCGAATCCGCCCAGCGCGCCGGACAGGAAGTGGTTCATCACGTAGGAGATGGCGTAGCTCAGCGCGATGCCGATGACGCCGCCGCCGAAGCCGATCATGCCGGCTTCCAGCAGGAACATCTTGCGGATGTCCTTTAAGCTGGCGCCGATGACCTTCATGACGGAGATCTCGCGGGTGCGCTCGTATACGGACATGATCATGGTGTTGGCGATGCCGATGGCCGCGACCAGCAGCGAGATGCCGCCGATGCCGCCCAGCACGGCCTCGATCATGTTGGCGGTCTTCTGCATCTCCTTGAGCATGTCGTTCAGGGAGTAGGTGCCGAAGCCGTAATCCGTGCGGATGGTCTCGCTTACGGAAGCCACTTTTTCCAGGTCTTCCACGTAGACCATCAGTTCGCCGTACTCGGTCCCCTGATTGCCGCCGGTCGGCCTGCCGCCGTTCTGCGCCTTTTCGAATTCGTCCTTTACTTTCTGGGCGAATTCGATGGTCGTGTAGATGTTGTAGGCGTACTCGTTATCCGAGCTGGCCATCATGCCCACGCCCTGCGCTTCGATCGTAACGACAGGCACGTCGTTCATGTTCTGGCCTTCCTGGTTCGTGCCGTAATCCCAGTCGTTCGTGAGAACGAATTTCTGGAGCGGGTCGACCGTGGGCTCCGTATTGCTCCAGTCCATCCCCTGCTGTTTGCGGGGGTCATAGAACGACGCCGCGGCGACTTTGCCGAACAGCAGGCCGTTCTTGTCGGAGCTGTTGATCATACGGCCCTTTTCCACTTCCAGATTCATGGCCTGCAGCATCTCCGTGCGTATGCCCACGATCTGGCGTTCCGTGCGTTTATGGTCGCCCGCGATCACGACGTACTGGGAGACCTGCGGCGAGGCAACGGTGACCCCGTCGATCTTCTCGATCTTCGCGATGGTGCGGTCGTCCAGTTTATTGCTCTGCCCGCCGGAACCACCGCCGCCTCCGCCGCCGCCATAGTTATATACCTCGATCATGTGGAGGTTTCCGAACGACTCCAGCTGTTCCTGATAGCCGTAGGAAAGACCGATACCGATGGAAAGCATGACGATGATGGCGGTGGTGCCGATGATGACGCCGATGACGGACAGGATCGTCCTCGTCCTGCGGCGAAGGAGGTTTCCGAAGCAGAGCTGCAGAATATCCTTGTTATTCATCGAGTTCCAGAGCCTCCGCTTTCGCCTTCTTGCGCTTCTTGCCCAGCACGACGGCCGCGACGGCTGCCGCTGCCACGCCTGCGCCGATCAGGATCTTCTCCCAGAGCGGCGTAGGTCCCTTGACGGGTTCGGCGGGCATGTCGCCGGGGTCCTCATACTGGGGAGCCGGCTGGATGTTGAGCGTGAATTCCTTCTCGATCACCTGTTCTTCGCCCTGCGCGTTTTCGTAGGTGAACACGGCCTTGCCCTTGCATTCGCCTTCTTCGTTGGGGAAGAAGTTGAAGGAGAAGTAATCGCTTCTGCCGTTGGCCATATTGCCCACGTACTGGCTGCTGTCGCCGTCGATGGTAAAGTCGCCGGAGACCGCGATGCGCAGGTTGTTGAGCGTGGTCTTGCCCATGTTGTAGTACTTGATCTGGAGGAAACCCTGCTCGCCTGCCATCAGCCAGCCGGGATCCAGAATGTCGTCGATCACGAGGCGGTCTTCCTGGGTCACGGGCACCGTGATGGTGTCGGAAGAGGTGAAGGTATGGGCATCCAGATCCTCATAGCTCATGTTGACCGCGATGGTGCTGTTGCCCGCCGTGACGTCGTTGCCGACGGTCATGGGCAGCAGTTTGCCGTAGGACGCGCCCGGCGCGATGCTGCGGATGAAGAAGCTGTTGCTGCCTTCCGCGGGAAGCACGCTGCCGGTGGAATCCTGCACAGTGACCTTGATATTGCACAGCGTCTTGGCGGACGTGTTCGTGAGGGTGAGGCTGAGCGGGAAGTCCTTGCCCGCCAGCACGGCCTTGTTGCCGCCCAGATCGTAGTCGGTGACCATGAGGATGGGGTTGGCGACGCCGTTTTTCTTCTCCTCTTCTTCCTCCGGCTTCTTCTCGATGGAGAGGGAGATGGGATAGTTGGCCTGATGCTGCAGATGATCCGGCTCGTAATAGTAATTCATGTCCACGGAAAGCGTCGTCGACGTGACGTCCGTGTCCTTGACGGTGCGCAGTACGACAGAACCGTTCGTCTTTTCGCCCGCCTTGATCGTATCGAATTTGATGATGCTGGTCTCCGTCGGCACGATGGCGCCGGAAGGATCGAGCACGTTGATCACGGCCTTGGTGATATCCTTGGTGCCGGTGTTCAGGAACGTGAGCTTTAAAGTGAATTCCTGATCTCTCTTCATCACGCTCGTGCTGCCGTAGTCGAAGGAATCGACGACGAGCAGAGGCACGGATTCGTCTTTCTTTTCTTCTTCCTCTTTATCTTTGCCGATGAGCGGGATATAGACAGTTTCCGACATATCTGCAGTTACTGCAGCAGTAGATCCATCTTCGTTTTTATTTGTGGTGAGTCCGCCGAAGTTGATTGTAAAAGGATAACTGCCAGTAACAAGATCAGAATCGATCAAAACCGGGTACTGAACACTGATAGTCTCTCCAATACCAAACTTACCGACGTTGCGGGAAGCCGGGCCGGATTGAATGGTCATGCCTTTTTCTAAACCGATGGTAACTTTACCGTTCGAATAGTTCTTGTTTCCCCTGTTGTACAAAGTAAACGTGATGACGTT
>JAEEGG010017123.1_pt1 | contig 14944 bp, 10 predicted proteins | sample 9134161 | NCBI WGS metagenome assembly JAEEGG01 (sample SAMN16246543, study PRJNA631951) | gut metagenome | biome: gut microbiome; feature: rumen; material: CR-attached | host: Bos | place: Iran: Karaj | collected 2018-10
CGCTGCGGGCGCGAACATCGCGGGCTTCCTGAAGGTGGCGGATGCGATGATGGCGCAGGGAATCGTGTGATTGGAAGAGCTTTTTAGGATAATATAGCAAAGGGCGCGGTCGCTATTAATTCAGCGGCCGCGCCCTATTTTTTGGTACGACGGGCATGCCGTCGGTCTGTGGTGAAAGTCCACAAGGGGCGTAGTTGCCGACGAACCCCAAAGCGACTCCCAAGGTTTACGTCGCGAGACGTAGGCGAGAGGAAGGGATAGCAAAATCGTAGCCTTACGAACAGAAACCCAATATTAAGGCGTATACGACGGATAAGTGGGCCAAAAGTCACGAAGTCCAAAAGGCAACCGTAACCCGTATGCGTAGATTGGGAAGGTAGACGAGGAAAGACCGATGACTTATCCCGTGAGATCTCACGAGCGGAGGAGTCCGTAGTAACAACGAATCGTGAGAAGTCAGCCAAGGCCGTAGTAGTGATGAACTTCCATAACAGGAACGGAACGAAGGGCCAAACAACTCAAGCAGTCAAATAGAAATCTGTATGTGAACTTTCAAAGCCGACGAGAATCGCGAGTGAAGACGTAACGGAGCGGACGATTCATAAGGAGATAGGCTAAAGGAAGCGAAAGCAGAGGACGGAAAGGAGACACCAAATGTCGCAACTCTTAGAGGAAATACTCAGCAGAGACAATATGATGCTTGCGTACCAAAGGGTAAAAGCCAATAAAGGCGCAAGCGGAATAGACGGGATAACAACCGACCAAATCGATGAATATCTCAAAAACAACTGGGTAGAGATACGGGACAAGATACGGAAACGGAAATACCAACCGCAACCTGTCAGAAGGGTGGAGATACCGAAGCCCAACGGCGGAGTCAGAAACCTTGGAATACCGACCGTCATAGACCGTATAATCGAGCAAGCAATAGCACAAGTACTGACGCCGATTGCGGAACCGCACTTCAGCGATAACAGCTACGGATTCAGACCGGGACGGAGAGCGCAACAAGCAATCATCAAGCTGCTTGAATATCTCAACGACGGATACGAGTACATTGTGGACATCGACCTTGAAAAGTTTTTCGACAATGTTCCACAGGACAAGCTAATGACGCTTGTGGGGAAACTCATACATGACCCAGACACAGAGTCGCTTATCAGTAAATACCTGAAAGCGGGTGTAATGGTTGGCGGACAGTATGAGAAAACAGAGAAAGGAACGCCGCAAGGCGGAAACCTTTCACCACTACTGTCTAATATTATGCTGAACGAGCTGGACAAGGAACTGGAAGCGAGAAAACTACGTTTCGTGAGATATGCGGATGACTGTGTAATAACGGTGGGCAGCAGTGCCGCCGCAAACAGAGTAATGCATACCATAACGGACTGGATTGAAAGAAAACTCGGATTAAAGGTCAATATGACAAAGACGAAAGTCACAAGGCCGAGCGGACTGAAATATCTCGGATTCGGGTTCTGGAAGGACAGTAAGGACGGCAAATGGAAGGCAAGGCCGCACCAGGATTCAGTCTCAAAATTCAAGAGGAAACTTAAAGAACTGACCAAGAGAAGTTGGTCGGTGTCGCTGGACTTAAGAATACAGAAACTGAATGAAGTCATTCGAGGGTGGATTAACTACTTCAAAATCGGAGGTATGAAACAGAAGCTCAAGGTGATAGACGAACGGCTACGAACGCGAATGAGAATAGTTATATGGAAACAATGGAAAACGGGAGAGAAGCGATATTGGGGATTGCGAATACTCGGGGCACCGGAGTGGATGGCAAGGCAATCGGCGGGATTTGGAAACCACTATCAAGCGGTAGCCAAAACAACGGGATTGCACCTCATCAGCAAAGAAATCCTCGCAAAACGAGGACTTCTAAGCTGTTTGGATTATTACTTGAGTTGAACCGCCGTATGCCGAACGGCACGTACGGTGGTGTGAGAGGGGCAACTCGTTAGCACCTACTCGATTTTCACTCTTCGTTAAAGAAAACAGGGGCTGTTTAAAAACCTCAGGTTTTTAACAGCCCCGCAACTGTCACGGCCGGGAAACCGTGACAGCCCCTGATCTTTTTCGTTTTTTGCCTGAAAAAACATCATTATATCGAGCATTTCAGTGCAAAAACGGCACGGTCTCGTGCCGAGAAAAATGTCGCAGGGGTGTTTAAAAACTCGTTGCACGAGTTTTTAACCCCCCCCTTTTTATGTAGCGTCGCGTCCGCAGTCACCCCTGCGGACGGTCGGCAAAACACCCCTGATACCAGCCCTTCTCAAACATTTTCCTGTCGATCATATTGAGGACGGCGGTCTTTTTCCGGCTCCATTCGGGGGCGGCGAGCAGATCGCCGGGAGCGTCGCCGGTGAGTCTGCCGATGACAGTCTTTTCGGGGAGGAGCGTCAGGGCGCGGCAGACGGCGTCGACATATTCCTCCCTCGTCATCGGCGTGTATCTCCTTTCGGAAAGCATCTTCTCCATCGGGGTGCCCTTCAGGACATAGAGAAGGTGGATCTTCACCTCGTCGGGAGCGAGCGCGGCAAGATTCCTTACCGTCTTTTCCATGTCCTCCGCCGTCTCCCCGGGCAGACCGAAGATGATATGGACGGAAATCTCAGACTCCGGACAGAGCCTTCTCAGTCTGAAATAGCCCTCTTTGAATTCCTCAAAACCGTGTCCGCGCCGGATGAAGGCCGCCGTTTCGTCATTCGACGTCTGCAGCCCCAGCTCTACGGTGAGCGCCGTCTCGCGGGAGAGGCGGTCGAGGAGCAGGCAGGTCTCCTCGGGCAGGCAGTCGGCGCGCGTCGCGATATTCAGACCGACGACGCCGGGAAAGGAGAGGACCTCCCGGTAGACGGCCTCCAGCCTCTCCGCAGGCGCGTAGGTGTTGGTGTGTGCCTGCAGATATGCGATGCAGGAGGATGTGTCCCACTTTGAGGAAAGGGCGAGCCGTCCTGCGTCATACTGCTCTCGCAGAGTCATTCCCTGAGGAATGAAGTCGCCGCTTCCGCGGGAGGAGCAGTAGATGCACCCGAGGCCGTTTTTATCGATGTTCGGACATGAAAAGCCGGCGTCCAGAGGGATCTTTGCGACCTTCTTGCCGAATTTCTGCCGCAGACGGTATTCGTATGTCTGATACCGCTTGTTCGAATCGCTGAAGCGGTATGGGTTTGTGTCTTTCTGAGCCATCATCAAGTTAATGTCGGTCACCGTCACGGTCTTCCGGCAGTGACAGTTTCGGGGCTGTTAAAATAGTCTGACTTTTTTAACAGCCCCCGTCCTTTTTATTTCTTTTCTTCAAGCAGCTTTTCAGCCGCGGCGATCCTAGCGCATACGGTCAGGACCTTCATCGCCGACTCGACCTCCTCGTTTGAGGGATAGGTCGGAGCGATGCGGATGTTCGAGTCGTCGGGATCGATCCCGTAGGGATAGGTGGCGCCGGCGGGCGTAAGCTTTACGCCGACCGACCGGCAGAGCTCGTATGTCCTCGCCGCCGTCCCGTTCATGAGATAGAGCGAGACGAAATATCCGCCTCTCGGCTTCGTCCATCTGGCGATGCCGGTGTTGCCGAGGTCATCCTCGAGTGTCGACAGCACGATCTCGAACTTCGGCCGGATGATGCCGGCCAGGTCCTTCATATGCATCCTGATGCCGTCGGCCGAGCCGAAGTACCTGACGTGCCTGATCTGGTTTATCTTGTCGAAGCCGATCGTCTGAACGCTCAGTATCGGCTTTATCTGTTCGAGGTTGTGCACCGACGCGGCGAAGATCGCGACGCCCGAGCCTGGGAAGGATATCTTGGATGTCGAGGCGAAGTAGAAGACGCTGTCCTCGGTGCCTTGCTTGCGGCACTCGGTGAAGATGTCAAGCAGCGGAACGTCCTTTCCGAAGAGGCCGTGGACGGCGTAGGCGTTGTCCCAGAAGATGCGGAAATCGGGCGCGGCGGGCCTCAGAGAGGCGAATCTTCTCACTGTCTCGTCGGAATATGTCACGCCGTCGGGATTCGAATACTTCGGGCAACACCAGATGCCCTTTATGAGGGGATCCTCACTCACCAGCTTCTCGACTGCGAACATGTCGGGGCCTTCGTCGAGCATCGGGACGTTAATCATCTCGATCCCGAGAGACCGGCAGATGTTGAAGTGGCGGTCGTAGCCGGGGACGGGGCAGAGGAACTTTATCGGTCCCTGCTTGACCCAGGGGACGCATTTGCCGTCGGTGCCGGGAGTACCGTAGAGCATGCAGCGGCAGACGGTGTCGTACATGAGGTTCAGCGAAGAGTTTCCGGCGACGATTATCATCTCCTCGGGGATCCCTAGCAGATCCGAGAACATCTTTTTCGCCTCGGGGACGCCGTCGAGCAGACCGTAGTTGCGGTAGTCGAAGCCGTCGGCCGAGCGGACGTCGGCGGCGGTGGATATGCAGTCGAGCATACCGGTGAGCATGTTCAGCTGCGTCTTGCCGGGCTTTCCTCTGGAGAGATCGAGGTTGAGATTCTGTTTCGCTATCGCGAAGTATTCCGCTTTGAGCTCTTTGCGAACCGCCTCGAGCTGCTGACGGTTCATTCCTGAATACAACATCTGAAAAGGGCCTTTCTTCCGCTCTGTGCCGCGTATTCCGTGTCAGGGCGAGTATGATGTCCCGGACGCGTCCGGGGCGGAGTAAGAGAGAGAGAGAGAGAGAGAGAGAGAGATCAGAAATCCGCGCTTCCGGTGGTCCTCGGGAAGGCCTCGACGTCCCGGATGTTTGCCATGCCGGTTAGGTACATGATCATCCTCTCGAAGCCGAGTCCGTATCCGGCGTGCTTCGTGCCGCCGTATCTGCGCAGATCGGTATACCAGCTGTAGTCGGCGGGATCGAGGCCGAAGAAGGCGATGGCCTCCTCGAGCTTGTCCAGCCTCTCCTCGCGCTGCGAGCCGCCGATCAGCTCGCCGATGCCGGGGACCAGCATGTCGGCCGCCGCGACGGTTTTTCCGTCGTCGTTGCGGCGCATGTAGAAGGCCTTTATCTCTCTGGGATAGTCGGTGACGAAGACCGGGCGCTTGAAGATCTCCTCGGTGAGGTAGCGCTCGTGCTCTGTCTGAAGATCGATGCCCCACTTTACCGGGTAGTCGAACTTCTTGCCGCTCTCCTCGAGAAGCTTTACCGCTTCGGTGTAGCTGACGCGTCCGAATTCCGACGACGCGACCTTTTTCAGTCTGTCGAGAAGTCCGGGATCGACGAATTTGTTGAAGAATTCAAGCTCCTCGGGGCATTCCTTCATTACGTAGTTGATCACGTATTTGACCATCGCCTCGGCGTTGTCCATATAGTCGGAGAGATCGGCAAACGCCATTTCAGGCTCGACCATCCAGAATTCGGCCGCGTGGCGCTGGGTGTAGCTCCGCTCGGCCCTGAAGGTCGGACCGAAGGTGTAGACCTTTGCAAAGGCCATCGCGAAGGTCTCGACGTTCAGCTGCCCCGACACCGTCAGCCCCGTCTTCTTGCCGAAGAAATCCTTCGACCAGTCGATCTCTCCCTCGGGAGTGCGGGGAAGGTCGTCGGGATCGAGGGTGGTGACGCGGAACATCTCTCCGGCGCCTTCGCAGTCGGAACCGGTGATGAGTGGCGTGTGTACGTATACGAAGCCGTTCTCGTTGAAGAAGCTGTGGATGGCGTAGGCCGCCTTAGATCTCACCCTGAAGACCGCGCTGAAGGTGTTCGTCCTCGGGCGGAGATGGGCGATCGTTCTCAGATATTCAAGCGAGTGGCGCTTTTTCTGGAGCGGGTAGTCGGGCGTCGAGGCTCCCTCGAGCTCGACCTTCGTCGCTTTCATCTCAAAGGGCTGCTGGGCCCCCGGGGTGAGCTCGATGACGCCGGTGCAGACGAAGGAGGCGCCTACGTTCTGCTTTACCGTTTCGGTGTAGTTGTCAAGCTTGTCGGCCTCGAGAACGACCTGGAGGTTCGAGAAGAAGGAGCCGTCGTTGAGGGTCAGAAAACCGAAGCTGTTGCTTGCCCTGATCGATCTTGTCCAGCCCGCGACCGTGATCTCTTTTCCCGAGAAAAGTGACGGGTCGGCGTATATTTCCTTAATGGTGGTACGTTTCATTCTTTTGTTCCTTTGCCGGTTGATTAAGATGGCGCCCGGGATCCGCGAAAAGGGCTCTCGGGCGGAAAAATGAATTAAGAAGACGCGAAAAATGCAGAATTTGATATTTAATGAGCAATATTATAGCACATAACGGGATTTTTTACAAGTGTTTTTTATCGATTATTCAAAACGCCCCGGTGATCCGGCTGACGTGAGCCGGGCGGGAGAGGGATTTCAGGCTTTCCAGAAGTTCCCGAGGTCATCCCTGAGTTCCGCCGTCCCGCCGTAGAACCTGATATCCTTCCAGTGGGGAGGCATCAGTCTTCTGTATCTCTCCTCCGAATACCTCCGGTCGACGAGGATCACGCAGCCTCTGTCCGAATCCTGCCGGATCACACGCCCGGCGGCCTGGAGGACGCTGTTCATCCCCGGGAAGGTGTAGGCGTAGTCGTATCCGCAGCCCGACTTGACGTCGTAATATTCGCGTATTATGTTGCGCTCGGCAGAGAGGCCGGGGATCCCGGTACCGACTATCACCGTGCCGATGAGGCGGTTCCCCGGGAGATCTATTCCCTCGGAGAAGGACCCGCCGAGGACGCAGAAGCCCACTCTGAGGACTCCCCGGTCGTCGGCAAAGAATCTGAGGAACGCCTCTCTGTCCGCGGCGGTCATGCCAGGCTTCTGGATCGCCGTCCTGACCTTCGGATATCTTTCGGTGAAGGCGGTCGAGACCGCCTCGAGGTATTTGTAGGAAGGGAAGAAAACGATGTAGTTCCCGGCCTTAGCCGCGCAGACCGAGGCGATGACGGCAACGAGTTTTTTTACCGATCGGTCTCTTTCCTCGAGAGATGTCCCGACCGACGTCACCGCTCCGACAAAGAGGTTCTTCCGCGGGAAGGGGGAGGGAAGCGATATGCCGTATCCCTCTCCGCCTCCTCCGAGAACGTCGGAAAAATACTCGGCCGGCGTAAGGGTCCCCGAGAAGAAGACCGACGCCGACGCCTCCGAAAGGTACTCGCCGAGTCTCGCGGAGGGATCGAGGCAGAAGAGCTCTGCGGTCAGTACGCCCCTGTCGATGTAAATGTATGTCCGGTACTCTCTTCCGAATGCGGCCTCGGCGTCCGCCCATCCGGTACAGGCTCGCAGAAGCGCCGATGCGGCGGCAGCGGCTTCGGGAGAGGAGTGGCTTGCGAGCGGTATGTATCCGGCGCAGAGCCTGGCAAGAGAGACTGCAGCCTCCCCGAGCTTCGCCGGAGGGTCGGAGGAGAGGTAATAGCCCGATACGAGGCCTTCCTCATCCCGGACCGTAGTGTCTGAGCAGAGGGGGGAGAGGGCATCGAGCTCCTCCTCAAGCCTGACGCAGGCGTCGTAGAGCGGCTCATCCTCCCGCAGATAAGGCATGAGGGCAGAAGTGCAGCCCGCCCTCAGCAGAGCCGAGAAGGCGCTTCTCGCCCTGTCGGGGAGGTTGTGGGCCTCGTCGACCAGAAAGACATATCCGTCCCGAGATTCGCCGCCGAAGAAAGGCTTCAGCCTCGCTGAAGGGCTGAAGGCGTAGTTGCAGTCGCAGATGACGACATCGCATACCGAAGCCAGCTCGAGCGAAAGGTCGTATGGACAGACTCCGTGTTCCCTTGCCGTCTGCGAGATGACTCCCGGGGTATATCCTCTCCATCTTTCCAGGAGGGATCTGAGCGCATCCTCCATGGCTGTTGCAGGGGCCTTTGCCAGCGGGCAGGAGCCGGTGTCGCAGAAGAACTCTCCGACAGGCCGTCTCGCAGTGCAGATCTGATTCTTTGCCGTCAGCATGACGGTCCTCGCGAGAGAACCGCACTTCGCCAGTCTTTTCGCCGCGGCGAATGCCTCGCGGGCGGCGCTCGTTTTGGCGGTGAGCCAGAAGATACGGCGGAATCCCTCCTCTGTCACGGCTCTCAGAGCCCCGTAGAGGACTGATACCGTTTTCCCGATCCCGGTAGGCGCCTGAACGAACAGCCGCTTCCCGTGTTTCACCGCGGTATAGGTCTCGTCGATCAGAGTCTTCTGGCCCTCTCTGAGGGAGGTGTGAGGAAACTTCATTTTCCGCAGAGACGGGATGACGGTCTCTGCGCGTCCGATCTCGCAGGATGCTTTGAGGATCTGTCCTGACAGGAGTTTTTCGGTTCTTTTTTTCAGTTCCGGGGCGGACCGGCTTTCGGTGACGTCGGGGGCCGTCCGCGCCGTGAAGCCGGCGTCGGTCCTGACGGTTCTGACGGTCACGCTGTCCGTCCCGCGCGACGCTGCCAGCAGATATGCGAGCAGAAGCGCACGGTCTGAGGCCCTGCCTCCGCGTCCGGGGCGGGTGACGAACTCGATCAGTTCCGCCCTGCCGTCCGGGGTTATGACGACCGCGTCGGCGGTACCGTAGATCCTGAAGCTGATGCCGCCCGAGTCGGCTTCCGCTTCAAGCACCGGCGAGACCGAGATCCCTTCGACGCCCGCGAGCCTTCTTACCGCGAGAGCTGATATCCCGGCGGGGACGGACATGCCGGTCAGTTCACCGACGCTGACGAATACCGCTCCTCTGCCTTCCTTGTTCGATTGATATTTCATTCTGTTCAGCTCCTGAGCGCGCTTCTCGGCTTCCTGGTCCTGTATTCACCATTGGTGAAATCCGGCACCGCGACCGGCGCACCGCCCCGCGCGACCGATTCCTCCGACAGGCAGGAGACGGCCGACCAGGCCGCCATGTCGTAGACGTCGACCGGCATCTCGTCCCCGTTCCTCAGAGATCTGAAGAATTCCCGGACCATCAGGCCGTCCATTCCTCCGTGCCCCGAGCCGGTGTCGGCGGTCTTCCATTCACCCGGAAGAAATCTGTCATAATACCGCTCCGCGGTCCCCGAGTATCTCCGGTAGCTGTCCGGCGTGTCCTTCCCCGGCTCGTCGCCGTCGAGAAAGACGAGGCCGGTCGCCGCTTCGAACATTCCGCGGGTGCCTCTGACCGTCAGCTCGCGGCTGTAAAAGCGGGGCAGTGAGGTGTCGAGCCTCAGCGATATTGTCTCACCGTTCTCGCAGGTGATAACCGTGTTCACTATGTCGCCCTGTATGATATTCCCGGTAAGTCGGATCGCGTCGGGGTCTCCCGAGCGGCGCGCGTAGTCGGCAAGACCGGCAGGGCGGGACGCGACAGAGACTAGCGACAGCATGCGGTTCCCGCGGTTGATCCCGAGGATCTTCGCTATCGGTCCCAGCTCGTGAGTCGGGTAGTAGTCGCAGTTGTGGCGGCGGGCGTATTCCAGCCTGAAGCTGTCGCGGGCGGGCTTTCCGAGCAGGAATTCCCGCAGATCGTGGGCGTAGGCGCCCGAACAGTGGACGATATCTCCGAAGATCCCGGCCGCCGCCATCGATGCCGCCAGCGTCTCGTCTTTCCCGAAGCAGCAGTTCTCGGCGAACATCAGCGGCGTACCCGTCCTTCTGTAGGTTTCGACCAGCCTTTCGCATTCCCCGACCGACGCGGCTCCGCCGACCTCGATCAGGGAGGCGATGCCGGTCTCCATGCACCAGACCGCGATCCCGGCGTGCGAGGTCCAGTCGGTGGCAACGAGCAGGGCGTCGGGACGGACCGTCATCTCCCTGCAGTCGGAAAAGAGGGCGGGCCGGTCGGTGCTGTATTCCGAAACCAGCGCGGCGGCCCTTTCGCGTTTTTCGTGATCGGGGTCGCAGAGAGCGCATATATCCGCCTGCCCCGAGGGCAGGATCGCGTTTTTCAGAAGACCGAATCCGCGGCTGCCGAGTCCGGCGACGGCAAGTTTTATCCTTTCCAAAAAAAGTCTCCTTTCAGAACGCCGCAGGACCGCGGCGGGGTGACGGTCCGCCCGCGCCCGGTCTTTTGCGGTTCCGGAGCGGAAATTCGTGGAAATCTTCGCGGATGTGACCGCTTCACGCGCGAAGAATAAAAAAATATTTTACTATATTATATCAAAAAATAAGCTCCAAATCAAGAGCCGCTTGTAAGCGGCTGCACCCTTCTGCACTTAGGATGGTTCTTACCCGGACAGCACCGGCGGGCCCTTCATAACAGAACCGGAAAAAGCTCCAGCCCGGAAGGCGGCTGCGGCAGGCAGCGGATGGTGCAGGTTTCTCGAACCCCGGGATTTGTATTTTTTCAAGGCTTCTTTTCTGCTTTTCAGCATGAGTGCCGGAAAAACTTCTTAAAAGGATGATTGCAATTGCGCGTGAAATATGATAAAATAATATATTGAATTTCTATAAGCAGTTGCGTCGCCGTGCGTCACGCGCCCGGCGCGGAGGGAGGTCTTTTTCGCTTATGAGACAGCTTAAGATGGCTTGGAAGAACGACGGTCTGCCGCCGAAGGAGCCGCTGCTTCCCGCGGGCTGTTCGGTAAAGCCTCTGCCCGATGTCGAAAAGGGCGTCGAAGTCTGGCTCGACATAGTACAGTACGGCCTTTCAAAGGGGCTGAAGGACAGAAGCTACTACGACAAGAGCATGGCGTCCGACAGATACTCTCCCGAAGACACTCTCTTTGTTTTCTGCGACGGAGAGCCCGCGGCCACCGTCACCGTCATCTGCGGCGAGACCGAAGGAGGCGGCAGGGTGCACATGGTGGCATGCAAGCCGGGATTCCGCGGCAGGGGAATTGGCACCTGCCTCTCCGCGGTCGCAGTGTACGAGTTGAAGAAGCGGGGGGCAAAGCACGCCTACCTCACTACCGACGACTGGCGCGTCCCTGCGGTAAAAAGCTATCTGAAGGCGGGCTTTCTGCCGGATATCCCCGAAGGGGACGCCGAGATGTCGTCCCGCTGGGAAAAGGTCCTCGGGATAATCTCCTCGGGAAGGCGTGTCCCGAACGACGGGACTCTCTGATCCGCACTGCGAAAATAAACTTTTCATCCGCATCAATAATCTGAATAATAATTGCCAAAAGAGGAAAAAAACATGAAAACACTTGCAGAACGCCCGGTCATTACCGTTATCGGAAGCGGAATGATGGGATCGGCCATTACCTGGCCGGCGGCAGACAACGGATGCGAGATCAGGCTGGTGGGGACACCGCTCGACCGTGACATCATTTCTCACGCGAGAGAGAAAGCCGAGCACCTGACTCTGAAGCGGCCCTTCCCCGACGGCGGAAAGAATTACTCATACTTTTATTTTGAGGAACTCGACCGTGCCCTCGACGGCGCGGACATCACCATATGCGGAGTTTCCAGCTTCGGCCTCGACTGGTATCTCGAAAACGTCATCCCCCGCCTGCCCGACGGTCTTCCCGTCCTTTCGATAACGAAGGGCATGATACATACCGGCGGCGGAAAAATGATCTCATATCCCGAAAAGATGGAGGAGGTTGCAGAGAGCCTCGGGAAGAAGATCGATTTCATGGCGGTCGGCGGTCCCTGCACCTCATATGAACTGGCCGACCACGATCCCTCCTGCGTCACCTTCTGCGGCAGAAAGCCAGAGCTTCTCCGCGCAGTGAGAAGCTGGTTCGAGGCCCCATATTACCACGTCAGCCTTTCTGACGACGTAAGGGGAGTCGAATGCGCCGTGGCCCTCAAGAACGCCTACGCACTCGGCATATCGCTCGCGATAGGAATGTCCTACAAGCGCGAGGGAAGGGAATTCGAGCATTACAATTCCCAGGCCGCGCTCTTCGGTCAGGCTGTCAGGGAGATGCAGAAGCTGCTCGCCGAATGCGAAGGGAAGCCGGAGAACATCACTCTCGGCGCCGGCGACCTCTACGTCACCGTCTTCGGCGGCAGGACGCGCAGGCTCGGCATACTGCTCGGCGAGGGATACAGCTTTTCCGAGGCGAAGGCAAAGCTCGCCGGGGTCACCCTCGAATCGACTGCCATCGCCGCACGTACGGTCGAGGCTGTAAAGGAGCTTGAAAGGCTCGGAAGAGCCCGCCCAGAGGAGTTTCCGATGCTCCATCACATCGGACGTCTGCTTGACGGCGAGACGGGGATCACCGTCCCCTTCGCCGCCTTCGAGAGCGAGAGCTTTGAATAAAAACGGAGGAGCCCCCATGATTATAAAAAACGCCGTGATAAACGACGCGGTCAACAGAAAGCCATACAGAGGCGATATCCTTGTCAGAGACGGCAAGATTGTCTCGGTCGGCGGCAGCGCCGAACCGTCGGGAGACGAAAAGGTCATAGATGCCTCGGGGCTCTTTGCCTACCCCGGATTCGTCGACGCCCACAGCCACATCGGTCTTGACAACTACGGCGGTCCGACCGGGACCACCCACGACTACAACGAGATGACCGACATCCTTTCGCCCCAGCTGCGCGGCAGCGACAGCTACTATCCCCACGACGCGGCGATACCGGCCGCGCTCGCGGGAGGAGTGACGACGGTCGCCGCCGGCCCGGGATCAGCCAACGTGCTCGGCGGGACCTTCTTCGCGGTAAAGCTCTTCGGCAACACAGTCGAGGCCGCGACGCTGCGGGATCCCGTCGGGATGAAATGCGCCTTCGGCGAGAATCCGAAGCGCTGCCACAAAGACAAGACAGATTCGACCAGGATGACGACGGCGGCGAAGCTCCGCGAGGCGCTTTTCTCGGCAAGGGACTATATGATGAGAAAGGAGCTCGCCGGCGACGACCGCGCGAAGCTCCCGAAATACGATATGAAGGCCGAGGCGCTGATCCCGGTGCTTGAAGGCAGGATCCCGCTCAAGGCCCACGCCCACCGCGCCGACGACATAATGACCGCCCTCAGGATCGCCCGCGAGTTCGGCGTGAAGATCACGATAGAGCACTGCACCGAGGGACACCTGATAGTCGACGAGCTCGCCGCGGCCGGAGTCCCGGTAGCCGTCGGACCGACGCTCACCAACGCGTCGAAACTCGAGCTGATAAACAAGAGCTGGAAGACGCCCGGGATACTTGCCGCGGCGGGGATACAGGTGTCGATAATCACCGACGCCCCGGTCATCCCGCAGCAGTATCTGCCGCTCTGCGCCGGCCTCGCCGTAAAGGCGGGCATGGATCCCTTCCTCGCCCTTCTGGCGATCACGCTGAACCCCGCGAAGCATATCGGTGTTGACGACAGAGTAGGTTCGCTCGAGCCGGGCAAGGACGCCGACATCGTCCTCGCGGACGGCGACCCGATGATAAGCGACACCGCAGTCGTCAGGGTGATACTCGACGGCGAGATCAGAGTCTGACACGCACCTCCGGCGCCGGGACCTCCCGGGCCGGGCGGGACCGAAGTATGAAAGGAACCCGAAAAAATGAAGATAACTTTTCTTGGCACCAGCCACGGCTTCAACGAGCCGGGAAGATTCTGTTCGTCGGCGGTCGTGACCGTTGACGGAAAGCATTACGTCATTGACGCCGGAGCGCCGATAATGGGACTGCTTCCAACGCGCGGCTTTTCCTATTCCGCCGTCGCCGGCATCTTCATAACCCATAATCATTCCGACCATTTTCTCGGTCTTGTCGAGTTCATCAGGCAGATCGAGGGCTTCGGAGAGTTCGAGGGCATACACGTGAACGTCTATGTCCCCGAGGAATTCCCGTCGGCGGCCATCAACGTCTTCAATTTCGGCGATCCCGCAGGGAAGCCGGTCCCGCTGCCTGGAGGCGCTTCCTCGCGCAGAGACCCCGGCAGGAGGATCGATTTTATCACCTATCCCGATCCCGAGAGCGTCATCTTCGACGACGGCAGGGTGAAGATCACCGCCATCCCGAACATGCACATAGCCCACTCCCACTCCTTCCTCATCGAGGCCGAAGGCAAACGCGTCGTCTTCTCTGGAGACATGAAGAGGGACTTCCCCGACTATCCCGCGGTGCTTACCGAGCCGGGAGCCGCCGGAGGGAGGGTGAATCTCTTCGTCGTCGAGGGGGCTCACACGCGGCTCTGCAAGCCCGAGATCATCGAGATCTTCAGAAGGACGCGGACTCAGAGACTGATAGTTTCTCATGGCAACTATGCCTTCAACACCGAAGAGATGATCGGGAGCATGAGGGACGCCGTCGCCGATCTCTATCCTGTCGACGAGGCCTTCGACGGGATGGTCGTAAAAATCTGATTGATTTTCAATAATTGATATGATATAATAAAATGTCGCGCCGGCGGAGCGCCACCTTGGTGTTTCCGCATTCATGCGACAGAGGAAAACGAATGAAAAAACCTCAGCCAAAACAGCCTCTTCCGCTCTGGAGGAAGATCCTGGCCTGCGTCGCGGTCGCCGGAGTCCTGCTCTTCGTCCTCTTTGCGGGACTGAATTTCTATCGGTCGATCCAGAAGCTGGACAACTCGCTGAAATTCAACAGCTTCAGTTTTACCGGGCTTTACGATCTGATCACGGGAAGAAAGACCGAAAAAAAGGAGACCGTGACGGTCTCGGTCCAGGACGCCGCCGGAGTCAGGATAACCTCGCAAAATCCCGTCGAGGTCATCCCCGGAGAGCAGGTCGTATTCACATATGAGACCGATGAGGGGACTGTCATCGACAGCGTCATAGGCGCCGATTCCTTCGACGGTTCCGAGATAGTTATCTCTTCGGTAAGATACCCGACCACCGTCGCGATAAACTCGAGGATCCCGGTCAAGGGGACCTCGGTCTGCCGTGTCGCGGATTTCGGAGACGGATACGGAGAACTGCCCGGGACCGTGAAGACAGAGCAGAGCGAATCGCTCTCCGCCGTTACTCTCAGCTTCTCGGCTGAGGCGGAGGACTGCTTCGAGTTCGTCTGCTACACCTCCGGAGCGCCGGCGTCGGAGGGCGGAAAGGTCATTTCCGAGACTCCCGAGACCGTCCTGTCTCCCGCCGATCTCTCGGTCACCTATTACGCGAATTTCAGACGGACACACGCCTATCTGACAGTTGCAGAGGTCGACGGACTCGTCCTCAAAACGCC
>JAEEGG010017131.1_pt1 | contig 14938 bp, 13 predicted proteins | sample 9134161 | NCBI WGS metagenome assembly JAEEGG01 (sample SAMN16246543, study PRJNA631951) | gut metagenome | biome: gut microbiome; feature: rumen; material: CR-attached | host: Bos | place: Iran: Karaj | collected 2018-10
CTACGACAGGTTGCGTCCGAGCCTCTGTCTCCACAATTTTCTTCAAGCTAAGAATGCTTTTTACGGAACCTACGGACGTTCCGCCGAATTTCATTACTTTCATATTTCTATGCAATTTATCTTGCCATCAGTACCCCATGACAAACGGGGACTACTCCAATGGCGCTGCAAAGATACTAAATCTGTTGCAATTGACAAAAGAATAGAATGATTTTTTTGAAAAGTTTACTTATTTCGAGCGAAATCGTTCTGCCTGACTGCGAATCAGCTCCTCGTCATCGAAGTAATTGATCTGCATGGCCTGACGAACTTCAGACATTGTCTGAGCTGCTGTCTCACGGGCTTTTTCCGTTCCTTTGCGCAAGATATTGTAGATTTCCGGAATATCCTGTTCGAACTCATGACGACGTTGGCGGATGGGGTCGAGCATCTGATTAAGAATCTGATTCAGGAACTTCTTGCACTTCATGTCGCCCAGTCCACCTCTGCGATAATGGTCCTTCAACTCGTCAAGATTCTGATATTCTGGCCAGAAATTGACAAAATCCTCAGGCTTGGAGAAAGCATCCAGATAAGTAAACACCGCATTGCCCTCTACATGTCCAGGATCGTTCAGGTTGACATGCAGGGGGTCGGTATACATCGAGCGAACCTTCTGCCAAACGGTGTCGGCATCGTCGGAAAGATAGATACAATTGCCCAATGATTTAGACATCTTTTCCTTACCGTCAGTTCCTGGCAAACGACGGGCTGTCGCATTTTCAGGCAACATAATGTTGGGTTCAACCAAAACGGGGCCGTAGGTATTGTTGAAACGGTTTACCAGTTCGCGTGTTACTTCCAACATCGGCTCCTGGTCTTCACCAGCCGGTACGGTGGTAGCCTTGAACAGCGTTATGTCGGCAGCCTGCGATACGGGATAGCAGAAGAAACCCAAGGGGATGCTCTCGCCCTCGAAGCCACGCATCTTAATCTCGGTCTTCACCGTTGGGTTGCGCTGAACACGACTTACTGAAACAAGGTTCATCAGATAAGTTGTCAGCTCTGCTAATTCTGTAATCTGGCTCTGAATGAACAACACGCATCTCTCAGGATCAAGTCCTGCAGAGAGATAGTCAAGTGCTACCTCTATGATGTTCTGGCGAATCTTCTCTGGATTGTCGGCATTGTCAGTCAAAGCCTGTACATCAGCCATAAATACAAACATCTTATCGTAATCGCCTGCGTTCTGCAATTCTACACGACGGCGAAGCGAGCCGACATAATGTCCCAAATGTAACTTACCAGTAGGGCGGTCGCCTGTTAAAATAATCTTTCCCATTATATATTCAATTTCTTTTCTATTATTACTTAATTTTATCTAATGCCTGACGGATATCGTCCAGAATATCGTTAACGTCTTCGATGCCAACGCTCAGACGAATGAGGTCGGGAGCAACACCGGCTTCACGCAACTGCTCGTCACTCAGCTGGCGATGAGTATGCGAAGCAGGATGCAACACACAAGTGCGGGCATCAGCAACGTGGGTAACGATAGCAATCATCTGAAGTGAATCCATAAATTGTATGGCAGTTTCACGAGTGCCTTTCAGTCCGAAAGCAATAACGCCACACGAACCATTAGGCAGATATTTCTGAGCTAAAGTATGGTTCTTGTCGCTGGGGAGTCCGCTATAATGAACCCAAGCTACTCGCTCATCGCTCTCCAAGAATTCTGCTACTCGCTGTGCATTCTTGCAATGACGGACCATGCGCAGATGGAGCGTCTCGAGTCCAATGTTCAGCAAAAATGAATTCTGAGGTGCGGGAATGGAACCGAGATCGCGCATCAGCTGAGCTACCAGCTTGGTGATATATCCCATCTTTCCAAACGCCTTCGTATAGGTCAGACCATGATATGATTCATCAGGAGTGGTCAGTCCTGGGAACTTGTCGGCATGAGCATCCCAATCGAAATTGCCGCTATCAACGACGCAACCGCCAACTTGAGTAGCATGTCCATCCATATATTTAGTCGTAGAATGGGTAACGATGTCTGCACCCCATTCGAAAGGACGGCAGTTAATGGGAGTGGGGAAGGTGTTGTCGACAATCAGGGGAACTCCGTGCTTATGAGCAATGCGGGCAAACTTCTCGATGTCCAGAATCTGACAACCAGGATTGGAAATGGTTTCGCCGAACAGTGCTTTGGTATTAGGACGGAATGCCTTGTCGATTTCTTCCTCGCTGGCTTCCTGCGATACAAAAGTACACTCAATACCCAGTTTCTTCAGCGTGACACCAAACAAGTTATAAGTACCACCATAGATCTCGTTGGAAGTAACGATATGGTCGCCAGCCTCGCAGATGTTGAATATCGCATAGAAGTTGGCTGCCTGGCCAGATGAAGTCAGAACAGCGCCAACGCCACCTTCCAGCGCAGCAATCTTAGAAGCTACAGCATCGTTGGTGGGATTTTGCAGTCGGGTGTAGAAATAGCCTTCCTTCTTAAGATCGAAAAGGTCGGCCATCTCTTCTGTATTATCATACTTAAATGTTGTGCTTTGAATGATGGGAAGCACACGTGGATCGCCATTTTTGGGCTTCCATCCGGCTTGTACACAGAGTGTTGCAGGTTTCATTTTCTTATCCATGTTTGTATGTTTAGTCTTATTTAGGGTGCAAAGTTACAAAAAAAATGATATACACGCAAGTAATAATGACATAAATTAGCATTACTTGCACTACGTTGATGTTAATATTTTCTATGCTGGCGCAAGGCAGACTGGAAATAGTCGACAGCGATTGTGTCATAAAACTCACCGTTCCAGTAAGCAATTTAACAAGAAGTGCTGCATGGGTTAACAAAAGCAGTAGTCCACCTATTATTATAATATACGCGCAAGGAATGACGATGAAATTGGAAAGCAGGAAATAGACTGAGAAGCGATGGAAATAGAAAGCAATCAGCGGTGCAACACATATCTGGGCGGAGATGCTGACAGTAATCAGTCCCCACAACCATTTCAATAGCGAATATCGTTGCAACACGTGCTGCGGTAATATGCATTCAAAGAGTGGCATGAAAAGCAGAATACCGAAAACGGCCAGAAACGACATCTGAAATCCGATGTTGTATAGCGAAGATGGCGATATGAGCAACAGAAGAATTGCTGTAAATGCTAGTGCGTTGATGCTCATCTTCTCGCGATAGCCGACAGACAATAACCCGTAAATGGTTAACATTGTTGCTGCACGGGTAATACTGGGCGAAAGGCCTGTCAGGAATGCAAACGCCCAAATGCCAATAATAGTGAGTGCTTGAGTCACGATGCGCCATTTGCGAATGGGAATCAGCAGGGTGAACAACATGTAAATGATGCTCAGATGCAAGCCGCTTAGAGCAAGAATATGACTTGCACCCGTCACGCTATATACCTCGCGAAGTTCATGAGTCAGGCTCCCTTTATCACCCAAGGTCATTGCCGATACAACGGCATAAGCTTCGCCATCAAGTCCTGCTTCTTCATATTCAGACAACAATTGTTGGCGCAGATACGACATGTTCTCAATCGATCGCCTCATGAAAGGCCAGTGAGTTTCTGGCGTGTCAGAAGGAACCAGAAAAGCGAAAGTGAGAATGATGCACAGCAAAGGCAGCAACAGAGGGGCATCTAAATACTTGCTTCGTTTCATGCTTCTTCGCTAAAGCGACTGATAAACTCGTCTTCAGAAATAATCGGAATGTTGAGCTGTTGCGCTTTCTTATTCTTGCCGGAAGTTGATGTCAGGTCATTATTAATAAGGAAAGATGTGCTTCCGCTTACAGCTGACGCCACCTTGCCACCTTGCGACTCGATATAGGCTTTCAGTTCGTTACGGTTTTTATAATGATAGACATCGCCCGTGATTACAAAGACTAAACCTTCACATTTGTTGCCTAAAAGTGTGGTTTTAGTATGGGTAATCGTCAGCTTCTCCTTTAGGTGTCTGTATAGCGACAGATTGTTCTCATTTCGGAACCATTTTACAAACGATGCCGATTTCTCAGGACCGATACCGTTCACATGAGCAAACACTTCTTCTGGTGCAGCTTGAGCGGAGAACAAATCTTCGCCTTGTTTAATGGATTCATTGACTAATTCTTCTAATTGATAGGCGGACAATAATCGCTTACAAACATCAAGACCACAAAGCGGAATGTTCAGCGCATACAGCAATCGATGAGCATCAACCTCACGACTTTTGTCAATACTCCGCATGATGTTAGAAGCCGACTTCTCGCCAAAGCCGTCCATATTGGCTAGCTCGCGGATGTGGTTTCGCAGTTCATAGATGTCGGCATATTCCGAAATCCATCCTAAATTGATAAATTTTGAAAGTGTCTGTTCCGAAATGCCGTCAATATTCATACCTTCTTTCGATACAAAGCGGGCATATTTCTTCAGTTGCTTGGCAGGACAACTGGCATTGGTGCAATGTAATGTCTTTGTACCACTTGCTTCGCTGATGCTAACCTGCGTTGGTGCATGACAGACAGGACATTCGGTGGGAATGTCGAACGAGCCCTCTTTCTTGACAACTTGAATGACCTTTGGAATAATCTTGTTGGCTTTGATGACGCTGATTTGTGTGCCCGCTCCGCCTATTCCCAATCGCTCACATTCGCTGATGTTGCATAGAGAAGCACGCTTAACCGTTGTGCCTTCCAATTCTACTGGTTGGAAGATGGCTACAGGCGATATGGTTGATGCGGCACACGACCATTCTATCTCTTTCAATTGTGTTTCTGCTGCTTCATCTTGCCATTTGAAAGCTAGACCGGCACGAGTAGCATGATGGCCTGTAATGCTGCCTGTTTGGGCATATTCTGTGTCATCATAACAAATCACCAAACCATCAACGGGGAAAGGGTTCTTCTTGCTAGTTACTTCTTCCGTAAAGAAAGTAATCATGTTTTCAACGCTATCGATAGCAGGCGAAACAACCAAACGGCGTTCTACTGTCTTGAATCCCAAACTGTCGAGCCAATCCATTCGTTTGCCCCATGAGGTAATTTCTTCTGGGGTATAAACAAGGGTGAATGGAATCCATTGTATGTGTCGTTGCTTAACTTCTTCAGCATCTTTCAAGGTTAGAGAACCTGAAGCCAAATTGCGCGGATTGGCATAGTCCTCACCGCTTTCCATCAGGAATCTTTCGAAGTCTTCATAAGAAATAACAGCCTCGCCTCGAATAACTACATGTCCTTTATAATCAATTGTTTGCGGAATACCGTTAATGGCTTTTGCGAGATGTGTAATGTTTGTGCCAATATGTCCGTTGCCGCGAGTGACTACTTTCTGCAAACTCCCGTTGTCGTAGGTAACAACGAGTGTCAGTCCGTCCAGTTTCCAGGATATCCAAATGTCGCGACCTTCTGCCCATTTCACCAGATCGTCGGTCTTTTTGGTCTTGGCCAGAGAGAGAGCAGAAAATTCGTGTTCCTCCTTCTGGCCTGTAATGGTGTCTTCCGATACTTTCTGGGTGGGTGAATCGGGTATGATGGTTCCCGTTTCCGTTTCCAACTGCTTCAATTCGTCGAAACGGGCATCCCATTCATAGTCAGTCATCTTTTCTGCCTGACCATTATAATAAGCATCGGAAGCTTCATTCAGCTCTTTGACGAGCTGTTGCATGCGCAATATTTTGTTGTCTGTCATGAGTGTATATTCTAATTTTTTGCAAAGATAGTAAAAAAATAGTGTATTTCGACAATAAGTGAGCCGAATGTTTTGATATTCGCGTGTTTTTTTTTATCTTTGCATGCAAATTTAAACCGAGAAGCTATGACATTGATTATTGTAACAATGCTGATATTGGCCTACCTGTTGATAGCAACAGGTCACATGACGGGCGTCAACAAGGCTGCTATTGCTATGTTTTTAGGTACTGTGGGCTGGGTAGTCTATGTCTGTTGGGGCGAAGATTTTGTAATGGCCCAACATCCTGAAGAATATATAGAATGGCTGAACGGTTCTACAGCAACCAGCGAAACGGTGAAGCTCTTTATATATAATAAGGTGTTTCTTTCCTATGTCGGCAAGGCCGCTGCTATTGTCATGTTCCTCTTGGCAACTATGTCGATAGTAGAACTGCTGAACAATAACGGTTGTCTGGACTTTATAACGGAATGGATTCGGACGCGCAATTCTAAGCGACTGCTTTGGACTATTACGCTTGCCACATTTATCCTCTCGGCTAATCTCGACAACTTGACGACGGCTACCATGATGCTTGTTGTGATGCACAACGTGCTACAAAATTCCCGTCAGCGAATGTATGTGGGTTCAGCCATTGTGATTGCTGCCAACTGCGGAGGCTGCTTTACCGTGATTGGTGATCCAACAGGACTGATTCTGTGGGGCGATGGTGCTGTGACAGCTAGCCATTTTTCTGCCTATCTGGGCATCCCTGCTATCTTGGCGTGGGTGATTCCTACCATTCTCATCAATCGTGAATTGCCCGACAGACTGGATACAGCCTGGAGTCCTTCGCCTTATCGTGGCGATGATACTCGACTGAACCGTTGGCAGCGTTTCGTAATGTTGATTGTAGGCATTGGAGGACTTTGGTTCATTCCAACTTTCCATAATATCACCAAGTTGGCGCCTTTCCTCGGTGCTTTGTGCGTTCTTGCTGTGCTGTGGGTTGTCAACGAGGCGTTTAACCGCAAGTTGATAGCTGCCGACCAAATGACACAGCATCGTATTCCCATGTCGTTGCAGTATGGCGCGCTGCAGCAGGTACTCTTTGTAATGGGCATCATGCTGGGTATGGGTGTTGTTACCGAAACTGGTGTCTGGCGCGATGTGGCCGAATGGTTCGACACTTATATTCATGATATTTGGCTCATGGGTATTGGTGCCGGTCTATTGTCGTCTATCGTCGATACCTTTACTATTGCCATCTCCAATATTTCACTTTATCAGGTTGGAGTAGGCGATGTCTCTACCAATGGCGCCTTCTGGAAGGTGATAGCTTATACTACCGCTGTTGGTGGATGTCTGCTTTCCGTTGGTAGTGTCAGCGGACTTGCCCTAATGCGCTCGGAGCATGTCAAATTCGGTTGGTACATCAAGCACGTAACCCCCAAGGTGCTGTTGGGATGGATTATTGGTTTTGTTGTACTCTGGCTTGAAATTAATATCGTACAATTATAAAAAAAGATTTAGTAAACAATGAAAAAACTTTTATTGGGTGACGAAGCCATTGCACAAGGTGCACTTGATGCTGGATTGAGTGGCGTCTATGCCTATCCAGGTACTCCATCGACGGAGATTACCGAGTATATCCAGATGTCGCCATTGGCTAAGGAACGTGGTGTACACAGTCGTTGGTCGACAAATGAGAAGACAGCTATGGAGGCTGCACTCGGCATGTCGTATATGGGAAAGCGTGCGCTGGTTTGTATGAAACATGTGGGTCTGAATGTTTGTGCCGATCCATTTGTCAACTCTGCTATGACTGGCACCAATGGTGGTATCATCGTATTGGTGGCCGACGATCCATCGATGCACTCTTCACAAGATGAGCAGGATTCTCGTTTCTATGGTAAGTTTGCTATGATTCCCACGCTGGAACCTTCTACTCAGCAAGAAGCATACAACATGATGGCAGAGGCCTACGAGATGTCGGAGAAACTGCAGTTGCCGGTATTGATGCGTGTTACGACTCGAATGGCTCATTCTCGTGCGGTTGTTGAGTGTGCTGATGCACCACGCCAGCAGAACGAGCTGAACTATAATGCCAAGGCTTCCAATTGGGTGTTACTTCCTGCCTTTGCTCGTAAGCGCAACGATGTGGTAACAGCGCAGCAACCCGTTTTGGAACAGATGGCTGTCGACAGTCAATATAACAAGTATATTGACAGTAAGGATCAGCAGTTGGGCGTCATCGCTAGCGGTATTGCCTACAACTATTTGATGGAGTGCTATCCTGATGGATGTCCTTTCCCCGTCTTGAAGATTTCGCAATATCCTATTCCTAAGAAGCTGATCCGTCGCATGACTGACGATTGCGAGCAGGTTCTTATTTGCGAAGAGGGACAGCCGTTTATCGAAGACCAGGTGCGTGGCGTGATGCCCGGCAATGCTGTCATTAAGGGACGACTCACAGGTGAACTGCCCAGAACAGGGGAGTTGAATCCAGACTTGATCAAGAAGGCATTAGGCATGAAGATAGGTGAGAACTATGCACCATGCGAAGATGTTGCTCCACGCCCGCCTGCACTCTGTCAGGGTTGCGGTCATCGTGACGTCTATGCTGCGCTGAACGAGGTTTTGCTCGAATATCCCAATGCACGCGTCTTTGGCGATATCGGCTGCTATACCTTAGGTTTCCTGCCTCCATATAAGGCTATTCATTCATGCGTGGATATGGGTGCTTCCATCACGATGGCTAAGGGCGCTTCCGATGCTGGGCAATGGCCTGCTGTTGCCATCATCGGTGACTCTACGTTTACCCATTCTGGTATGACAGGTCTTTTGGATGCTGTCAACGAGAATGCTGATATTACCGTTATTATCAGCGACAATCTGACAACGGCTATGACTGGCGGTCAAGATTCTGCCGGTACTAATAAGTTTGAGGCCATCTGTCGTGGACTTGGTGTCAGCGAAGACCATCTGAAGGTTGTCGTTCCGCTGCCTAAGAACATGGAGGAAATCAAGAAGACTATCAACGACGAGATTAACTATCATGGTGTAAGTGTCATCATTCCTCGTCGCGAGTGTATGCAAACATTACAACGTCATTTGAAACAAAAGAAAGCAGCAAAATGAAAACAGATATTATACTTTGTGGAGTAGGAGGACAGGGTATCCTCTCTATTGCTACCATCATTGGCGAAGCTGCCATGAAGGAAAACCTCTTTATCAAACAGGCTGAGGTGCACGGTATGTCTCAGCGCGGAGGTGACGTTCAGTCGAATCTGCGTATTTCTAGTGACCCGATACAGAGTGACCTCATTCCTATGGGCGGTGCTGATGTCATCATCTCTATGGAACCCATGGAGGCTCTGCGCTACCTGCCATTCCTCTCGAAGACCGGATGGATTATTACGTCGAGCACACCCTTCATCAATATCCCCAACTATCCTGATATCGAGACCATCAAGGCTGACCTTGCAAAGTTGCCTAATGTCATCATGCTCGATATAGAACAGAAAGCTAAGGATGCTGGTGTGCCTCGTTCTGCTAATGTTATCCTCCTGGGTGCTGCACAAAAGGCACTGGGTATTGAGTATGAAAAGCTCGAAGAGGCCATCCGCCGTGTCTTTGGGCGCAAGGGTGAAGCAATTGTTGAGGCAAATATCAAGGCATTAGCGATAGGCAAGGAGGCCCAGAAGTAATGGAAACGCCAATTAAGAAAGAAATCGTAGATAGCCTGATAGCTGAACTTGGCATCAAGGACTTTGCTAAAGCTACCATCCGCGAAGTGAAGCAAGTAGCGGCAAAAGCAGAGAAGGCGAGTGGGGTAGAGTTTATCAAGATGGAGATGGGTATTCCTGGTCTTCCTGCTGCTCAGGTAGGCGTTGACGCTCAGATAAAATCGCTAAAGGAAGGAATAGCTCATTCTTATCCCGACATTCAGGGACTACCCGCGTTGAAACAGGAAGCTTCACGCTTTGTAAAGGCATTTATCGGACTGGATGTTGCTGCAGAGGGATGCGTGCCTGTCTGTGGTAGTATGCAGGGTACTTTCGCCTCGTTTCTCACTTGTTCGCAGGCTCAAAAGGGTAAGGATACGGTCTTGTTTATCGACCCGGGATTTCCTGTCCAGAAGATGCAGTTGCAGGTAATGGGTGTGAAGTATGAAACCTTTGATGTATACGATTTTCGTGGTGAGAAACTTGCACCTAAGGTTGAAAGTTATCTAAAGAACGGTAATATATGCGCAATAGTCTACTCGAATCCTAACAATCCTGCATGGATCTGTCTGAACGAGGAAGAACTGGAGAGTATTGGTAAATTGGCAACGCAATATGATACTATCGTAATGGAGGATCTGGCTTATTTCGCTATGGACTTCCGCAAGGATCTGGGTGTACCCTTCCAACCCCCATATCAACCGACTGTAGGCCGTTATACCGATAATTATATTCTGCTGATATCTGGTTCGAAAGCTTTCAGCTATGCAGGCGAGCGCATTGGTGTGACCTGTATTTCGAACAAGCTGTTCCACCGGCACTATGCCGATTTGGCTCAGCGCTATGAGGGACTACCCTTTGGCTTGGTGTTCTCAACCCGCATGTTGTATGCCCTTTCTTCTGGTACTAGTCACTCAGCACAATTTGCGATGGCTGCTATGCTGAAGGCTGCAACAGATGGTGAATACGATTTCCGTAAGGAGGTGAGCGTTTATGGTGAAAGGGCTCATAAGCTGAAAGAAATCTTCTGTCGTCACGGCTTCCATGTGGTTTACGATAAAGACTTGGACGAGCCCGTGGCCGACGGTTTCTACTTCACGATAGGCTATAAGAATATGACCAGCGGTGAGTTGGCTAAGGAATTGATGTACTATGGAGTATCAGCTATATGCCTGATTACGACAGGTTCACACCAAGAGGGGCTGCGTGTTTGCACGTCATTCATAGAAGACCATCAGTACCAACAGCTGGAAGAACGGATGACGCTGTTTGAAGAAAACAACTAAACGATAAAAAGTATGTCCCAAGATCATTCGTCTTGGGACATATCTATTGCTTCAAACTTGAAGTCTTTTTCCGTTAAATATAATATGTTGTAAAGGCCTTTGTTTTTGACAACATATTTTTTTTGCAGTTTCTTATACTTTTTTTCTGCAGCTTTCTTGTTGGGAGCGCAGAAAACCATGCAGACTCTGTGGGGTTTGTTGCATTGTTCTGTGAGGTAGGTATTCATTTGAGCCGAATAATTGTCCATTCCCAACACATATTTCTGCTTTGATTCATACCAAACTCCTGAAACATCCTGAATATCAGTAATATAAAGTGTTGAATCCTGAAATGAAGCAGAAAAGCCAAACATATACATGTGGTCTGTTTTTATTTTCTTGGCCTCTGCCTCATTGATAAAAGCCATGCTCATCAACAGGACGGCAATAGCTACCTTAAATAATCTCATTGTCCTAAATATGCTTTTAATATTTTATTCTTTGTATTACTACGCAATCTGCGTATTGCTTTTTCCTTAATTTGGCGCACGCGCTCGCGGGTGAGTCCGTATTTCACGCCAATCTCCTCAAGTGTCAACTCAGGACCATCGATACCATAGAATGCCTTGACAACGTTGCGTTCTCTATCATTGAGCATTTTCAGCACGCTGGCTATTTCGGTACGAAGCGACTCCATAACCAATTGACGGTCAGCCATAGGCGAATTGTCGTTGACCATCACATCGAGAAGGCTGTTGTCTTCTCCTTCCTGGAAAGGAGCATCTACAGAGATATGACGACCTGTAATCATCATGGCTTCTCCGACTTTCTCCTCTGGTATTTCGGTTACCTCAGAGATTTCGTCAATGCTAGGACGTCGTTCGTTTTCCTGCTCAAACTTGGTCAGCATCCTATTGATTTTATTGACTGAACCTACCTGATTAAGAGGCAGGCGGACAATACGACTTTGCTCAGCAATAGCTTGGAGAATGCTCTGACGAATCCACCACACAGCATAAGAGATAAACTTAAAACCGCGAGTTTCATCAAATTTTTCGGCGGCTTTAATTAGTCCTACATTACCTTCGTTGATAAGATCGGCCAAGGATAGTCCCTGATTCTGATACTGTTTTGCAACAGAAACGACAAATCTAAGATTTGCCTTAGTCAATTTATCTAATGCTTTGCGGTCTCCCTTGCGAATGAGTTGAGCCAATTCCACTTCTTCATCTGAAGAAAGTAACTCTTCCTTGCCAATTTCTGACAAGTATTTTTCGAGAGACTCGCTTTCGCGATTGGTAATCGATTTGGTGATTTTTAGTTGCCTCATCTGTGTAGTTTTTATAGTCGGATGCAAAAGTAAGGTATTTTTTCGGAAAAACCAAAAGAATACCTTACTTTTTTATAAGAAATGTCAATTTATCTTTTTATTGACACCTTTTATCGTCGATTATTCGTTCTGCAGATACACAACAAAACCACCACGCTTGCCAGTAGGATAGATACCCTTGATCACCAACATTTGGTCTTTCGACTTACCTGCTTCTTTGACAGCTTCCTGAAGATCGTCGAATGAACGCATAGCTTGATCGTTAACAGTCTGGATGATGAATCCTTTAGGAACACCTGCCTCTTTCATCTTGCCACCGCTTACCTTCAGCACCTCAAGACCATAATTGATTTCAAGCTGCTTTTTCTGACTGTCAGTTACAGGACGAACGTCAATACCTAGCACGTCGATATCAGCATTCTTTACCACCTTGGTATTGCCTTGTTCGTTCTTCAGAGTCAGCGTAGCTGTCTTTTCCTTCTTGTTGCGCAGATACTTTACAGTTACTTTGTCGCCAGGACGTTTCTGGGCGATGATACCCTGCAATTCGCCAAACTGCTTAACCTTCTTGCCATCTACATAGGTCAGCACATCGCCCTTCTGCAAGCCACCATCAGCTGCAGCTCCATCTTCTACAACCTCAGCGATATAGATACCTTCCATAGTACCCAAGTCTACCTCGTTGCCTTTTTCCTTCTCTGCATCTACCCAAGTGCTTACGTCACTACCTTTAATACCAATCATAGCACGCTGGTAAGTACCATACTTCTTAAAGTCGTCGATAGCTTTGTTGACGATAGTTGTAGGAATAGCAAATCCATAACCAATGTTAGAACCTGTCTGTGAATAGATCATGGCGTTGATACCAATCAGTTCACCACGCGTATTCACAAGTGCGCCACCAGAGTTACCCTGATTGATGGCGGCATCCGTCTGAATCATTGAACTCACACCCTGTCCCATTGTACGAGCCTTGGCGCTCACGATACCTGCAGTAACGGTGTTGTTCAGTCCCAAGGGATTACCAACAGCTAATACCCATTCACCAACCTTCACATCGTCTGAATTTGCTATAACGATGGCAGGAAGATTTTTGGCATCGATCTTGATGAGGGCCAGATCGGTGGTCTTGTCTGAACCAATAATGCGAGCAGAATACTCTTTCGAGTTCTCGTTGAGAGTTACTGTCAGTTCGTCAGCACCATCCACCACGTGATTATTGGTCACAATATAACCATCAGCGGAAATGATAACGCCAGAACCTGCTGCAGCACGCTTTGGAGTCTGAACTTGGCGCTTGCGCGTACCATTATTTCCACCCTGTCCGCGTCCGAAGAAGCCTCCGAAAGGATCACTGAAGAAATCTTCAAAAGGATCATTGTATTCTACAGTCTGAGTCTTAGCGTTGATCACCGACTTGATATACACGACGGAAGGCAATGACTTTTCTGCTGCATAAGTTAAGTCTACTGGTTGTCCTGGTGCAGCGGCAGGAGCAGCAGGAGCTGCTTGTGTCTGGTTGCACGATGCTGCCGAGAATGCAATTACCATGAGGTAAACCATCGGCATAATGCTCTTTACAATCTTTTTCATAATTCTTATTCTTTTCTTATTAAATAAACTATTAATTCTATATTTGGTTTTAAAATCGAGTGCAAATATAGGCGCAAATTTTCTATTTCTGACAAAATGTCACTTATTTTTGTCGCAATTTAACAATTCTACTTAAACACTTAACGGCTGTTAGAATTTAACGGATTAATTCTTAAATTACTGACAAAATTAACTTTCTTATATCATTTAAGGTTTATATTCTTAACTAAATTAGAAAACAGAAAGTGCTATCATCCCGATAATAGGATCATAGCACTTACCGATAATTATAAAGTTGACTATTGGATAGTGTTATTCTATCACAACCAATGCGTCATCTTCCATTACGCTTTGACCAGGCTGAACACAAATAGCAGTAACCTTACCGTCTTTTTCTGCCTCAATGTTGTTAGCCATCTTCATAGCTTCGAGAACAAGCAGGGTGTCACCAGCCTTTACCTCATCGCCAACGTTGACCTCGATAGATGTGATAACACCTGGGAGTGGAGCCTTAACAGCATTATTGGTATTGACACTAGCACTTGTCTCTGCAGAATCGCTAGCTGCGTTTGCCTGAGCTGCTGCGGGTCGAACTACAACTTTCTTTTCGGGTTCTGCTTCAGGCTCCCATTCAACCTTGTATTCCTCACCATTGACGGTGACTACAACTTCGTTCTCAACAATATCACCTATAGCAACCTCATACAGATTGCCATTAATGGTGTACTTATACTCTTTCTTCATAGTCGTTAACTCTTAATTCTTAACTCTTAATTCTTTTATTAAGGGTGTTCTGTCATTGTGAGGGCATAACCGTTCCATTGAGTCTGTTTCTCGGCAATCGTAATGATTCCGGGCTCTTTATCATGGACGTTGTTGCCCTTGAACTCGTAAAGTGCCATTGCAATGGCTGCATAAACTTCGTTCTTCATATGCAGATAGAATAAATATTACATTGGGATATTACCATGTTTCTTAGCAGGCAGAGCATCGCGCTTAGTGGCGAGCTGAGCCAGAGCACGACAAATGCGGAAACGAGTATTGCGTGGCTCAATGACGTCGTCAATGTAGCCATACTTAGCAGCCTGATAAGGATTAGCGAAGAGCTCGTTGTACTCCTCTTCCTTCTCAGCGATAAATGCCTTAACATCCTCGCCAGCTTCCTTCTTAGCCTTAGCTTCCTTAGCGTAGAGTACTGCAGCAGCACCTGATGCACCCATCACAGCAATCTCGGCTGATGGCCAAGCGTAGTTAAGGTCGGTATGGAGCTGCTTAGAACCCATAACGATGTGTGAACCACCGTATGACTTACGCAGAGTAACAGTGATCTTGGGCACTGTAGCCTCACCATAAGCATAGAGC
>JAEEGG010017132.1_pt1 | contig 14938 bp, 8 predicted proteins | sample 9134161 | NCBI WGS metagenome assembly JAEEGG01 (sample SAMN16246543, study PRJNA631951) | gut metagenome | biome: gut microbiome; feature: rumen; material: CR-attached | host: Bos | place: Iran: Karaj | collected 2018-10
TTAGCCCTAAAATCTCCTCTGCGATTGCTAAGATTGGTGGAATATGTGCCATAAGCATAGATCTCAGCGACATTATCAATGGTTCTTTTGATCTCCTCGAAATCTGCCATGGTGAGCTCTGGTAATTCCCCTTGATCCGTCTCCCTGCTTGCGTTAAAGAAAATCTGATTTCCCACCAAATCATCCATGCCGACGTTCACGGTATTTTTGACACCGTTACCCACGGTAATGATCAGGATGACGGAGGAAATGCCGATGATAATGCCAAGCATGGTCAGGAAGGATCGGCCCTTATTCATTTTGATGTTCATGAAGGCAATTTTTAAGTACTCTAAAATTTGTGCCATGATTTCTCTTTTCCTATTCCGTGCTTCAAACTACACGTAATTTCATTGCCAGCCCAAATGCTTACTGGCTCTGCGCTGGCGTGGAATTCACTATCGTTCCTTCCTCCAAGTAACCGCTATACTTCACTACAACCTCGTCATTCTCCGTGATGCCCTCTTTGATTTCCGTCTGACCATTGCAAATAATTCCCACCTTGACGGGTTTTTTCGTTATGGCTCCATTTTGTACGACATAGACAAAATCCCCATCCTTATTTGCGTTTACGGCTTCGGAAGGAAGTATCAGGGCATTCTCTGCCTTGTTGGTATAGATCTTCATCTTCGCTTCCATGCCAATATAAATGGTGTCATCCTTTTCCAAAAGCTCCACCTCAAAGCCGACAGAAGCCGCATTGAAGCTATTGAGAACGGCAATTTTGTCAATATGAGCTACCTTTCCCTCGAACGTCTTGTCGCCAAGGGTGACGTCAACTCTCTGGCCAAGCTTTAATCGCTCCATGGCATATTTTGTTGCGGTTGCCTTCACCTTGAGCACGTCCGAACGCTCCAGCTCTGCCAGCTGCATGCCGGCCGCCACCTGACTGCCCGGACGCACCATCAGATTTGTAATGATGCCCTGCGTATCCACAACGACGCCCTTTTTCGCCAGCTCTGCTTCCTCTAAGAGCGTCTGGTAGGACATATCGGTCAATTCCTTATCGATCTCTAATTGTCTGCGATTATCGGCATCCAGGACAGAAGCCTCTCCGGTCGTCTTCTGTGACTGCATCTTCGCTTGATATTCCTGAAGGTCAGCGATGGTCCTCTGTTCTTCCGAGATTTTCTTTTCCAAATCCTTTTCGTAATCCGATTGCGTGTTCAGCCTTTGCGCGAGCGCCAGCTGCTCTAGCTGATTTGCAATATTTTCCAGCTCCTTAACCGCTTCCTCATACTCCTTAGTTCCCGGCGTTAAGTCCGCGAGCTTCGTCTTGAACTCCGCTTGCTTTTTCGTTAAATTATAGTTAGCAAGCACAAGATCATTGCTGACTTTAGTCTGATAATCCACGAGCTCCTTTTGAAGATTCTTTAGATAATTCTGATGATCCTCAAGCTGCTGCTTTAATACGGAAAGATTGGTATCCGCCTCCTTGACCTTTCCATTGCCCTTAGAGCTGCTGCTCACGGTATGATCATAAGAGATCTGCGCCTTTTCATTTTGGAGCTTCGCCTGATAGAGGTCCTTCTCCATTTTCTCCATGTCATAGGTCGCCAAAACCGTTCCCCCTTGGATCTCATCGCCCACGCGGAAGGATACCTCCTGAATGGTTCCTGCCGCAGGTGCATAAATGGCAACGGTCTCCATTCCCGCAACATTGCCGGTATTTGTAAGCTCCTCCTGCAAATCGCCGCGCGTCGCCTTTTGCGTCTGTACGGTCGGCGTTATGTCAATCGGTTGCTTTGAAGCCTTATATAGCCCAATGCCTCCTACAATCAATATGAGGAGAATTATGACCAAAATGATTTTTTTGCCCTTTTTCTTCCTTTTGCTCTTTGCTTTCACTTTATGCCTCCTCCTGTATGGTATCTAAATCCTCCCGCTCTGCTTCCTGACGATCTGCAGTTCTCTCTGAGAATTCAGTATCATGTTCGATGCGCCCGTCCTTGATCTGGATGACTCGCTTTGCGCGGGCTGCAATTTCATTATTATGTGTGATCACGATCACGGTTCTGCCATCCTTATGCAGGGCTTCGAGAATGTCCATGATCTCCCAGGTGGAATGGGAATCCAGATTTCCGGTCGGCTCATCCGCCAAAATGACGGGAGGCGCCTGTGCGATTGCCCTTGCGATGGCAACTCGCTGTTGCTGTCCGCCGGACATTTCTGACGGCCTGTGGTCCATACGATTTCCCAGCCCCACCTTCTCCAAAGCACTCTCCGCCAGTTGCGTCCGCTTTCCCTTGCCAACGCCTCGGTAGATCAGCGGAAGCTCAACGTTTTCAAATGCCGTCAGATTCGCAATCAAATTAAAGCCCTGAAAGATAAATCCGATTTCCTGATTTCGGATGTCCGAAAGCTCGTCATCATCCAATTCCATGACGTTATTTCCATGCAGAAAATAGGTTCCCTCCGTCGGCACGTCCAGGCAACCCAAAATATTCATCAGCGTCGACTTTCCGCTTCCCGACTGGCCAATGATCGCCACGTACTCTCCCTCTTCAATGGAGACCGTGACATGATCTAAGGCCCTCACTTCATTTTCTCCGGGATTATAGATTTTACTGACGTCCCGTATGTCAACCAATACACTCATTTTTCTCTCCGTAACTGATGCCATTCTTTTAAGTTGAAAGCAGTTCGTTTCCCCAAATCCCAAAATGCCTGATCCATTTTTCTGTGATTTGCGAAAATGAACCGTGTGTCATTTTTGGGTCGAATTCCCTTTAATATCCACCGATTCCACAGAGTTATCCACAATGACACATGTGTCATTCACATATTTTTTAAAGTGTCATTTTTGCAATTTTCTCTTATTCTAGCATAGAATCCATGAAGGTGCAATACCATTAGTTTCCATATTTCCCCCAAGAATCCCAGAATCTTTCTAATCGGTTTTCTAAGCGTTCCACGTTTACCACCTCATAATGCTCCCACTCCCTCGGGAAGGTTTTGCGATAAGACAGTTGCAAAAATCGTTCGTCCAAAAGGGCAATGACCCCGACGTCCTCCTGTGTGCGAATCACTCGTCCTGCCGCCTGCAGCACCTTATTCATCCCAGGGAAGCGATAAGCATAGTCAAAGCCATTCTCTCCCCGCTCATCGAAATATTTCTTTAATAATTCCTTTTCAAAGCCCACCTGCGGCAAACCCGTTCCGACTACCACGGCGCCAATGAGACTATCCTCCCGCAGGTCAATACCCTCACTAAAGACGCCTCCCAGCACGCAAAAACCAACCAGGGTCTCCCTCTGCCCTTCCTCCACTTCAACCTCCATGTCGATCAGCGAGGTCAGGTCAAGCTTTTCATTTCCACGAAACCTCCCAAGGAAAAGCTCCTTTTCCTCCTCCGACATGATTTCCTTTTGTAACATACACTCAATGTCGTCCGTCTGGAAGTGTGTCGTAAAAACTTCATACAAGGAATGCAGAAAGGCATGCGACGGGCAAAATACCATATAATTCCCCGTCCTGCTATGAATAACAGCATTTATATAACATGCGATATTATATAATTCTTCTGGAGAACGGCGCGTAAATTTTGTCGTCACGTCATTCGCGATAAATAACGCTCGTTTTTCATTATCAAAAACAGATTTCGCATAGACCTCATAATCGTCCTTCTCCCCGCCTAACAATTCCTTATAATATTGAATGGGAAGAAGCGTCGCGGAAAACAGAATGGAGCTTCGTCCCCGCAGCATGCACTCCTTTAGGTTTTCCTTGGGATTCACGCAAAAAAGCTTGATCAGAAAGGACCCGTCCTCCTGCATCTGAACATACTTTACGTAATGCTCATCCACCCGCTCATAAATGTCCAGGAAATGGGAGACCTCAAAAAAGAAATCCACCAGCTCCTCTCGGCAGGCAACTGCTTCCTCCTCCTGCTCCGAAAGATAATCCGACATGCAGGCATAGAGTCTTTGCAGACAGTTTACAAAATCATCAATCTCATCGACAACCATTGCCGTCTCGCACTCTCTCTTAAATAACAGCAGTTCTTTATTGCATTTTTCCAGTTGATACGTTATTTTATCCGCATAACCCTCTCGAAGGAAAATACTTTTCGCCTTGCTCTTCCTTTTCTGCTTTCCGCGCTTCTCCATAATGGACGCATCGGCCGTAAGACCAGTCATTTCCAGTGTCAGCTGAACATTTTCCGCTTCCTCTTGTTTCTGGCCCTCTTCCCGTTCCTGATCCTTAGGGCGTTGCTTGTCCTTTGCGCCCTCCAGCTCCATCATCACCGTCTCCTTGATGGAACGCTTCAACGACAGGAAATCCTCCTTGACAAGCCGGGCAGAGTACATCTCGCGTCCCCGATCCAAAAGGTTATGCGCCTCGTCAATTAAAAATAGATAATCTCCACCGCCACTCTCAAAGAATCGTTTTAGATATACGTGTGGATCAAACAGGTAATTATAATCACAAATAATAGCATCAGCAAACAAACTCACGTCCAGTGCCATTTCAAAGGGACAGACCCGATGCTTTTCCGCATACTCCTCCAAAATTTCCCTGCTAAAACGATCCTCATGCGTAATCAAGTCATAAATGGCCGCATTGATTCGATCATAATGCCCCTTGGCATAGGGACAACGCTCCGGAACGCACTCCATCTTCTCCTGAAAACAAATCTTCTCCTTTGCGGTCAAAACAATGCTCTTAAAGCGAAGCCCCTGCCCCCGCAAAAGCTCAATCGTATCATCCGCCACCGTTCGCGCAATGGTTTTCGCCGTCAGATAAAAGATTCGTTCCCCCATGTCACGGCTCATGGCCTTCATGGCAGGAAAAATCGTTGAAATCGTCTTTCCTACGCCCGTGGGTGCTTCGATAAACAGCTTCTTTTTATGGTAAATAGTCTGATAGACATAAGAAACCAGATCCTTTTGACCATCTCGGTACGGAAAAGGAAAGGTAACAGCCTCTAACGATGTCTTCCGAATGCCGCGCCACTTCCACGTAAAATCAGACCACTTTTGATATTCCTTTAACAGCGCCCGAAACCAGGCTTCCAGGACGGGAAAATCATATTCTTCATAGAAGTAGCGAATGTCCTCAGTCTCGATATTACAATAGGTAATTCTAACCTGAACGCGATCCCGCGGCTTTTGCAAGCAATAAAGATAGGCATAGCACTTCGCCTGTGCCACGTGAACAGGTATGGGGCGCTTTAGGTGATTCAGATCCCGATAGGTTCCCTTGATCTCATCGATCATCAACTTCTCAGGCACGTCCAAAATTCCGTCTGCCCTGCCCTCCACGACGATTTGGTAGCCATCCGCCGGAAAACTCGCTTTGAGAGATACCTCCGCCTGATAATCGGAGCCAGCGCGCTTTTGCAGCATGCGGTGGATTCGGCTTCCCTCCTGCATGGCATTTTCCGCTCCTGCCTGATGACGATTGTCAATGTCGCCCTCGCGAAGCAAAAATTCCACCAGGCGCCTTACGGAAACCCGCAGTTCCCCCATGGGCGCTTCTACATATGCCGGATCATTATCAGGAGCCTTTTTTGCAGGCAATTGATTTCCCACGGGGTACCTCCTTTCTTCGCGAGTCGCTTGGTTTCCTTCCTTGATCACTCATAAAAGCCATCTGCTTCGCAGATGTCGTCGCTTCGCGACTTACGCTTTTATTTCGTGCTTAGCCTGGAAATCGCAGATTTCCACGCGCCTGGCTCGGGTGAAACCAAATGCCTCGCTTCGCGAGTCGCTTGGGTGAAACCAAATGCCTCGCTTCGCGAGTCGCTTGGTTTCCTTCCTCGCTACAAAAAACCTCATATAAGATGTTACTCCATCTTATATGAGGTGTCAAATTTTATCGTCTGATCGACAATCTCTATTCTTTTTTCCGTTTGAACACATTGGGTGATTTCGTTCCCCCGCCCAAATTCATATTAGCAGGCAACCGTCAGCTTATTCAAAAGCTCCTCAAACTCTGCATTGTATCCGTCATAAACGACCTTCAAGGGTCTGCTGAAATCCAACGCATACACGCCGAGAAATGATTTTCCGTCGACAACGTAGCGATTATAGCTAACGTCAATGTCAAAATCACACTTAGAAGCAACATTTACAAAATTTTTCACACCATCCGGGGTCAATCGAATTGTCTTGATCATACTAATCCTTCCTTTCTCTAAAGACCAAACAACTTTAAGCAACCAACTTCGAATTACTATTATTTTAATCAATTGCCGTAAAATGTAAACCGCAAGGATTCACAAAGAAATCTGAAATATCGTCAGAAATCTGTTGATTTTATGGATGAAATCCAGATTCGTACAGAAAAGACACGTCGCAATCACTAAAAAATTGGTTTTTCCCTTAGAAAACACTTGCAATCCATGGCAAAAAGCTGTTAAATAGATATGGTAGCTTAGAATGCCAGAAAGGTATAAAAAACGCATGAGTAACTTAAAACTTCCGAAGGGTTATCATTCCGAGTTAAACCTCTATGATACTCAGATCGCAATTAAAACCGTAAAAGACTTTTTTCAGACACTGCTTGCAGAAAGATTGAACCTTCTGCGCGTGTCCGCTCCTCTTTTTGTTGATCCGACTTCCGGACTTAACGACAACCTGAACGGCGTGGAGCGTCCCGTATCCTTCGACATAAAGTATGAGAACGGAAAAGAAGGAGAAATCGTACAATCCCTCGCAAAGTGGAAGCGTTATGCCTTAAAGAAGTATGGGTTCTCCGTCAATGAAGGCCTCTACACAGACATGAGCGCCATCCGCCGCGATGAGGATCCCGACAACATCCACTCCATCTACGTGGATCAGTGGGACTGGGAGAAAATCATTGCGAAGGAGGATCGCAACCTGGAGACCTTAAAGGACACCGTCCGCACGGTATACAAGGTGCTTCGCAAGACCGAGAAATACATGTCCATCCATTATGATTACATTGAAGAGATTCTGCCTCATGACATTTTCTTCATCACCACGAGCGAACTGGCAGAAATGTTCCCTGACTATTCTCCCAAGGAGAGAGAATACTACATTGCAAAGGCCAAGGGAGCCGTTTGCATCATGCAGATTGGAGACGATCTGGAGAATGGCGAGCCTCATGACGGTCGTGCACCGGACTATGATGATTGGTCACTGAACGCTGACATCGTTGTTTACTATCCTGTATTGGACATCGCATTAGAGCTCTCCAGCATGGGGATCCGCGTGGATGAAAATTCCCTGAAGACGCAGCTCGAAAAGGCTGGTTGCCCGGAGCGTGCCGAGCTTCCCTTCCATAAGGCCATCCTAAACTGCGAACTGCCCTACACCATCGGCGGCGGCATTGGACAATCCCGAATCTGCATGTTCTTCCTGCGCAAGGCTCACATTGGCGAGGTTCAATGTTCCCTCTGGCCGGATGACGTCATGCAGGAAGCAAAGGAAAAGAACCTGCAGCTCCTGTAATGGAAAGACAGGCCTAAAAAACGCCAAAGAAAAGCTTCATACGAAAAGAAACAAAAAAGAAAACAATAAAAAAGTAATCGACAAACAACCGAAAGATCCAATGAGTATACAAAAATAAAACCGGAAATGACCGTCAGGTCGTTTCCGGTTTTCTATATGAGCTCCGCTGAGTCTTATTACGGAATCTGCCATACGACAAATCTTTCATTCTCGAAGGTTTTCTGATATCCATAGATTCCCATGAAACGCTGAATCAGCATCCATTTGGGATCTTTCTCCATAGTCACACCCTCTGAATCATCCGGCGTGATTGGGCCATATTCCGCATAACTCCTTGCCGCTATCACCACGGGCTTTCCACTCTCGCGGTTACCAATCTCCTTCATGAGCTCGTCCATCGCATCCTGCATGACGTCATATCCAAAGGACGCCAAATCATTCCAGGAATGGAACGCGGGTCGCATTCCGAGGAAAAATGCCACGGCAGGAATATTGCCATGCAAAATGACTTCTTTGGTCAATATTTCCTCCTCAGACACAAAATCACTTAATTCCTGTAAATCCCTCGCACGGTCCTTTGGCATATGAAGCCCCTTTAGTGCCTCATTCTGAGAAACCGTTGCATTTGCATTCTGTACGCCGCCCCCTTCACAGAACACAAACTTCATGCCAAACATGGTAAATTGTACGCTGCAAAAGCAAAGAAAAACCCACAAAATAAGGCAAATCGGCAATAGACTTGGTCGAAATTCCTCACTGGAGTCACGCCTCTCCCGAGACTTTTTCCAAACAAATTTCGTAAACTCAGTGACCTTCTGCAAGACAAAGGGAGCCAGTGTAAATAAATTGTTAAAGCTGGGATAAATTCCATTGTTACTGCCCAGAGAAGTCAAAACGCCAACCAAAATCAAGAGCATGCCATACAGCCTGTTTTCCTTCGCATTTCCCGGGCGAAGCACCTCAACCGCACCAATGCCTAGTGCCAGCATCCAAAACAAGGCACACGGCCAATAGACGGGATCATAGCTATAATACAGGAACGAGGTAAATCCATTTCGGCCCTTTCCCATCCCCAAGATCCAAAACATCATGAAAATGCAAACGGCGATACATCCGCATGTCCCCAAAATCCGAAAGACCTTGCGAGCCTGCCGCTGCGTTGAGCCGTGAAATAACAGCGGTATGGCATCCGAGACTAATCCAACCACAAAAACCATCGCCGTAAAGAATGCCAATCGAAGGATCCAATAAAGCCCCGCCTGAAATGGCCAAAGCAGACCCTGTAGCATGGAAATCGGTTTATAGTCCGTAGCGCTGTCCGTCATGGCAAACAAAAGTCGAATGCCCTCAACATAATCTGACATTCCATAGCGAAGAGAGATCCATAGGAAAAATACCATCAAAGCAGCCAGATACCCTAAGAGACACCAAAGCGTGTCCTTCCAGAGCTTTCCAAGGGCCTTCCCGAACCATTTTCCGTTATCCGTACTCCCGCCTGTCCCCTGATAAAAACCAGCCTTATCTTTGGAGCTCTCGATTTCTTCCTGGCCTGTCCTGCCTTTCTTTCGCCTCTCCCATCCATCCCAGATGGCATAGGCCCACACGGCCAAAATAAGCCCCATCTCCGGCAAATTCGAAAAGCGTACAAAGACATTCGTGCCAAGACAAGCTCCCGCCGCAACAAGCATCCAATGCTTCTCCCGCGTCAGGCCTAAATACAGAAAAATCACACATGCCAAGAATAAAAGATAGGTCAGATAATTATACAATAGCGCCGTCGGGCACCAGCACATGCCAAGGGCAAGAAACTCACCCATAAAGGCGGCAATGGCTGAAATCCGGAGCACTCTCGTACAAAACAGATACCCCGTCACTGCAAGGATGCTGGCGAACAGGCCCGTATAAACATTCATACCTACAACCGTATGTCCGAAGGGCAACAGGGTCAAAAGATGTCCGACGGCACTTGCCAGATAGGTAGAGAAAAACCAGGTTTTTCCCAGAACCTCCTCACTAAAATAGGCGAAATTGCCATAGTTATATCCCACGTCCCACAGATCTCCGCCAACGTTCACGTGACGCATGGGATAAAGAACGAGGACAGCCAAAAGGAGCAGCTCCCACGCCTTAAAATCATGATTCAATTTTCCAGGCCGGCATTGCTTCTTCATGCTATCCCCTCGTTCCCATTGTTTATTTGTCAGCAATCATGACATAACATCCTTACGCAGTTAGGTTGCACGCCAACGCGCGCCAGTCTTATGCCTGATAAGAAAACTTTGTAAATATCGCAGCTTTTTCCTCATCTCCAAGTGCATACAGACCCGTCGTACAGCCCACAAAACCGCCTGCGACCTCCGTGGAAAGGTTGCGCACGTCTGCGGCCGTCGCGAACTCACGCTTTCCGTCTGCATCTACGACAAAGCCCTTTGCCTCAAGATCCTTAACCTCAAGGCCCACGGTCACCTCATCACCCGCAACGCAAAGCTCTCCAAGCACCTTGTCCTCCGACTTTTCGCAAAGAATCAGGGAAGCCTTCCCAGCCTTCACCTCAACCTTCAAATGATAAAATTCATTTTGGAACAGAACCAATCCAGCGGCATTGTCACCATCCACGGAGGCCGTTACAAGGCTTGCGCTGACGGTAAAGCAATGATGTTGCTGACGAATGCAGACGTAAGAAGGCACGTCATTTCCCGTCAAGGCGTTCCTACTAAAGAACAGCTTTAAGCCTTCACCAGCCGAAAGCGCCATCCTCTGATCCAAAGGCGCACGCAGCGTCATAAACTCATCGCCCAGCTCCTTCATGGAAGCAAATGCATAGGTGCGGCTGCTTCCGGGAACACAGGTCTTTTGTCCAGTTCTCGAAGTATAGGAGGTCGCATCCTTCTCAGGAAGCCACTCCGGCAGATTCACGTCCACAACATCCGTCAAAAGGCCCACGCCGGCATTTACCACGGGCCAATCGTTCTCCCAGGTCACCTTAGCCAGGAAAGTCTCGCGTCCCATGGTCGTGAAGCACTCCTTCGGGCGAACTGCCAGCATCGTCATGTACCACTCACCATTCGGCGTTTCGATCAAATCCGCATGTCCCACATACTTGATGGGATACTGCTGCCCCATGTGACGATGCGTCAGAATGGGATTGCAGAAATTGTTCTCATAAGGTCCAAAGACCTCCTTGGACCGCGCCACGGAGACCGCATGCTCCGGGCCCGTACCGCCCTCTGCGTGAAGAATATAATAATACTCACCAATCTTATAGAGATGCGGTCCCTCAGGCCAATGCACGCCCCGCATGGCACCATTCCAAACGTCATGCTTCTCGCCGACCATCTTCCAATTCTTGACATCAAGCTCCTGAATGTAAATATACCAGTCTCCGTCATACTGACAGCCCGCGGGATTGGGATGCGTACCGATATAATAGCACTTTCCATCCGCGTCAAAGAAAAGCGAAGGATCAATACCGTCCGCGCCCTCCAGATAGTGCGGCTCCGACCAAGGTCCCTCAGGATTCTCTGCCGTCACGACAAAATTACCGCCATAGCTTACATTCGTACAAATCACGTAGAAGGTTCCCTCATGATAACGAATCGTAGGTGCAAATAAACCTCTGGACACGCCAGCCTTCGGCAGCGGAAGCTGGGAAGGGCGATCCAGAACATTTCCAATCTGCTCAAAATGCACCAAATCCTTACTGTGCATCAGAGGAAGGCCCGGAAAATAAGCAAAAGAAGAATTCACAAGATAATAATCCTCTCCCACCGCGCAGATGGAGGGATCCGGATAAAAGCCGGGCATAATGGGGTTCTTTGATTGAATAGCCATAACAAACTCCTTTCTGAATGGAATCGCTTTGCGATATATTTTGCTTCATTTTGCGAGGAAAGAATGCATAATCCTCTGAGCCATAGAAAGGGAGATCGGCGTTTTGCACGGTCTCCCTGATTTTTATTGCAGGCTAAACCTGCGAATATTTTATCATACTTTCAAATCTTCGTAAATCCTTTTTTGACAAGCCTTCACGGCAACACTTACTTACAAGTGGTCTCGATCTTCTTCTCAATGAGGAATCTCATGAATTCGGTCTCACCATGCTGAGGCGTTGCGCCCTGAGACTGGAAGCTCATGCCATCGCGACCCTCCTTCGTGTAAGGAAGCCACTTCGGCAGCTCGTTGCCGTCAGAGCCCTGTCCATTAGGATTACCGTACTTAATGAAGTTGCTCCAGTAATCACACATCTGACGAGCAAGGTCATAATGTCTGCCAACAAAAGGTCTCCAGCACTTTGCCAGCGTCTCGAAGAAGAACCAAAGCTCTACGGAATGGAAGGTTCCGGGATTGTCCCAGCCGGGAATGTCAGGCTCAAAACGATAATAATACACGGGACCGTCTCCATTTTCCTGCGCCTTTAATGCCACGGACTTCACTGCACACTCGATGCCGCTGATGGGTGCATAGCCCTTACCGCCCATGCCGCCCTGAACCTGCGCCTCAGGGAACGCCAGAAATTCGTCTGCCTTGTCGCCAAACCAGGCTCTCGCCTTCTCCTCAAACTCCTCCTTGGAATTAGCGTAGATCGCGCTCGGGAACTCATCTCCCGTGTTTCCCGCCATCATGGCAACAGGCACGTGCTTTCCCTCCATAAACAGCTTCATGGAGTTGCCAAAGCAGAACTTCATGTCAGCAACAGGGAACATTCTGTGAGGCCCTTCGGTCGCACCAAGCATCAGGCCGGGCACATACTCACCATACTTTGCAAGCAGCGTCTTCGCATCAATCTTCCTTGCCTCGTCAATCGAAGAAACGCCAAGGAATTTCAGGAATCCTTCCCCGTTCCTCTCTGCGGACTCCAAAGGCTCATTTCCAAAGCCGCCATCATCATAAGGGCTGCTGATCAGGCCACTCTGTACGATTGCACCGCGGAACAAACCGACGTTGTTCGGACAGGTTACCTGTGCCATAACGCTGCCGCCACCTGCGGACTGACCTGCAATGGTCACCTTCTCAGGGTCACCACCAAATGCCGCAATGTTTCTCTGCACCCATTTTAAGCCAGCCTGCTGATCCAGGAGGCCGAAGTTGGTAGGTGCATCAGACTGCTTAGCAGAGAGCTCTGGATGCGCCATAAAACCAAAGACGTTCAAACGATAATTCACGGATACAACGACAACGCCACGTCTTGCAACTCTCTCGCCGTCAAACTCCATCTCTGCGGGATAGCCCCACTGGAAGCCGCCACCAAAGAACCATACAACAACAGGGAGCTTCTCGTCAGCAGACTTTGCGCCCGTCCAAACATTCAGGTACAGGCAATCCTCGTCCATGGGAATCTCGGGATCTACGTGCCACTCGCGGCAGTAGATGTCGGTTCCAAGGCCAGGCGTATCCTGTACGGAGATCGGTGCAAACGTATAACACTCACGAACGCCGTCCCAATTTGCAGCCGGCTGGGGCGCACGCCATCTGTTCTCACCTACGGGCGGCGCTGCAAAGGGAATTCCCTTAAACGCCGTGTACCTGGGATCCGCTGCCGGGATTCCCTTCACGTAACCATTTTCCGTCTTAACAACTCTTAACATACCTTCTCCCTCCATTTATATACATTTTATTTCATTCCTTTGATAAAAGCGTTTCTAATCACAAAGCGAGTAGCCGCCGTTTTTGCGCGGACTACCTAAATTGCCTTTTGGGCTTTCTGGGTAGTTTTTGCGAAAGTCATGGCACAACCCCTTCCAATATCAATTGTTCTAACAAATGAATCTCGCCAAGTATTGATCTTTACATTTTCTAGGTATACTGCCGCCAAAAGGGATTTATGATATAACAAGCGTGGTCTCAAATTCGGAATATTCAGGTTTGAGATCGAGCTCTTCAATGACGTCGAGCATCGGTTCGCAGTCAACGTCGAAATGGACGCGGCGGATGCCAGTGCTGCGGGGGCCGTCAACGCCCGGACGCGCATGATAAGTATTCCAGGTCGTTCCGTCCTCATCAATGACATACGCATTATGACCAGTTCCGTACTCCCCCTCATAGCTGCGTGAGGTGAACAGCGGATAATTGTTCTTGCGCCAGTTCGCAGGATTCAGAAGATCCTTACTGGCCTCAATCTGCAACAGTCCAACGACATAGGTGCTGTCCACTGCAGCGGAAGAAAAGGTAACATACAGCTTGTCCCCGCGGATCAGTGCAAACGGCCCTTCATCCACAAAGGTATGGTTATTTGCCCAGCCATATTCCGGCTTCGAAAGCACCACGGAATCGCTTGCCAGCATCCAGGGCTTTTCGCGATTCAGCTTTGCAATATACAGCCATGCACCAAGGTCCTTTGGCAGGAACTGCCTCTGCGACCAAATGACGTACAATTCCCCCTGCCACTCGAACTCCGTCATGTCCAGGGTAATTTCCTTGCCAGCCTCACAAATGTCGCTTCCGTCGGCCTTGACAACACGCTTCGGTCTTGACCAATCCTCCTTTTTCAGCGGGTCACCGCCCTCGCGAAGCTCCATGACATGGCTCTCCTCGCAGAAGAAAGGTCCAGGCGTACACGCATGGAACAGATACATTCTTCCGTCAATCACGTGAAATTCAGGCGCCCACAAAAGACCGCCAATGCCCTCATAGGTTGTGCTGTCCAGAATCAGATGCTCCTCGGCATCCCGAATCCCCTCCAGGGAATCCGCGCAGCGCATGTACAGCGTATGATTATAATCCGCATCGTTCGTTGCAATATAATAATACTTGCCATTCCAGCGGCATACACAAGGATCTGCTCGATCCGTACAAATCGGGAATTCGAAATGCGGCTGTGTGAGCTTACCCTTCAGCGCATAGCGACCAGGTTTTGAAAAATCAACCTTTGTGAGACTTTCCTCGTTCCAAATCACATGCTTTGGAACGCGCGTGCCATCGCTGTACAGGGCATCTATCATGACATCACCCAAGGCATTATTAACCTTCTCTGCAACGCTGCCATCCCCAAAGCTTCTCCGCAGCATGTCAACATCCTTACGAAGCTCCTTCGGCGCGGCAACCCCAACATGCGTAGCAGGCAAAAGCTTCCTTAGAAGGTACTGCCCTAACTCGTCGGGGATCTCAATGCTATTACAAGGCACGGCGCCTTGAATGCCTAACATAGCGATCTCCGGCATATTTGCTGGCAATAGGGCACTATCTTGGATCGGCATACCAACGAGCTTTGCATTGGCATCATTGAACTTTAAGGAATCAAGGCCGTCCAATTTTTTCTCGTACCAATGCCCATTTGACTGCTGCCACTGAAGCGCATACTTACCATCCTCTGTCACCGCACAGCGCACTGCCTGAATCGGCCCGTCCGCCAGCTTCACAAAGCCCTTTTCCTCATAGCGCACAAGATCCTTGGTCTGGAAAAAGAACACTGTCCCAAGATCCTCCGAATCCATGTCGCCCTCAGACCGCGTCCGAACGGCCAAAACCCCATAGCCGCCTTCCTT
>JAEEGG010017133.1_pt1 | contig 14936 bp, 14 predicted proteins | sample 9134161 | NCBI WGS metagenome assembly JAEEGG01 (sample SAMN16246543, study PRJNA631951) | gut metagenome | biome: gut microbiome; feature: rumen; material: CR-attached | host: Bos | place: Iran: Karaj | collected 2018-10
GGGTGGGGACACCGAAACCGCTGCGTTGCTTTTCCGCAAGGGGCCGTTCCCGGACGGCACCAACAACATCATGGAGTTTCTGGCCATTGTGCATGCGCTGGCCTTTTGCGCCCAGCGCCAGCTGGACCTTCCGGTCTATTCCGACAGCAGGATTGCCATCAAGTGGGTCATGCAGAAAAAGGCCGCCACCAAGCAGCTCCGAACCGAGCGTAATGCGGTGCTGTTCGATTTGATCGAACGTGCGGAACGGTGGCTTCAGACCCACAACTGGCCCAACCGGCTGCTGAAATGGGAGACCCAGGCGTGGGGTGAGATCCCCGCCGACTTCGGGAGGAAATGATTCTTACAACAAAATCCCGACACCAATCTCCCATCCGAGGAAGTTTTCAACCCAGCTCCGGGCATTGTGGGTGCGGTTAATCGCCTTGGCAGTATAGTCGTTCTTCGAATTTGTGCCGGTTTCAGTGAAATCATCGAAGAAATCATCAAACAATCCCGGTTCAAACGGACTGGCAAGCGTGATTCCGTAGTGTACGGCGATTTTCAGTACAATGCGGTCATAGAAAATATAGTTCCTTCCGAAACTTCCGCTTATCGCCATGCACAGGTGGTTCGGATGCAGGTTGCTGACTTTAAGTTTTGAATAGCCTCCAGTCGTGTCAGTGGAATAATGGGTCAGGTTGAGACCGAACCGGAAATAGGGTCCCAGAGGTGCCGGAGCATTCTGCATATAGGTGCAGTAGTAGATGCCGAACTGGTTGATGCGTGTGGTGAAATAGCTCATGGTGGAGGAGGTTTCCCAAGGAAGTGGCTTGCTGCCATATGCATAGTCCGTGAATGTCTTTCTGGTCAGAAAATCCACTGCTACACCATTGTTCTTCGGCAGTATGAATTCCGCACCGAAACTTGGTTGCAGGAAGAATAGCGGTCGTTCCTTGTTCAAAAAATGCATGTAGTCGAATGAGCCCTTCATTCCGGCTGTGAAAATTGTGCGTCTGCCGAGGTATCCGGGGCGGTTTGTCTGCTCTTTGGGCGGATAAAGCCCGTCTTCAAAATGCTGGTATATGGCACTTTTTACCACTGATGCGTCATCTTTCATCTTCACCGGCATCGCATTGCTCTTTTTGACCTTTCCATTTTTCGTGTCAACCAGCATGGAGTAGATGCGGGTCTCCTCCTTGTTGGCGAATATGCTATATATGGTCGGAGCAGTGCCTAATACACTGACTATTCCGAAAGTTGAAAGGAACGGGTGGTAATTTATCCCGTAGTTTTCCGCGTTCTCCACCAGAAACAGGCTCATGGAGCTTGCATTGTACTTGTCGTTCAACTGGTTCATTTCCGGTTGTGTAAACAGAATCATCGGGAATCTGCCCCTGGTGTGCATGAATTCGATGGTCCAGTCGTTGAGTCGGGCGAATTCATTGTAGGAATCGGCGTTGGTCGATTTTTGGATTGCCTGGTCGGAGAAGTCATATGGGAAAAAGCCCTCATCGGCGGCAAATTCCTTCATCAGCTGGGGCAGCTTGGTTTCCTGTGCCTCGGATTTCTGAACTTTCAGGTTCATGCTGCTCATGTCGTAAACACGATAGGAGGGGTTATACAGGTATAGCCCGTTGGGCAGAGTCTCTTTTGTTTCGGAAGGTTTTTCCAATCTGTTAAGATAGCATCTTTTCAGGAAGCCTTCAAAAACAGTGTCGGTTCCAAACAGGTCGTAGAAAATATATGAGAGGGTGTTACTTTTGCCCTCATCCTGTTTTTTCTTGCGGATACGTTCGTACTTCAAGTTTTTGTATTGTTGGGTGGTGTCAATTTTGACAGGGGTGCTGTCGCCCGGATGTTGGAAGAAATCCGGTGTGCAGTTGTAACGGGAGAACAGATCTTTGCCTATGTCAGCCGCCATGCGGTAGGCGGTCTCATCATTGGTGACGTTCCGGTAGGATTCCCACAGCTCTTTAATGGTCAGCATGGCCAGCTCTTTTGACTCTATCTTATGGAAGAAATGGTAAATCTGCTGTATCTCACCTTCGTAATCCGTGTACAATGGTATGTAATTGTTTACGGACTGGTATGTCTTGTATTTGGAGATGGCATAAAGGGCCTGCAGCCGTGACTTTTCAAGGAACAGGTTGTCCGGCATGGTTTTCTGCAGCAGGTAGCAGCTGTAGAAGGCGTTGGCGTATTCCGCGTCTATCAGGTCCATGCGGATGCATTCGAGGCGGGCCAAGGTGCGGAGCCTGTCGAATTCCTCTTCGGTGGTCACAATGTAGCGTGCACCTCCTGATGGAATCTGTTTCAGCAGTTCATTCACAAGCGTCCGGCGCTTCTTGATGTTGGGGTGGCTGCTTCTGCTGTCGTCATAGTCGTCGCGGGCGGAAATCGCCTTGACCGAATCAAGGAAGCAGCTTTGCGGTACCTGATAGCGTTCCGTGTTGAAATATTCGGTGTTGAACGGGATTTCATCAAAAGGGAGGGCGGAGTACTGCAGCACATCAAACACACCGTCCAAATCGGTGGAATAGCCCGCCTTGATGTAGAAACGCTTCAGGCCTATGGTGTCGGCCTCCGTCTCCATGGCGTGGGAGCGTTGGTGGTATCTCAGCAACAGCCTCACAGTCTGGTCCCTCTCCCAAACCTCATCATCCTCTTCGCTTTTTTTCGCCTCCTTACGGTTGTCGCGGGTCAGCACCTCCAAATTGTGCTTGCGGACGTAGTGTACGATTTCATGGGCCAGCACGTAGGCCAACTGTGATTCGTCCTGCAGCTGGGCAATCAGACCAACGTTGACGAAAATCATTCCCTGTCCGGTACAGAAAGCGTTGACATCCGATGATTTGATGGTATAGAAACGCAGTTGTGAGCGCAGTGCCGGTTCATTAGCCAGCAACTGGTCTGCCACCTTCTCCACCATCCGGGTGATGGGGTCGCCGTAAAGCACACGTCCGCTGGACATCAGCTTGTTAATCTGGTAGGAACCCAACAGGACTCGGTCGCGGTTGGTCATTTTTCCCTGATTGTATTCCTTGACGCGGTCCTTGTCCATTTCATAAAGTTCCTGGAGGGAATTCTGTATGTCTGCGGGAACGCTCCCTTCCGACTGCAGTCCGGTGAAATTGTTCAAGTCATATTTTTTCTGTGCCGATATGGTTTGGAAACAGAGTGTGATGATGCATAGGATTAACAGTTCTCTGGCTTTCATGGTTATGCCTATTTGATGGTGATGACATTGGCCTTTTGTAAGGTGTTATGGATATAAAACATCCTTTTGCCTGTTTTTTCATCCTTTACAGATTTGGAAATAAGGTATCTCCGGCTTTTTGCCAGCAGTTCCCTTGTGACGTTCCCTTCAGCGTCGATGCTGAGCATGACCAGTCCGGACATGTTCAGCTTGTCCATGTTCAGGTCTTCAACATCTTTGTTTTCATCTTCACAAAGAGCTGTTTCCTCATGCGTTTCGTATACAATGCAGGCTTTTCCGTCGCGTTCGAACAGATCCTGCGTCAGGTAGGTGGGGGCACCTGTTGAGGAGTTGTGGCGGCGCGGGAAGCGGCTCCATGCGATATCGCCATCGGGACTTATGCTGTAAACCAGCATTCCGTATTGCAGGTAATGGTAATCGGTGATGACGGAGGGAATGTATTGGTAGGCCAAAACGGTGTTGTTGGCTGTGGCAATCTTTCCGACATACAGGATGTTTTCAAGGACGACATCTTCACCCGGTTCATTATCGCTGTTAAAATTGACAATCATGTCCCAGGATCGGCGGGTGAAATTCTTTCTGTCCATGTTTGTCTTATTTGTTTTTGTGTCAAACATCAGACTGTAATAACCGCTGATTTGTTTCATGCGGTTTTTTGGGTTCTTGTGTTTGGTCCATTCGAACAGGATGCCTCCGGCGTAAATGCGGCCGTTCTGGTAGTTTGCGATGACCATGCTCCGGACATCGCTGAGGTCGGCGTCGGTGACATAATCCTTGTCGTTTTCTTCCGTAATGATACGGAAATGCAGCTGGTCGTTCTCGTCTATGCCGGCAAAGATAACTTCCGCCTCCTCCGTCAGGTACAAGCCAATCATTCCGGTAGTGTTAATCTCCTTTTTCCAGACCACGTCCAGGTGGCATGCATCGTAAACCGTAAGCAGGGAATTTTTATCTTCAGTAAGCGTGATGCAGCCGAACCAGCTCCCTTCCGGGGAATGTACGGGTCGGAACATGGTTGGTATATTCTCTTCGGATATGGTGGTCAGATTCTGTTTGTTTATCCGGATGTGTTTGGAAGGGATGCTTTCCTTGCCCCAATATTCTGCAATGAGCAGATCGATGGTGTCTCCGCACAGAAAGGCGTTTTCCACGACATTCTTTTTGCCGAGGCTTTTCAGTTCGGCTTGTTGTACAATGGCACCGGTCAAATCCATTTTGTAAATGATGATGGTTGCGTAATGGCTGTAAGCCAGGTGATTGTATCGGGCGGTGCGGTAGGCGTACAGGTATTCGCCGTCCGTGGCAAAGAGTTCAAAGGAACTGGCGTCCGATTTGCTGAAACTTTTGACTTCCGGCCCCACCTCCGCTGGCGTGTTTTGCGCGGAGAGCATGGAAAATGAGGAAACCAGGAAAAACAACAGGCTGATTGCATTAATACTTTTCATCTTTGTGTTGGATTTAGTTGTTTTATTTTGTTGATGTTAATCCCACCAGAATCCGAAGGTGACCGAGCATCCGATGGATTTATATGGGTTTTTTACGTGTATGATTTTACGGTAATTCTCATCAAGTGTCACATCGCCTTCCATTGGCCGAATGGTAATAAGCCGGGTGTCCAAGGATCCACGGACAAACCAATTTCCGAACACATAATTGACACACAAATCAATGGGCACATTGCAAATGGCATTAAAGGATAACAGTCCGTTTTTTGTTCCGAATCCTCCGGCCTTTTTTTCTCCGTTGTCCATGGTCTGCCAGCAGTCTGTGCTGATTATGTTTGAAAAGATAATACCGCTTCGGAGGGTGACGCTGAGTTGTTCTGAAATGGAATAGCCCATGAATAATTTGATGCTGTAGTCAAGAAAGGAGATTTTTGCGTTTGTGGTGTATTCATGGCCATTGTCAAGGAATGTGAAGGACATTTTTCCTGTTGCATAGCCAAGAGCATCATCCACCCCCCATGTGATGGTGGTCCCATTTTCAAAAGCACTTAAAAGAAGACCGATATGAGGCACCAACATCATACGTGAGTCCTTAACCAAATGATAGTTGTAGCCGGTGGCACTGTATTGGTTTTTGCTGAATGGAACGTACAATCCGGTGTGTACACCGATGCCTTTAGGGCCAGTCCAGGGGGTGGAGTAATATGTTTGTGCCTTAACCGGCATTGCGGTGCACAAAACGGCAAATAGGGTGAGCAGCGAGGCCGCCATGCGTGTCTTGTCTGAAAAAAATGCTTTCATGTCCGTTACGTTTTTTTAGAATTGTTTCAAGGCGCAAAAATAATTGTTTTTCTGACATGAAATTGAATACCACCCCTGTTTTCCACTAAAAAAATGATGGGGGGGGGTAATTTGTTTATTTACAGTGTGTTATAAAATAAGTAAAATGCAAAAAAATGTTTTTTCTTTGACCATATTCCACTTTCCGATATACAAAATTCACTTTTTCCAAGAGCCGCTTCTCATGGATTCCGCATTTTTTTGCCGCATGCGGCACAATAAAACCGGAATGGTGGCGTTAAAAAACAAAATATTACATCATGACAGTCACAGAAGAGGAACTGCAGCGCATTGTGGCCGCCGCAGTGAAGACGGCGCTTAAGGAGATAAAAGGGGAAGACGAGCTGCCTGCCACACCTTCGACAGGGAACATTAATGTGGAGGAATTTGGGAAGGAAGAGCTTGACGAAGCCATGCGGCTTATGCAGTCGAACCGTGGCAAGGGCGATGAGCCGATGGTTGGCATTTTCTGGTACAGTCCGCAGCGGAACGACCTTTTCGGTGTGCGCTCACACCGTGTGTCCGACTACAGTAAGGCCAATTCCCGTTCCGATTTCGGAAGCGTTTCATGTTCCGAAATGCACGAGGATGTCTGGAAAAAGGAGTATCACCGTCAGAAGTACAAAAACGGAGGTGTCGGTCCTTTCACCGGTGCATACGAAATGACACCTCGCGGCCGTATTTTCTACAATCCTGACACGGAGGTGTTCACCATTGCGGTTGGCTCATGGGTGGAACAGTATCCGCAGGCCATACAGCTCATTTTGGATGAGTTCAACCTGAATGGGACCGCCTATGTTGTCAAAACCGCCCACCACTGGGACATAGGGCAGAAGTGGCTGTGATATTTTCGCCGAACCCATGAGTCTGTCGCATGACAGCCGCAAATAAAAAAAAGGACACGATGCCGTGTCCTTTTTCGTATTGTGGGAGGGGAGGTTATCTCTTCGATTCCTCCACCGACTCCTTGATGAGCTGGAAAGTCGCCTCGATGTCGTGGTCCAGACCGACGGAGAAGCGGATAAGCCCTTCGCTCATGCCCATCTCCTTCTGGATCTCCTCCGGCACCTCGGAAGAGGTGGACTTGCCTGAATTGCTGAACAGGGTCTTGAAGTAGCCCAAGCTCACCGCAAGGTAGCCAACGCCCTTTTCCTGCATGATTTCCATGATTTTGCTGGCCGCATCGGCGGTACCCATGTCGATGGAGATCATGCCGCCGTAACCGTAACCCTTGTTGCACATTTCATTGAACAGTGCATAGTCGGGATGCTCCGGCAGGCCGGGGTAGTTGTATTTGAAGCCGACCTCCTTGAAGCGTTTGGCCAGGTACATGGCGTTCTCGCCGTGCTTCTGCATACGGATGTGCAGGGTGTGGAGGTTCTTCAGTATGCTGGAGGAGCGCATCGGATCCAGCACCGGACCCAGCAGCATTGCGGTGCCGCTGTTCACGTCGATCAGCGAGTTGATGTATTCCGCCGAGCCGCAGATTGCTCCGGCCACGCAGTCGTTCTTCCCGTTGACGAACTTGGTCATGCTGTAGATCACCACATCGGCTCCCAACTGGTAGGGGGAGAAGATCATCGGGGTGAAGGTGTTGTCGACCAGAAGCTTCGCACCGGCGGCATGGGCCATTTTGCTCAGTTCCGGCACGTTGGCGATACGCAGCAGAGGGTTGTTCATGGTCTCCGTGTACAAAACCTTTGTGTTGGGACGGATTGCCTTTTTCACGGCTTCCAGATCCTGCATGTTCACAAAGGTGCAGTCCACGTTGAACTTTTTAAGGTAGTTGTTCAGGAAGGCGAAGGTTCCGCCGTAGGTGGTCATGCTGGCGACAATGTGGTCGCCGCTCTTCACCTCATGCAGCAGTGCGCAGGTGATTGCGGCCATGCCTGAACCTGTGCACCATGCGGACTCCGTGCCCTCCATGGCGGCCAAAGCCTGGCAGAGGGAGAGGTTGCTGGGGTTCCAATGGCGGGAATAGAGGAAGTAGCCTTCCGTCTCACCGTGGAATGTGTCGGTCATCAGATGTGCCTTCGGGAAGGTGAAGGTCGCGCTGTCGCTGATTGCGGGGTTCACGCCGCGGCAGGCGTCCCTGCCGTCAAGGCGCTGGATGTTGGTTGCGGGGTCAAAATTCTTCATAATGGATAACTGTGTTAATTATTATTTTAATGTATTTTAATTAGCGTTTAATTCAGTTGAACGGAATCCTTTTATGTTTATTGTCCGAAATTGTATTTTTTTTCTTGAAAACTTTGCCGTCCGTATCCGGAAAACATGTACTTTTGCATTTTACAAAAGTAGATTATGGATTTCAAAAGTTTTCATAAGGAGCATCCCGTTTGGGCGGACATCATTCAGGCCGCACTTCTCTCAATCCTGCTGGTTGCAGTCATCATGCTGCTGCTGCGCTGGTTCACCCGGCATGGTAAGGAGTATGAGGTTCCGGACATGTGCGGAAAAAGCTTTGCGGAGGTTGAACAGTTCCAGCATGAGGGTAACCGCCATCATTTCAAGTTTTTAGTAAACGATTCTGTATTTGTGCCCGATGTGGATGGCGGTACGGTGATGAGCCAGGATCCCGCACCCGGGCAGCTGGTCAAGCGTGGCCGTAAGATCTATCTTTCCATCTCGACACTTAATCCGCCGCAGGTGGAGATGCCGAACCTGATAGACCTTTCGCTACGGCAGGCTGAGAATTTGTTGAAGACAAACGATTTGAGACTTGGGCAGGTTGTCTACAAACCCAGTCGCTATGTCAATGCGGTGCTGGAGCAGCGCTACAAGGGGCGGATTATCCGGCAGGGGACACGTCTGCCGTATAACTCGGAAATCACTCTTGTGGTCGGAAAAGAGTCCGTTCAGGAGGATGAAATGACCGATTGGCCCTGATCAGATTTTGCGGAAATTTTTGGCAAATCCTTCTAAATTTTTTAACCGGTGACGGTTGAAAAAGATGAAAAAGCGGACAAATTCGGTTGTTATTGATTCGTAATTTTCTGAAATACAGATAAATATTGCCAAGAAAAAATATTTGAAAAAAAAGTACCGTTGTATTTGAAACTGTTGTACATTTGCAGTCCGATTTCAAGGGCTCCTTGGGGTTGAAAACGATGCCACTGTAGCTCAGTTGGCCAGAGCAGCTGATTTGTAATCAGCGGGTCGTGGGTTCGAATCCCTCTAGTGGCTCAAAAAAGTTCTTTGAAGGTTTGTCACCATTATATATAATGGTATAAATGGGGGAATCGCATAGTGGCAATTGCAACAGACTGTAAATCTGTCCTCGGATGAGTTCGGTGGTTCGAGTCCACCTTCCCCCACCAAGCACTGTCGGAGAGGTGAAAGCCTCTCTTGTGGTATCTGCGGAAGTAGCTCATTTGGTAGAGCGAAAGCCTTCCAAGCTTTAGGTGGCGGGTTCGAGCCCCGTCTTCCGCTCCAAGAGTGCCGTTGTAGCTCAGTGGTAGAGTACATCCTTGGTAAGGATGGGGTCACGAGTTCAACTCTCGTCAACGGCTCAAATTTTTGTCTTCATGCGCGAGCGAAAGTGAGAGCATAAAGATATAATTGTGTTTAATAAAGTAAGAATTAGAAAGTAATAACACCCTTTAAAACAGTTACAACATGGCAAAAGAAAAATTCGAACGTTCCAAAGAACATGTGAATATTGGAACGATTGGTCATATCGACCATGGTAAGACAACCTTGACCGCAGCTATCACGAAAGTGCTGGCCGAAGCCGGTTTGTCCGAGTTCAGAAGCTTCGATTCTATCGACAACGCTCCCGAAGAGAAAGAACGTGGTATCACCATCAATACGGCCCACGTCGAGTACCAGACCAAGAACCGCCACTATGCACACGTGGACTGCCCGGGTCACGCCGACTACATTAAGAACATGGTTACCGGTGCCGCCCAGATGGACGGTGCTATCCTGGTGGTTGCCGCCACTGACGGTCCCATGCCTCAGACCCGTGAGCACATCCTGTTGGCCAAGCAGGTCGGTGTGCCCAAGATGGTTGTTTTCATGAACAAGGTCGACATGGTCGACGATGAGGAGCTGCTGGATCTCGTTGAAATGGAAATCCGCGACCTTCTCTCCTTCTACGGCTATGACGGCGACAACACCCCGATTATCCGTGGTTCCGCTCTTGGTGGCCTGAACGGCGAGCCGAAGTGGGTTGAAAAGATCATGGAGCTCATGGACACTGTCGACAGCTACATTCCGCTGCCTGTCCGTGACCGCGACAAGGACTTCCTGATGCCTATCGAGGACGTCTTCTCCATCACAGGTCGTGGTACCGTTGCTACCGGCCGTATCGAGTCCGGCGTCATCAAGGTTGGTGACCCTGTCGACATTATCGGTATGGGTGCCGAGAAGCTGAAATCCACCGTTACCGGTGTTGAGATGTTCCGCAAGATTTTGGACGAAGGTGAAGCTGGTGACAACGCAGGTCTGCTTCTCCGTGGTATCGACAAGGACGAAATCCGCCGTGGTATGGTTATTGCCAAGCCGGGTTCCATCAAACCTCACAAACACTTCAAAGCCAGCATCTATGTTTTGAAGAAAGAGGAAGGTGGCCGTCACACCCCGTTCCACAACAGGTATCGTCCCCAGTTCTATTTCCGCACCACTGACGTGACGGGTGAAATCACTCTTCCGGAAGGCGTGGAGATGGTGTTGCCGGGCGACAACGTGACTATCGAAGTCAACCTGATTTCTGAAATCGCTCTGAACATGAACCTCCGTTTCGCCATGCGTGAAGGCGGACGTACGGTGGCCTCCGGTCAGATTATCGAAATCTTAGACTAAGATATATTAATTAAATGTAGGAAAGGGCTCTTCACAATGTGCCCTTTCCTATTCAGGAGAATAGTTCAAGGGTAGAATAGCGGTCTCCAAAACCGTTGATGAGAGTTCGAATCTTTCTTCTCCTGCCAAGTAGAAACTTCTAAGATACAGGTACACAGATGAAGAAGATAGTTAATTATTGCAAGGAATCCTATAATGAGTTGGTTCATAAGGTGACTTGGCCCTCCTGGGAAGAATTGCAGAGCAGTGCGATCGTGGTCAGTGTGGCCGCTTTGGTCATTGCATTGGTGGTGTTTCTTATGGATTTTGTTTTCGGAATCCAGCACATCGGATTCGGTTCCTTTGTGTGGAAAGGTTTGTTGGGATTTTTCTACGGTGCATAATAATAATACGAAAGTGTCCGGGTGCCTTGCTTCCCAAGTACATTGAGGCGCCTGTCACGATTTATAATTCTGTTTAATCAACGTTAACGGATGCAGGCTATGAGCGAGACGAATTTAAAGTGGTATGTGTTACGAACCATTACTGGTCATGAGAAGAAGGTCAAGCAGCACATCGAGACAGAGGTTGCTGCCCGGAATTTTCAGGACTATGTTTCGCAGGTGCTGATCCCGATTGAAAAGGTGTATCAGGTCCGGAACGGAAAGAAAATCTCGAAAGAGAAGAATTTCTACCCGGGCTATATCTTCGTTGAGGCCGATTTGTCCCAGGGCGAAATCAAGCATCTTCTCCGGCAGACGCCGAGCGTGCTTGGTTTTCTCGGTACCGGCAACGAACCGGAGCCTTTGCGTGAAAGCGAGGTGAAGCGTTTGCTCGGCAAGGTGGACGAACTGATCGAAAACGAGGAGGAAATGGTATATTCCTTCATTGAGGGAGAGTCCATTACCGTGATTGACGGGCCTTTCAACAATTTCAGCGGAGTGGTGGAGGAAGTGAATCAGGAGAAGAAAAAGCTGAAGGTTACGGTGAAAATCTTCGGCAGAAAAACCCCGGTGGAACTGAACTTCTCTCAGGTAGTGAAAGAGGCGTAGTTGGAAGGGAAACAAGTGTTCAATTAATTCAAAAGTTCAAGTAAAAAATGGCAAAAGAAGTAGCAGGGTTCATTAAACTGCAAATCAAAGGTGGTGCTGCGAATCCTTCGCCTCCTGTCGGTCCCGCTTTGGGTTCCAAGGGTGTGAACATCATGGAGTTCTGTAAACAGTTCAATGCACGTACGCAGGACAAGGCCGGGAAAATCATTCCGGTTATCATCACTGTTTACAAGGACAAATCTTTTGATTTCATACTCAAGGTCTCTCCGGTTGCCGTCATGATCCTGGAAGCCACCAAGGCGGCCAAAGGTTCAGGCGAGCCTAACCGTACCAAAGTCGCCAACCTTACTTGGGATCAGGTGCGTGCCATCGCGGAAGAGAAGATGCCGGATTTGAACTGCTTTACAGTCGAATCCGCCATGAAGATGGTGGCAGGTACCGCCCGCAGTATGGGTGTGACGGTCAAGGGAGGAACAAGCCCTTTTGAAAGTTAGTCATTAACATTTTAAGAATCAAGCAATGGCAAAAGTATCGAAAAAACGTAAGGAAGTCATGGCGAAATACGACCTTTCAAAGGCCTACAGCCTGACTGAAGCCGTTCAAGTAGTGAAGGACATCACCTACACCAAGTTCGATGCCTCTGTGGATCTGGACGTCCGTTTGGGCGTTGACCCCCGTAAGGCCAACCAGATGGTGCGTGGTGTTGTCACATTACCGCATGGAACCGGAAAGGTGGTTCGTGTGCTTGCCCTCGTAACACCTGAAAAGGAGGATGAGGCCAAGGCTGCGGGAGCCGATTATGTTGGTTTGGATGAATATGTGCAAAAGATCAAGGAAGGTTGGACGGATGTGGATGTTATCATCACCATGCCGAGTGTCATGCCGAAAATCGGTGCCCTGGGACGTATCCTGGGTCCGAGAGGCCTGATGCCGAACCCGAAGACCGGAACGGTGACCATGGAGGTCGGCAAGGCCGTCTCCGAGGTGAAAGCCGGTAAAATTGATTTCAAGGTGGACAAATTCGGTATCATTCATGCCGGTGTCGCCAAGGTTTCCTTCACTCCGGAGAAAATCTACGACAACGTCAAGGAGATGCTCGCCACCATCATCAAGCTGAAACCGGCCGCCGCCAAGGGAACCTATGTCAAGAGCGTCTATTTGTCCAGCACTATGAGTCCCGGTGTGCAGGTGGATTTGAAATCAGTTACATTAAATTAATTTATCATGCGTAAAGAACAAAAAGCACAGGAAATTAATGAGATCGCTGAGATTCTTTCCCAGTACAACACGGTTTATGTAGCTGATCTGACCGGCATGACCGTCGAAAAGACCAACAGTCTGCGGCGGGTTTGCTTCCGTAAAGGCGTGAAGGTAAGGATGGTGAAAAACACCTTACTGAAAAAGGCCATGGAGCGGCTGGATACGGACTATTCCGAAATGTATGAGGCATTGCATGGCAATTCGGCCATAATGGTTTCCGAAACAGGTAACCTTCCGGCCCGCATCATCAAGGAATTCCGTGGCAAGGCAACCATTCCTGCTGTCAAGGCAGCCTACATTGACCAGTCAGTGTATGTGGGGGATGACCAGATTGAGCTGTTAGCCAACCTGAAGTCCCGCGAAGAACTCATCGGCGAGATTGTCGGACTGCTGCAGTCCCCGGCGCGCAATGTCATTTCTGCGTTGCAATCCGGTGGCGGCAAACTGGCCGGCATCGTCAAGACCCTCTCGGAGAGAGAATAAACCTCCAAGTAAAGTTAAACAAAGTAAAAAAAACAAAAAATTAATAGTAAAATGGCAGACTTAAAAGCATTTGCTGAACAATTAGTAAATTTAACCGTTAAGGAAGTTAACGAATTGGCCCAGATCCTGAAAGAGGAATATGGCATTGAACCCGCCGCCGCTGCTGTCGCAGTTGCCGCCGGTCCCGCCGCTGGTGGTGCCGCCGCCGCTGAAGAGGAAAAGACTGCTTTCGACGTGATTCTGAAAGCCGCCGGTGCCCAGAAGCTGGCAGTTGTGAAACTGGTCAAAGAGCAGACCAGCCTCGGACTGAAAGAGGCCAAGGAGTTGGTTGACGGTGCTCCCAAAGCCATCAAGGAGGGTGTTTCCAAAGCGGAAGCAGAGGCCTTGAAGAAAGTGCTGGAAGAAGCCGGCGCTGAAGTCGAAATTAAATAATTTACGACCTTTCCAACATATAAGACCTCTTGCGTGGGGTCTTATATGTTCTTTTTTGTCATACGTTCTTATATTTAAAACTTTTAAAAGCTAAAGCCTTGGTAAATAAAACAGAAAGAATCAATTTCGCCTCTGCGGTGCAAACAGCGTATCCGGATTTTCTGGATATTCAGGTACAGTCTTTCAAGGATTTCTTTCAGATTGACACGAATCCCGAATTGAGATGTAAGGAAGGTTTGTATAAGGTTTTTGCAGAGAATTTCCCCATTACCGACACACGGAACTGCTATGTGTTGGATTTTGTGGATTATTTTTTTGATGCGCCCCGCTATTCTGTAAAGGAGTGCATCGAAAGGGGGCTTACGTACAGCGTCCCGTTGAAGGCAAAGTTAAAACTCTATTGTAACGATGCGGACAATGAGGATTTCGAGACCAAGACACAGGATGTCTATCTTGGTCTGATTCCTTATATGACCGAAAAGGGTACCTTTGTCATCAACGGCGCGGAGCGTGTCATCGTCTCTCAGCTGCACCGTTCCCCCGGTGTCTTTTTCGGCACCTCTTTCCATACGAACGGGACCCAGCTCTATTCGGCCCGTATCATCCCCTTCCGCGGATCGTGGATTGAATTCACCACCGACATCTCCAACGTGATGTATGCCTATATTGACCGCAAGAAGAAATTGCCGGTCACCACTCTGCTCCGGGCCATCGGGTACGAGTCGGACAAGGACATCCTGACCATTTTCGACATGGCGCGTGAGGAGAAGGCAACCAAGACAAATCTGAAGAAACTTCTGGGCAGCAAGCTTGCCGCAAACGTTGTGAAGTTCCGCAACGAGGATCTGGCCGATGAGGAGACGGGTGAGGTGGTCACCTATTCCCGTGCGGAAATCATCGTTCCCCGCGAGACTGTTCTGGAAGAGGCTCATATAAATATGATTGCCAATGCCGATGTCAAGACCATCCTGATCCATAAGGATGATGAGACATCGTCGGATTATTCCATCATTTTCAACACGCTGCAGAAGGACCCGACCAATTCGGAGAAGGAGGCCATCGACTACATCTACCTGCAGCTGCGCAACACCGCCCCTCCAGATGAGGAGACGGCCCGCAGCACTTTGGAGAAGCTCTTCTTTTCTGACAAGCGGTATGATTTGGGTGAGATGGGACGCTACCGCATCAACCGGAAGCTTAACCTTAACATCGACCCCAAGACCCGTGTCCTGACAAATGAGGATATTGTCAGCATCATCAAGCATCTGATTAAGCTGATCAACTCCAAGGAGGAGGTGGACGACATCGACCACTTGAGCAACCGCCGTATCCGCACTGTCGGTGAGCAGTTCTCAAACCATTTCGGCGTCGGGTTGAACCGTATGGCCCGCACCATCCGCGACAGGATGAACGTGCGCGACAATGAACTGTTCACGCCGA
>JAEEGG010017134.1_pt1 | contig 14935 bp, 11 predicted proteins | sample 9134161 | NCBI WGS metagenome assembly JAEEGG01 (sample SAMN16246543, study PRJNA631951) | gut metagenome | biome: gut microbiome; feature: rumen; material: CR-attached | host: Bos | place: Iran: Karaj | collected 2018-10
CTAGTCAAGATATTGTCGAACGAGTGGCCCTTTCTGATGATAATGTCGAAGTGCGAATGGCTGCAGTTAAGAAACTTGCAATTATTAAGACACTTCAGGATATTTCGACAAAAGACAGCGATGCCGGCGTACGCCGTTTGGCAGAATCGAGAGCTTTCGAAGAAATCGTCAAAAAGCTGAAAAACTTTAAAGAATCCGCTCTGAATAGCGAAGTCCTCGGTTACATTGAAGCCATCAAGGACACGCGCTATACCGAAGATGTCCTCAAGGCAACAGACAACGTAACTTTGAAGAGAGAACTTGTCAAGCAGTGCAGCAAGCAGTCCTTGCTCGCCCAGATCGCTACCCGCGATTCCAGCGAAGAAATCGCACTGCAAGCCGCAGACCGCGTAACGTCTGAATCATTGCAGGCAGACCTCATCAAGAGCTCCAAGCACACGTCCGTCCGTAAGAAGATTTCGGACAAAGTTCGTGCAAAGAAGGAAGCCGAAGACAATGGCAGAAAGGCAGCCGAACTCTTGCAGAGCAAGCGCGAAGCCCTCATCAAGCAGGCTCACTTCCTCGCCGCCCAAAAGGACGCTTTTGCCACCAAGCCACAGTTCGACGATTTGATGAACGAAGCAAATGCTCTCGGCATGGGCGAATCAGCTGCAACGCTCAATGAAATTTACGAAAGCTTCAACAAGTTCTACGACGAAGCGAACGCCGCAAAGAAGGCTGCAGAAAACGCCGAAGCTGAAAAGCAGGCAAAGATTGCGCGCCTCACGGAATCGCTCACGGAACTCGAAGGATTGCTCGAAGCAGGCACAACCGAAGAAAACGCAGACCGCGTGAACGCAATCATCCAGGAATGGAACGAAGGCAAGTCCGTCATGGACGCCGCCTTGATCAAGCGCTTCAACAACGCCTACTTCAAGTCTCAGGAAGCAAAAAAGATTGAAATTCCGACCGCAGAATCTGAAAACGCAAGCGAAGAAGAAATAGCCATCCGCAAGAGCCTTCTCGAACGTCTCCAGGCACTCTCCGAAACGGAAATCGATGAAAACACGGGCAAGCACTTGCATGCCATCGTCCGCGAATGGGAAAAGCTAGCCCTCCTCGAAGGCGACGATCCGATTCTCCAGGCTTACAACGCTCTCCGCACCAAGCTGAGCGAACTCATCGGTGCATTCAACGAAAAGACCCAGAAGGTCATCGAAGAAAATTCCAAGAAGCTCCGCGGCCTCATCGAACGCATCCAGAACATCGATGAAAACCAGGAATTCCGCGAAATCCACAAAATTCTCCGCGACACTTATCAGGAATGGAAGGAAATCGTTGGCGAACAGAAGTTCAAGTACCACGATCTCTGGCAGGAATACAAGATTGCCACCTCCCGTTTCCAGGAAATGCAGCAGTGGGAAAACTGGCACAACGAAAAGGACCGTGACACCATCATCGAAGAAATGGACGCGCTCTCCAAGGAAACTCCGAGCCAGGCTGTGCTTGCCAAGTTCCGCGAACTCTGCGGCAAATGGCGTGAAATCGGCCCGATTTCTGCAGCCAAGTTCCAAGACTACCGCGACCGCTTCCAGGCTCTCGTAGACAAGGTCAAGGAAAACTGCGCACCGTTCATCGAAGAACAAAACGCCGAACGCCAAAAGAACCTCGTCGACAAGGAAGCCCTCTGCCAGAAGGTTGAAGACCTCGTTGCTAACGCTGAAATTTTCTGGAAGGACAAGTTCAAGGCAGTGCAGGAAATCCAGGAAAACTGGAAGAACATTGGCATGGTCCCGAAGGAAGCTTTTGCAGCGCTCAACAAGCGCTTCAAGGACGCCGTGAACGCCTTCTATGCCCAGCACAAAGAAAATGTGAAGCGCGAAGATGACAGCCGCGAAGCCAACTACGAAAAGAAGGTTGCTCTCTGCATGGAAGCCGAAGCCATCAAGGATTCGACAGACTGGAACGCCACCTCCACCAAGCTCAAGCAGTTGCAGGACGCATGGAAGGCAACAGGCCCAGTGCCGAAGAGCAAGTCCGACGAAATTTGGACACGCTTCCGCACCGCTTGCGATTCCTTCTTTGAAAAGAAGCGCAGCCACTTTGAAGAAATGGACGCCGCCAAGCAGAAGAACCTCGAACAGAAGCAGGCCCTCTGCGAAAAGCTCGAAGCTCTCGACATCGCCAACATCACTCCAGAAGTCATCGAAGCTTACAAGGCCATCGATGCTGAATGGAAGACGATTGGCATGGTCCCGAAGGACGCTGTAGAATCCATCAACGAACGCTTCATCGCAATCGTCAATAAGATTGTCGCCAAGATGGCTGAATCTGACCCGGAACTCCAGGCCAAGATTGCAGACATCAAGAAGAAAAAGCAGGAAATGATCGAAAAGGTCCGCCAGTTTGCCGAAAGCGCAGGCTCCAACCAGCTCGCCGATGCCGTTCGCGACATCCAGAAGGAATGGGTCACGCTCGGTTCTTGCGGTAACGACGACGATGAACTCCGCAAGGCATTCCGCGATGTCTGCGATGATTTCTTCACACGCCGCCGCGACCAGCTCGACATTCAGGAACAGGCTCGCCAGAACAACCTCCAGAAGAAGATTCTCCTCTGCGAACAGGCCGAAGACTTGCTCACCGACTTGAACGATCAGACGGTCGTTGCCTCGATGAACAAGGTCAAGCATTTCCGCCGCTTGTGGAAGGAAGTCGGTGCCGTTCCTCGTGAACACTCCGAAAAGATCTGGAAGCGCTTCAATTCTGCTTGCGACCAGGTGTTCGCCTTCGGCCGCAAGGACGAAAAGAAGGAAGAAGCTCCGGCAGCAACAACCGAAGCTTAAGCGAAAAACATATAAGCAAAAAAGAGGATGGCAGAAAAGCCATCCTTTTTCTATTTTTGGGTCATGAAATTTCCGCCATGGACAAGTGTAAGCGAAGCAGCCCGCCTCCTCAAGGAAGGCGAAGTCGTCGCCATCCCGACAGAAACGGTTTACGGCCTCGCCGGTAACGCATTCGAGCCCAAAGCTCTCGCCAAGATTTTCGCAGCTAAAGAACGCCCGACGTTCGACCCGCTGATTGTCCATATTGCAGACATAGCACAGCTCACCGACATCGCCAAGGACATCCCCGATAGCGCCTACAAGCTCGCCGAAGCCTATTGGCCGGGCCCGATGACCATCATCCTCCCCAAGAAGGATTGCATCCCCGACCTTTGCACAAGCGCCCTTCCCTCCGTGGCCGTGCGCTTCCCGAGCCATCCAATTGCGCAGGCAATCATCAAGGAATCAGGGCTCCCGCTTGCCGCCCCGAGCGCAAATCTCTTTAAGCATGTAAGCCCGACAACGGCAGAACACGTAGCAGCACAGCTCGCCGACCGCATCGCGGGCATTGTCGATGGTGGCCCCTGCTCCGTTGGCGTCGAAAGTTCCATCATCTCGCTCGTCGGAGAACCGACCGTCATGCGCCCAGGCGCCATCACGCCAGAGATGTTCAAGGCCATTCTCGGTGAAGTGAAAATCAAGGAATCTACATCCAAGCCGGGCCAGCCGATGCTCGCCCCCGGCCAATGCGACACGCATTACCGCCCGCAAGTCCCGCTTTACTACGGCGAAGTCCCAGCAGGCTACCCGCTCCCAGAGCATACCGTGCGCATTGCATTCGGCACTCAAACAGGCCCAATTTCTGCTACAGTAAACTTGTCAGCTACAGGCGACATGGTCGAAGCAACATCCAAGCTTTACGCATTCATGCACGACCTTGACAAATCCGAATACGACCTGATTCTCGTAGACCCCATCCCGAACACAGGCGTCGGCATGGCGCTCAACGACCGTCTCAAGCGTGCCAGCATCAAGACATTGCCGTAAAAATGGTCCCAAACGGGAAACGCCTCGGAAATGCAGAAATGCAAGCATTTCTGCGCTGCACTCGCCTCACTACTAGTCCTGGCGCTACTGCGTAGCGCAGGCTGCTGCGTCTCGGTCATGGAAATGAGCACGCTCATTTCCGCGACCCTCGACTTGCTAGTCCTTGAGGCAACGAACAGAAAACCCGTAGCTCTTGCAGCTGCTGCCCAGGGACGCATCGCCGTCGTCATAGCGCAAGCCCACGTAGTACGCGTAGTAGCTACCGTACTCTGTAGAATTCCAGAAGTGCGCGTAGCAGCCCTCGCCGATGTAATTCCCGCTGTCGGAACTGAAGCCAGCAGGGAGCGCAGAGAAGGCGAAGGCATCCTCGTTGGTGATGCCGCTATACGTCTTCCAGCCAGTCGTGGACTTGAGTTTTTGACCAGCAATCGATTTACCGCCAACTGCAGTGAACAAAGTTTCGAATTCCGCTGCTGTTGGCAGGTGCCAGCCCTCTGGGCAAACACCGCGAACAGGATAAGTCGGAGAGCAGGTTGTGCCATCACCACAGCCCTTGCCGTTCGTGCTCCATGTGCCCACGCTGTCCATCGCGGCCGCCCATGTATAAAGACGGCCGTACTTGGAGCAGTTGTTTGCATCGTCTTTGTAGCAGTAACTGTTCTCCGTTTCATAGTTCAAGTTCTCCGCCATCCAAGTCTGAGTGCCGATGGTAACCGTCTTGTAAGTCTGACCGTCGCGGGAATCTGTCATAGTTCCGGTCGTCACTTCGGCTGGCTCAGTGACCTTTGAAGAACTGCTCGACTGCGGTGTGACGCTGGAGGACGAACCTTCCGAAGGGCGAGTCGCAAAATCGCTATCGTTGTCTCCGCAGGCGACAAGCAGCAGAACGGAAACAGCCGCAACAACAAAAGAAAATCCATGTTTCGCTTTTAGCATAACCTAACCTCTACCAGATAGTTTTGTTTCAGATAATCTATATAATTATTCTGCTTCTACATCGGGAAAAGCGGGTAGTGTTCCTTGGTATAGGCACGCGTGAAAGCGTTGAAATGCCACCATTCGCTAGGGAGCATCACCCACCCTGCACGCTTCATGATATTGCGGAGCAAGTTGCGGTTATCGATTTGCTGTTGCGTGAGGCGCCCGGACTTTAAAGCATCCGCTTCGCCCACCGCACCTGCACAGCGTTCAAAAGAATCAAAGTCAGCACCCATATCGAGCAAATTACCAGTGCTATCGGCAATTCCTAAATCAAGCGCAAGGCCGTAATTGTGGAGCCCGCCCGTCTTGCCCGACGAAACGAAATGGCTGTAAGGCGTTCCCGCCACAGATTGTTTCAGAACCGACTGCGCATACATCGGACGAGCCGCATCAAAAATCACAAGCGTATATCCCGGCAATTCTTTAGCTATAATCGAAAGCGCGCGTTTAAGCTTTGGCAAGCCATCCTTATGGATAAACGCACGCTGGATACCGCAATACATATCGTGACCAGTCACGTTGTTAAACGTGGCATAGCGCAAATCCATGCGCAGCCCACGCATATACGTAATTTCGACCAAATTAGAATCGTGGCTGGCGTAATCCACCCATTGCTTTGCCGAAGAGCAATAACGCAAAGGTTTCGCGGGCTTCGGCGGCACAAACAAGCTATCCGTTACATGCGCAAACGAGGAAACCGCGAAAAACGCAATTACCAAAAGAATAGATAGCTTCGTCAATTACAACCCTAACTGAACTTCTACGCCAAACTGGAAGTAGAGTCCCATGCCCTTAGCAATAAACGGCACGAGGTCATAGCCATTAGCTGTATTCTTGTCGTTATCGCGAGCGACCCAAGAACGTTCACGAGCATTCTCGGAACCAAGGAACTTCAAGGCGGCGACATCGAGCTTCGAGAAAATATTATCCAGTTCGAGGTAGAATCTTGCGTTCCTGAAGAAACCCTTTGTCTTTGTCAAGTCGAGATTCACACGCAAATCCGTTCTGTACAAGTCAGCGAATTCGTGATAATCCTTAAGTTCACGCGAGCCATTCTTATCATTTGTTGCAGGCTTAATCGCATAATAGTAAAGCGGTCTATGCCATGCCGCATGGTGCGTCAAAATCACAGACACAATCGAATCCTTGCGCGGATAATATCTGAGATGCGTTACCATATCCAAACGGGAGTTCGCTTCCCACGGCAAAGACTTTCCGCCCTTCAGTTCGTATTCACCATACACAGAGCTTGCATTCATCGCGAGCGAGAAGTGATGAGAAGTCTTCCATTCCAAAGATCCCGAAGCGCCAGAAACCCAAGCGTAATCAACCGGAGTCACATCGTTGTAATTGGCAAATGCCTTAGGCAACGGGAGCAGCGGATCAAAGTAGAAACGTCCAAAGCCCGAGAACTGAGCCACCAAGTACTTGGAGCGGTAGCCAAAGCCAAGCTTGAGCGACGTTCCCGATTCCAAACGACCGGTCAAATCGCCATTGTCAAAGTAATGCTTCCAGTCTGCACGGTAAGCAGCATTGCCAAAGAGTCTCCAGTAAGCAGAGTCTGTTTTAGACAAATTACGTTCCATATCGAAAGAAGCCGTCGGCAAAGCCTTGTGGTCCGCAGCATCCGCCACAGCTCCCACAGAAAGCATGTGTTCCGAATAATTATCCTTCCAGTCAAGAGTCACTGCACCCGACAGAACGCCCGTCTGGTAATCGCTACTTTCTTCACCACCAGGAACCGGGAAACTGCGTTCAACCATGTGGTGTTCATAGAGAACAGCGCCACGCAAATCAGCACCAAAGATGTCAGCATTAAATCTCTTATCCGCACCAGCACTGAGCGTCGTATGCGTTTGGCCGTAACCGTCAATAAAAGTTCTAGCCGATTCATCGGAAAGCTTGCCCGAACGGAATCCTGTCGTATCACGCAACGTATCGCTCAAGCTCTCGCGGACAAGCCCCGCATGGAAGCTCGCGCCAAATTTAGAAGCGTATTCAGCACCAAGCACCAAATACTTTTGACTACCCTCGATAATATCAATCGAATTGATGGCACCATAAGTAGACGATGTATCCTGACTGATTTTGTATTCATCAGAGCTGTACAACGCTCTCAAAGCCCAAGTCTTATTTCCGAGAGAATCGGAACCGTTCAACTGTGCATAAACATCAAATGCCGTAAGATCAAACGGATCCGAAGACTTCACCTTGCAGTCGCCAGAGCAATCGTCATCACGCTTGCGGAATTCCGTAAAGAACTTTTCGCCCAAATTTTTGAGCATCTCGCCATCCAGGCGGCGGAAAGCAAAGCGGAAGCTATCCCAGATAAAGAACGGTGCATCAAGCACAACTTCCTGGAGTGTAAGACCGGCAGAGCCTCTCAGCCCCCATTCGCCACTCGTCTGTTCCGGAATGTACTGGATTGAAGTTGCCAAACCTTGCCCAAGAGGTCCTTGTCCGTAATGGTCATGAACTTCGATACCGCTTAACGTGTGCGGGTTCACGATAGACAAGTTGCCCGGAAAGCCCACATCCAAATGACGCATGTTCGGAATGCGGAGGCGGCCCAAATGGTAAGCAACGTCGCTTGCACGAGAACCTTCATAATAAAGAGCGCTGCTAAAATCTTTCTGACCCGAAATACCAGGCATCTGGCTCAAGTGCTCCGTCAAGTCAAAACGCATGCCCGCCGCATCTTCAAGCTTTTCAAGTTTTACCGTTCGTTCAACTTCCCACTTGACCGGTTCACCATCGCCAATAATCGTGCTCGAACCAAGATTCGTGACATTCGTACTGAGCGTAATGACCATGTCCATCAAGTCGGCATAGTCCTGCAAATCCACAAAGACGCTATCGAAGCCCTCTTTCTTGAACACAAGCGAGGCATTCTTGGAATCCACGGTCAACTCAAAACGACCTCGGGAATCCGTTTCACCGATGCGCTTGCCGGACTGATACGTAATAGCCACATCCTTGACAGGCAAATCCGATTCTGCTTCAAGGACGACACCGATAACCGTTGTAGGCGAAGCCGCAAAGACCCCAACCACAATAAACAGGACAAAACTGAAAAATAAGCGGAAATTCATACTTTCAAAATAGATATTTTATGCAAGAAAAATTCAAGCAAGTCCTCAACATCTTATATTATACGCATGCTTAAAGTTTATTTAGTCCAATTCGACAGCGCCAAAGGCAACAAAACCGAAAATCTCGCACGTGCAAAGCAGATGATTCTCGACGCCAAGCCCTCAACAGGGAGTTTGATATTGCTCCCCGAGATGTTCGCTACAGGATATGTGCCCGCCAATCTCGACAATGCCGTCGAAGACTTCAGCTCGAATAGCGCCGATGAAACAGCACGCACGCTCTCCGAAATCGCAGACGAAACGAACTGCACCATCATGGGAGCAGGCATCACCCGCGCAAGCCACGGATTTTATAACCACGTAAGCATCTACAAACCCAACGAAGCCCAGGAATTCTGCGGGTACAACAAGATGAACTTGTTCTTTCCCGAGAAAGAAAGCTTTAAAGCGGGCGAAAATATTAATTTATTTAAGTTCAATAATTGGACCATAGCTTCGTTTATCTGCTACGACTTGCGGTTCCCTGAAATATTCCGCGAAGCGACCAAAAAAGGGGCAAACCTCATCACGATCCAGGCGGCATGGCCCGCCAAGAGACGAGCCCACTGGGAAACGCTCCTCAGAGCCCGCGCCATCGAAAATCAGGTCTATATCGCCGCCGTGAACGCCGTCAGCGAAAACCCCGACCAAAAGCTCCCGCTTGCAGGCACCGCCCTCATCATTTCGCCGAACGGAGACATTCTCGCCGAAGGTCCGACCCAAAACGAAGTCATCATTTCGGCAGAACTGGACATCCAAGCTGAACGTGATTATCGTAAATCCTTCCCCGTTCTCGAAGGCATCGTCCCTCCAGAATTTTTATAGAACTGGCGCAAATCATAGACAAATCCGTAAGAATCAAGTGAACTGAATCACACCATAAAGGGATGTGATTCAAAGATTCTTGGACAATCAGCCAAGTCTAATTCATTGACTATCAACGTGTTACAGAATACAAATTTTATATATTTGCCAAAAATTTTCTTTCCAGTATTGACATTTTCGTCACAGAAAGATTATTTTTATATTACGTCCTTTAAGAAAAGAGGCTTAATATGGCAACAACAAGTAAAATTGACGAAGCAAAAGAGCTCATCAAAGCAGGGCTCAAACGCGAGCTGATTTTAAAAATCACCTCTATTTCGGAACACGAGTACAGCCTTCTCCAGCGTGAACTCCTCGCTACGGCATAGGCTTGCAGCTCATTCTGAACATACCCGCCCAAAAAGCAACCGACGGTGCTTCACGCAAGGCCGCCGTTATTGCTTGTTATAAAGACGGGAGCCTCTTGCTCGATGCGAGGGACAACCTCAAGCCCGCAAGATTCACCATGCATCCGTCCGACAGTTTTCCATGGACGGAGTTCATCGAAAAACTGCTTGCCGCATGGCAGCTCTGCGATTACAGCGATGTTCCAGAAGCGTTCAAGCCCATCAAGCAGATTCCACCCTTCGTAATCGAAGGACTCCCGCGCGAACCCGTTCCGCAACAGCTCAAGGTTTTAGCCTCATTGCGCTCGCAAGGCTATTTTGCCCCACTCCAAAATCCGGGAAAATAAATTAAGGGCAAAAAGAAAAGAAAGTGCCCTCTCCTAATCCGTATCGACCAAACATCGACCATAATCGAAGACACTTTCTTTGTTTTTCCAAGGAGAATCCACCCTTCCATCTCCTACGTTCTAAATTATATATTATTTTGGTCAAACGGTTTATTATTAAAAAAATATTTTCTGGTCAAAAATTATATATTCGGACTATGAACCTTATCAAGTATTTTAGCAAACAACGTTGGTTCATGGGAAAAAACAGAACCATCTTACGCGCAGACATGTTCGACTCCACAGAAGCCGGCAACACGCGCATCAAACTTATCAAGGTTTCGTTTGACGATGGCGAAAGCGACATTTACACCGTCATCGATGACGAAAGTGCAGTCGGTAAAATTCTCGAAGACGCATTCCTCGATGGTTCCCAACAGTCCGTTTTCGCAGGCGATTCCGGATTTTTCTCGTTTAGAATTACATCGCCGTTTTCTAGGGCAGCGCTCACGAGCATCAAGCCCGTTTCAAAGGAACAGAGCAATTCCGCATTTTGCGCTCCCGGCAAGTTTTTCTTCAAGCTATACCGCAGGCTAGAACCGGGTTTACACCCCGAAGCAGAAATTCTAGAAGCGATGAACAAGGCCGACAGCAGCCGCGTCCCGAGACTTTACGCCGTCTGCAATTACAAGGCCAAAGGCGGTGAAGTTTACACGTGGGGAATCCTCGAAGAGCATTTCCCGAACGCACTTGACGCCTGGAGCGAATTCTGCAATAACATGAATAGCACGGACGCTTTCCAGCTCGGGATGTCCACTGCGCAAATGCACGAAAGCCTCAAGCGTTTAAGCGGGCCCAAGTACAGCGGCATCGAGCCACCTTTCAACCGATTGGCACAACTTTTGAAGAACTCCACGGATACCGAGTACGCTCCGAAATTGCGCGATAAGCTCCCGGAACTGCGCATCCGCTACAGTGACTTGCTCCGCGAAACGTTCAGTGACAAGACTATCAAAAAACAGCGCATCCACGGAGATTACCACCTCGGGCAAGTGCTGATTACGCAAAGTGCAAATGGCACAAAGCATTTCGAGATTATAGACTTTGAAGGGGAACCCACGCGTAGCCTCGACTACAGGCGCACCATCCGCTCCCCCGCTGTCGATATCGCCGGAATGATACGCAGCTTCGCCTATGCAGGCGCCGTTGCCAAGACCGACCCGACCGAAGCACAAAAATCTTTTATCACAGGATATTCCAAAGTCTCCGGGATTTCCACCGAAGAAATCGAAAAGGAATCCAAACCTTACATTCTCGCAAAAGCCATCTACGAAGCATGCTACGAGCTAGAATTTCGCCCCGACTGGTTCTGGATCCCCGCCAAAGCATTGCTTGAATTGTAAGCAACTCCGAGCTGGGGCCCCGCCCGCATAATTTTCAATTTGATTCAAAATCAATTCTAAGGCGAAGCCTCCAATTTTTCTATATTTGGCGTCATCATGACACCAGAAGAAATGGAACAGTTACTCCGCAAGGACGCAGCAGAGCTCGTCAAAACCGAGCCGTTTTCGAAGTTGATGCTCGAAGAGCAAATCCTTAACCGCAAGAACTTTGCGGATATGCTTGGAGTAACCCTCGCCTGTCAGCTCGCTGGCGAAGTCATCGACCGCACAGAACTCGAGAAGATGTTCCGCGTCATGTACGAAAAGTATCCCAACTTGCTCATTTGCGCGACAAAGGACTTGCACGCAACGGTCCTCCGCGACCCCGCTTGCACGGGCCCCCTCGAACCTCTACTGTTCTTCAAGGGTTTCCAAGGACTGCAAGCCTACCGCGTAGCCCATATCCTTTATGAAGAAGGCCGCCACTTCCCGGCCAAGATGCTCCAGAGCATCATCAGCCGCAAGTTCGGCATGGACATCCACCCGGCTGCAAAGATTGGTCACGGACTTTTGGTGGACCACGCCACAAATATCGTCATCGGTGAAACCGCTACCGTCGGGAACAACGTGAGCTTTTTGCACGGCGTGACCTTGGGTGGAACCGGTAACGAAATCGGCGACCGTCACCCGAAAATCGGAAACGGCGTGATGCTCGGTGCCCACGCTCAGTTGCTCGGCAACATCCACATTGGCGATGGCGCAAAAATTGGCGCTGGCGCCGTGGTGCTTTGCGATGTTCCTGCTCACACGACTTATGCAGGCGTCCCGGCTGTTCAAGTGGGTCACCCGCACGATGACATGCCTAGCTTCAACATGCAGCAGGACTTCACTCGCGACAAAAACTAAACGGAAGAACGCCCAAGGGCTACAGACGAAAGACGAGAGCGCAAGGGGCATCGCATGAAGAAAAGCGACAAAATCAAATTCATTGGCGATAAGCTAGACGAACTGTACCCAAGTCCGCCCATCCCGCTAGATTTTACCAGCCCATTCACGCTCCTCGTGGCTGTCGTTTTGAGCGCTCAATGTACAGACATTCGCGTGAACCAGGTGACTGCGGTCCTCTTCAAGGAAGCGAACACTCCCACCAAGATGATCAAGCTCGGCGTCGACCGCATTGCCGAAATCATCAAGCCCTGCGGTTTCTTTAACACCAAAAGCGTAAACATTTTCAAGCTCTCGCAAGCGCTCGTCGAAAAGTTCAAAGGCGAAGTCCCGCACACATTCGAAGAACTCGAAAACCTCCCCGGAGTCGGTCATAAGACGGCAAGCGTCATCATGAGCCACATCTTTAAGCTCCCAGCATTCCCAGTCGATACGCATATTCACCGTCTCGCCGAACGCTGGGGATTAAGCGACGGTTCAAGTGTTGAAAAGACCGAAGAAGATTTAAAAAAAGCTTTTCCCAAAGAAGAATGGGAAAAGCGTCATTTGCAAATCATTTATTTTGGGCGCAACTACTGTAAAGCGCGCGGGCATAAAGATGAAGAATGCCCGATTTGCTCTGTAGTGAAAAAGCGCGGATAGGATTGCGGCAATTCCGCCCCGAGATAGCCTTACCTTCTACGCGATGGAGGCGGAGGAGGCGCATTTCGCGGACGATCGGAACGGCGCGAATTCCAACGTTTGTCCTCATCATCATTCGAGCTAGAAGCCTGCGGCGGAGGTGGTGCCGGGCGCTTGTAATTCGGCGGTGGCGGAGGTACCGGTCGAGAATTATTCGAAGAAGCCTGAACTGAAGGCGGTGTTTTTCTCAAGACATTTGACTGCTGAGGTGCAGCTGTCGCAGAGCGCCAGTTGTTAGAAGGCGGCATAGGCGCAGGAGATGAGGAACGCCAAGTTCCACCGCGCGGACGCGGAGGAGGCGGATTGTTAAAACGCGGCCCCGTAGCAGGTCTTGCCCTTACACGGTGACGCGGAGGCGGTGCATAACGGTGCGGATGGCGGTAATGCGGGCGGCGGTGTACCCAATCGTAATAGAACGGATCCCAGCCCCAGTAAACGAGACCGGCCCCAGTCCAAACGCCATTCACATAACGCAAGCGGAAACTTCCGTCCGAAACAACGTAATAGACAACACGCGGGTCGTATTCCGGAACGTACACATATTCTTCGCGAACCGGCTGAATCGACACGTTGTCATCAACCTTCACAGCAATCTTATCATCACTATTCAAATAGCCATTCTTGTGGGCGACCTTGCGCATTCTCTGCACAGCATCCATCACATCGGCTTTTTGCATTTCGACTGCTTCGCCGAGCTGGTTTGCCCACGTCGCATATTTTGCAAGCTTGCGGAGGACATCCGGAAACGGGATAAGCGCAATCACCGACTCATCGTAATCGAGTTCGGCTCGTTCAATTGCAGCCGCCAAATCATCACCCTTCAAATGGCGATTTGCAGTTGCAAATGCAGATGCACTTGGAAGGTCTTCGCCATGCGTTGTCGCATCCAATACGTGCACCAAGAGCGGGTCCGGATAAAGCGCAATCGTCGAAACGAGCGTATCCAGTTCCGAAGGCGTATAGCGCGTTTGGGCGTTCGCCAATCCTGCCAAAAGAAACACCAATGGCAGAACGTATTTTAACGTCTTTTTAAACATAGGAACCTCCTTATCCTTAAAATACATCTTATTAGATGCCGCCGACCACCCCTTGGTTTCAAGATTATCCAAAAACTACTTTTGATTTGCCCAAATCAAGTAATCCTTGAGGCCCTCGATTTGCTTTTTATCCAACTGGAACGATGCTGTCGGATAATCCAGAAGGAGCATATCGTAAAAAACGAATTCATCCAACTTATCCGCTTCAATAACCTTAACGAGTCTTTTCAATACGTCAACGGAATCTACAAGAGCCTTATCGCCTATAAACGGAAGGAACCCCATCAAGCATTCCCTATACATTGCTTGAGGCATTGAATACTTTTTTGCCTTCGCCTTATACACGGGTTCATAAAACCATGCCGCTTGAACAAATGCATAATACGACCAAATCGAGTCGGCAACAATATTCACATTCCCCGTAACAGAATCCCTGGACATCCTTACCTGCGGGTTAAAAGTCCAATTCTTAATATTCAAACCATTTAATCCGTAAATTTCCTTGCGCAACGCTTCCAATCGCGGGTTATTGCGATTCAGGACTTTTGCAATAGAAATTTCATCAAGAGCTTTTTCCTTTTGGCCCTTGATTTTATAGACATCGGCAAGCAACCAGTGTGCGAGAAAATCTACATAGTTTGCCTCAATCGCCTTTTTATACCAAAGTTCAGCCTTGTCCCAATTTTCTTCGATCCCGTAAGTCTGACCAATATAGGTTATAGCGCTATACAATTTCGGATCCTCTTGCAAAGCGAGCGTGTAGGCATCACGAGCCTTGGCATACTGATGGGACCCAAAATAATTTTCAGCCTTGTCGAGTAATTTTTTAGCCTCGCCCGTAGCCTTAATCGCTTTCACATCATAGCTATCGCCCTTTTTCTCACGGTAGACCGGGTAGTTTATCAGCCGGCTTCGATCAGGCACTGGAATTGGTTTATCCAAATACTTTAACGAGTAAAGAGTTTTTGACTCTTTAATGATTTCCATCGCCTCTTGCAAAGGATTTTCATCTTTAGCAAACGAAAGCACCACAAGCGCACATATTAAAATCAGAATTTTACCTTTCATAGATTACATTCCTTCTTAGTTTAGTCTACTAAAACAAAATACAAAATAATCACAATAAAACAAAAGACCCCGGCGATTAAGCCGAGGTACTTAATGGATCCCCTACGCTTCGCTTCGAGGATGACGTCCAAGGACATCAATTACTTTGTTGGATTAAAGCTGTCTTTCAAACCAACAGTTCTGTTGAACACGAGGTGACCCGGCTTGGAGTCTTCGCTATCGAGGCAGAAGTAGCCCTGACGCATGAACTGGAAGCGGTCTTCGAGCTTGGCATCGGCGAGAGCGGGTTCCACCTTGGCCTGCTTCACGACCATGGAGTTCGGGT
>JAEEGG010017136.1_pt1 | contig 14935 bp, 10 predicted proteins | sample 9134161 | NCBI WGS metagenome assembly JAEEGG01 (sample SAMN16246543, study PRJNA631951) | gut metagenome | biome: gut microbiome; feature: rumen; material: CR-attached | host: Bos | place: Iran: Karaj | collected 2018-10
ACAGTTTATATACCTTGACGACGTCCTTGACCCGAATCGCAATTTCGTCCTCGTTTTTGATCATCTCTTCACCCATATGAGTTTATTCCTTCACTTGTCTTTCTATCGTTACAGCACGTCCGCAAAATGGATTTTCAGACGCTTGAAAATGATGGTTCCAATTCCAAAGACAACAATCGTGAACATCCAAAAGTATACCGTGGAAAAGAAGTCCTGGAAGAACCATTCCTGCTTGTAGATTGCACTTCGATAGCCGTTGACAATATAAACCAGAGGATTGATTTTAATCAATGTCTGCCATCGTTCCGGCAGAAGGTTGATATCCCATAGAATAGGGGTTGCCCACATGCCGATCTGAAGCAAAATACTGATAATCTGGGAAAGATCCTTGAAAAACACCACGATGGAGCAGGTGGTATAGCAGATGGCCAGCACAAGGAGGAATAGACAAGCACTGTAATAGAAAATCTGAATCAGGTAAATCGTGGGATAATAATGATACATGGCTGCTATCACCAAAAGCACCACGACAAAAAAGGCATGGATAAACGTTGCTGCTATGATCTTGATGATGGGAAGAATGCTGATCTTAAATACCACCTTTTTTACAAGGTAATCATACTCTCTCAGCGCGTTCGTTCCCGCATTTAATGCCTCACTGAAAAAGAACCAGGGCACCAGACCTGCGGTCAAAAACAGCACAAAAGGCGCCTCCTCTGTACGAGACGCGCCATCCATAATGAGTTCAAATACCACATAATACAAGGCTACCGTCACCACGGGCTGTACCATGGCCCAGACGGCACCTAAATAGGAACCGGCATAGCGCTTTTTGAAATCATTTTTTGCCAGCTTCCAGATCAGGTGTCTGCTCTGAAACAGCTCGCCCGCCAGCCCCGTCACGCGGTCATAAAAACACGCAAAGCCGATGCAGGCTCCTGCGATAATAAAACAGGTAAGCACCTTTTTTATAAACTCTTCCCTGGGATTCGCTCCCGGCCCCAGGTTCTGATGCAAGATAACCACGACTGCCAAAACGATGCCCAGAAGGGTAAAAATGGCGATTCCGCCTTTCTTGCCAAGCTTCATGTTATTCCTATCCTTCCCACAGCATTTTCACTTTCAACCAGTTAACCTTCCATGCCGTGTTCTTTCCTATACTCTTTCATGCCGCCCCATTTCGTGTCGCGATCTGAAAAAATCAACTCCATGTCCTCTGCAATGGGCCATTCCACGCCAATGTCAGGATCATTATATGCCAGTCCGCCCTCATCGCCGGGATGATAAAAGTCCGTGCATTTATAACAGAATTCCGCATAATCCGAAAGCACTAAAAAGCCATGGGCAAAATTTTTAGGAACAAACAGCTGCTTTTTATTCTCCTCGGAAAGCACTACGCCAAACCACTTCCCAAAGGTTTTGGATCCCTGTCTGAGGTCAACGGCCACGTCAAAAACCTCTCCCTTAATCACGCGCACCAGCTTATCCTGCGGGTGATTGATCTGAAAGTGAAGCCCGCGAAGCACTCCCCTTTTTGAAGCTGATTGATTATCCTGAACAAATACCTCCGGAATCCCTGCCGCCTTAAAATCATTGTACTGATAGGTCTCCATGAAATAACCTCTGGCATCCTGCCGTACCTCCGGCGTAATAATTTTTAGACCTTCAATCTCGCAGGTTTCCACTGTTAATTTTCCCATGCTACAATCCCTTTCTCAACTTACCACTTTCTATCTTGATGCAAAGTTGATCCTTAAAGACCATTTGCCACTTCCACCAAATACTTTCCGTAATTGGTTTTCATCAGTGGCTCCGCCAACTTTAAGAGCTGGTCCTTATCAATAAATCCTCTCTTATACGCGATCTCTTCAATACAGGAGATGTATAAGCCTTGACGCTTTTGGAACGCTGCCACAAAATCAGAGGCATCCAAAAGTGCGTCATGATTTCCCGTATCCAGCCACGCAAACCCGCGTCCGAGCGTCTCCACGCGAAGGGTTCCCCTGCGAAGATACTCGTTGTTTACGCTGGTAATCTCGATTTCACCGCGAGCGGAGGGCTTTACGTTCTTAGCGATCTCAACGACGTCGTTATCGTAGAAATAAAGCCCGGGAACTGCATAATTACTCTTAGGTTTTTCCGGCTTCTCCTCGATGGAAAGTGCCTTACCATTTTCATCAAATTCTACGACGCCATACTCTCTCGGATCCCTGACATAATATCCAAAGATCGTTGCGCCGCTCTCTCTGGATGCCACCTCGCGCAGCACCTTGGAAAAGCTCTGACCATAGAAAATATTGTCTCCCAGCACCAACGCCACTCTGTCATCCCCAATGAATTTCTCACCAATGATAAAGGCATCTGCAAGACCTCTCGGCGACTCCTGTACGGCATAGGAAAACTTCATGCCAAGCTGACTGCCATCCCCTAATAGCTCCTCAAATACCGGCAAATCTCTGGGAGTCGAAATGATCAGAATCTCCCGAATCCCTGCCAACATCAAGGTAGACAAGGGATAATAGATCATCGGTTTGTCATATACCGGCATGATCTGTTTGGAAATAGCTTTGGTTAATGGATAGAGTCTGGTGCGGGAGCCTCCGGCCAGAATAATACCTTTCATACAATTTTACTCCTTATGATATTGTCGGCCGCGCCCGCATTCGGCCGCGCTTACAGCCCGTTCGGCCCGCACTTACAGCCCGTTCGGCCCGCGCCCATTCGCAAACCCGCGCTTCGCGCTCTTGTGCCTGCTTCGCATGCACGTTTGCTCATGGAGTGGGCGCTCAGCTCGTCCCAACATAAGGCCGGTAAATCATGCAAGCATGATTTCCTCGGCCTTCCTGTTGGGACGGCCGAACTGTTAATAACCCATGTAGCTGAGGTTAAGGTCTACATTGCCGCTGATGCCGCTGATGACACCAGTGGACTTGTACTGCCACATTTCATATCTTCCCGTGTAGGTCGGCTGAGCCGCATATTGTGCCAGCCAAATCTTGTACGCGCCGAGCTGGCTGACGTCAATCTTTTCCTCCAGCCAGTTCTTGTTTGCATAAATACCTGCGGTATAGCCTGCATTCTGAATGGTCTGGCAAAATGCCTTGCAGACATTCGTTCTGGTATCCTTACTGATCTTATCCGCGCGGCCGCCGCTGGGCTCTACGTCCAGGTAGACGGGATAAGTAATCTTGTAATTCTTAATCTTATCAATGACATAGGAAGCCTCGTAAACAGCCTCTCTCTCATTGATGGCCTGCGTGAAGAAGTAAACGCCAACCTTAAGTCCTGCATTGATGGCACCCTTGATGTTCGTCGTAAACTTCGGATCCTCAATCAAGGCACCCTCGGAAGAGCCTCTGTAGCCACAACGGATGATGACAAAGGACACGCCAGAATTCTTCACGGCCTTCCAATCAATGGAACCATTCCATCTCGAGACGTCAATTCCGAGAACGCCATTGCCAGTCATCAGTGCCCCATCCGAACCAAAGGTGTATTTAGCGCCCTGAATGACCTGCTCTCCCGTTACGTACTTGCCTTCTGCGCTGAAATAATATACCTTGCCGTTTAAGGTCTGCCATCCCGTATACTTTACGCCGCTCTGAACAAAGAACTTTGTTCCCTCCACGTAATAGTCTGCGTAAACGGCCTCACGATATCCATTGTTCTGCGCTACAAACAGCTGTCTGCCCTCATTGTCAAGTAAAAGCGTCGTCTTGTCATACTTAGGATGAGGCTTAACCGTAAGCGTACACTTCGCGCTGACGGGCTCCGCACCCGTTTCCTCATATTTCACGGTTATGATACAGCTCTTCTTCTCGAGAAGTATCTGCGGCGTAATGGTCAGCTTGATCTTAATGGTGCCATCAGCCGTTGCCGTGCCAAATTCCTTCTTGGTTACCAGAGCAATGTTGCCATCCGAGCTCTCCACCGTGAACTTCATCTTAGATTCCACAAGATCCGCAACATTCTCATTGCTGTTCTTAATGGTCACCTCCAGCGTCGGCAGGGACTCCTTTAACTCGCTGTAGCAAGCAAGCTCCGTCTTGTCAAGGGAAATGGCAAGTGCGTCCTTATCCGTGACAACAACTTCAATCTCCTTGGCAACCTTGCTCTTTCCGTCAGCAAGTCTTTCCGTAGGATCCTCATAGTCGGCAGTAACAATCACCTTCGCCGTTCCCTTAGCCAGGGCCGTAATCACGAGCGTGCTCTTATCATTTGCATCAAAGGCAGCCGTGACAACGTTCCTGTCGGTAGAAATGGCTTCCATAATCAGCTTTTTCTCAGAATTCGAAGTAACCTTAATGCTTGCGGGAACCGTCGTAGTCGTGCCGTCTGCCTTCTTGTTGATTCTCAAGGTCACCTTGCTTACTGCTGCGTTCTGTGCATCCTTAAAGGTCAGCTCAATCGGCTTTTCGTTCTTTTCTACCCACTGCGCAATCAGCTTTACGTTGCTCTCAACCTTAATCTTCTCGCCTACGGCCTTCTGGGTTCCATTTACGTCCCACTTACTAAACTTCTTGCCGCTCGGTGCCGTAAACGTACATTCAGGCAGCTCGTATTCCTTTCCTGCTTCCACGGATTTTGCTTCCATGGTGCCGGTTCCGCCATTTGCTTCAAAGGTCACCGCATACTTCACGGTCTTTTGCTTCCATTGCGCGATCAGGGTCGTGTTTGCGTTAACGGTAATGGTGTCTCCGGCTGCGCCTTTGTCCCACTTGTCAAATTCCTTGCCCTCGGGTGCAGTAAAGCCGCAATCCGGTAATTTATAAGAACCAATCGCTACGGTAACGGCATCCATGCTGCCCGTGCCACCTTCACCTGCCGTAAAGGTAATGGTAACCTTCTCTGCTGCCTTATCCTTCCACAATGCCATGATCGTTGTATTTTCATTGACGGGAATGCTTGCTCCTACCGCGCCCTTGTCCCATTTGTCAAATTCCTTGCCCTCGGGTGCAGTAAAGCCGCAAGACGGCAAGGTGAAGCTCTGTCCAGCCTGTACTGGTACGGCAGACATCTCCCCGCTACCACCGTTTGCCGCAAAGGATACGGTATAGCTTGCTACCGGTTTGTCCTTCCAAAGAGCCGTGATTGTTGTATTTTCATTGATGGGAATGCTTGCTCCTACCGCGCCCTTGTCCCACTGGTCAAACTCCTTGCCTTCCGGTGCCGTAAAGCTGCATCCGGGCAGGACAAATTCCTTTCCTGCCTCCACGGTTGCGTCTGCCATGCTTCCGCTTCCTTCGCCCGCTACAAAGGATACCGTAAATTTGGTGGTTTCGCCAGAGCCGGATTCTCCCCCGCCAACCTCAGCAGTTCTCAGGAAATTCTTTGCCACCTTAACGGGAAGGGTTAAAGGATCAGGAATCGTGCTCTTAAGCACCTCCTTATACATGTTTCCTGAGGTGGAGCTTGCCACCCAGGCAACCGTATCCGTAAGGCTTCCCTCCACGGTCGTTTCATTCTTCTTGGTATCTTCCTTGTTGACGTTGATCTCGCTTTCCTTCTTTCCCTCACCAGTCATGTCAACCTTGGCATACTCAATATTTTTCTTCACGTTTACCGTCTGCGTAGTTGCCGGAAGAATCAAGTTCTTGTACTTATCCTCCGTCAGCTCCTTTAAAAGGACGGAATATTTTCCAGCCTCAATGTCCGACACGTAAATGATGCCATCCATGTCGTCATCAACCCATTCCTCGGTTTTTCCGCTCGGCGTCGTAACCTGAGCAATAAAACGCACGTTACCAACCAGCTTTGAGGTTTCCCTGTTAGAAAACTTAATCTTTAGGTCCTTCTGTACGGAGGTCAAATTCATGGCCACTGCCACGGTATTTGCATAATCCGTCTCATTGTAGGATGGGTTATCGGGATTACCAATATTGGATTCCCCGCCATCATCCGGCTCTACGTCAGGCGTAAGTCGCGCCAGCTCCGCGTTCGAAACGGCCAGAATACCCTTTCCGCCGATCAGTTCAATATTCTGTAGCTGTTTTCCGATGTTGGCAAACTGTAGGTGAGGATCCTCTGGCGTCTTATGCGTGGTAATAAACCAGCCGATAAATCCCAAAAGTCCAATGATTGCAATAATGCCTACGGCTGCAATAATGCCATCCATCGCACTAAAGCCGCCTCTTTCCTCCTCTCGCCTTGTAGGACGACGATTTCTGTTGGAGGCTTGCGCCGTCGCGCGAGGCTTAGCCGCATAATCGTCAATATAAGTAATTTCTCCCTGGAATTCCTCCGACTCGGAATCCTCGTAAGCACTCTCCGCCTCCACTGCTTCCTGAGAATATACGGAACCGCGCTTCTGGTGATTCTCCCGTGAATATCCCCTGCCACGATTTCCGTTTTTCTCCGTGCCTGCATCCGCATAATCCACGGGATTGTAGCTTACCTGATCGTAGCCGTTTTGATCATAGCCGGTTTGATCGTAGCCGGTTTGATCATAGTTTCCCTGCTCATAGGCATTTTGATCATAGCTTCCCTGATCATATCCATTTGAATTATAACTGCTCTGATCATAGGTATTTTGATCGTAGCTTCCCTGATCATATCCATTTGAGTCATAACTGCCCTGATCATAGCCTCCCTGATCATACGAGCCTTGGTCATAGCTTCCTTCATTGTAGGAATTCTGATCGTAGCTTCCATCGTTATAGGCATTCTGGTCGTAGCTTCCATCGTTATAGGCATTCTGATCATAGCTTCCGTCATCATACCCGCCTACGTTCATGCCCTGCTCGTAGGTGTCAGAAGCATAGCCATATGCATCCTGAGCGCCCTGCGGTGCTTCGAGAAAATCCTGTCCCATATCATCATAGGCAGGCTCATTCGCATATTCCACGCCAGCCTCATAGTGCTGCTCTGCCTCATAGTCCGCATCCTGCGCGTACTCTTCCCCTGCTCCATACTGCGGCGCATGGTCATAGTCCGTACCAAGCTCAATATACTCCGGCTCCGCGTCATAATCTCCCGTACCGTCAACGGAATCATACGAGAAATCATCTATTCCCTCTTCATCCCAATCATACCCGTCTTGACGAGTTTCATCCCATCTGCCCTGCGGCCTCTTGGTATGACCAACGTTCCATTTCATATTTCTTCATTCCCCTTTTGCATCTATTCTTCGTCAGCGTGCAGCTTTACACAATCTGACCATTTTACATACTATCTGATCATGCCTCATTATATCATTCTGCGTCAAACACTTCAACCCCATTGCCCATTTCTTCATAATTTCTTAAATTCTTAAAATTTGGTTAATACCATAGACTTTCCAAGCATATATCTGTAAAATAGAGACAAATTTTAGAAAAAAAGAGGACAAGTCATGAAAGATCAAAATCAAGAAAATCAGAAGCCAAGGTGGCAAAAATATGTTTTCAATCCCCATGTTTTATTGCTGGTGCTTGGCATCTGTATCCTAGTTTACATCCTGATCCGCCTGAAAAACTGGGGGGTACAGGTGGACAACGAATATATTAATGAGCATGGGATTTATACGGACGGCAAGGATACCTATGACGTGATTTACCCTCTCACGGCCGAGGACGGCACCTTCCTGGCAAACAAAAGTCCGCATACCATCCTGTTTTTCGGCAATTCCACCCTCGCGGAGGACAGGAATTCCGAGAATGGCATAGTCAACATGATCGCGAAGCAAACAAATGCGACCGTGTACAATGCCTCCGTTGCGGATAGTCTGCTTGCAGCACAAAGCGACTCCCTAAAGCACACGGAATCCGGACTTGACGTCTACAATTTTTATTGGCTTTGCGTTTACCTGACCATGCAGGGACAGACCGATTATTTCGATTGGTTGGAGGAACAGCCTGATGCAAACATTTTGCCTGAGACGAAAGAGCTTCGAAAGCTTTTAGAGACGATCGACATGGATACCGTTGATACGATTGCCATCATGTATGATGCCAGCGATTACTTAAACGGCAGCTTCATGCAAAATCCTGAAGACGAGACGGACATTACAAGCTTTACCGGAAACATAAAGGCAGGCCTGGCGCTCCTTCGATCAAAATACCCTGACATAAGAATCATCGTCCTCTCCCCGACCTATGCGTTCGGCATAGATGACAACGGAAATTATATCAGCAGTGATCAGAAGATTTACGAGGGCGGAGCGACGCTGAGCAGCTATATGATGAGCGAATGCACCTCTGTCGTTTCCGAAAACGTAAGCTTTATTGACAACATTTATGGCACCTTTAACGAGGATGAGGCGCCTGAATACCTAAGGGATAACTTCCACCTAAATCAAAAGGGCAGAGAGCTCGTAGTAAAGCGCTTCATCAGCGCCCTGACGCAGTTTGACGAAAAATAAGCGTCCCTTAGCCATGAGCGAACAGCTATTGATAAAAGTCACTGGAATTATCCCGATAGACCAGATAATCACCCACCCTTTTAATCATTTCATAATCATAATCTTCCATTCGTCCTGTCAGTTCCTTTTGGGCTGACAGGATAATATAATGGCAATTCTGAGCCTTCGCCAGCTCGGCAAGTCGAGCTACGTCCACCTGCTGATAATGCATGACAAATTCCAATTCGCTAAATTCATCCAACAACACCTCTCTGCCATAGGGCATGCATATGGTAGAGGAATATTGGCGCACAAAATGCAGCATCTCCGGAGGGAACGCTGCCAACACCTCAATGCCAGGCACCTCAATACAATCACAAATCTCCACAACCTCCTGCGGCACGTGATGAATGTTTTCCGCCTTTGAAAAATAGGGACTGTCATACACCAGTCTTCCTGAAATGATAAGCAGGATGACCGCCGCGGCGCCAAAGGTCACGCGCTTTTTCCCCTGAAGCTCCTGACAAATCCTGACGACGTCATATCCCAGCGTCATCGTCACGGGCAAAAGCCACAGCATACGATAAAAAATTTCTTCGTCCAGCAGTCTTTGAAAGATTAGGAAGCACAAGGGATTAAAAAACAGCACGAGCAAAATCAACGGCACGTAGACGAACAAGATCCTTCGGTCCTTCCTTTTCTCCGTCCAAAAAAGATGGAGCAATGCCACCAAATACCATATGATCAATAGTCCTACGCCCATATATTCCCGAAACAGCGGTAAAGCATTCATGGCCTTCCTCCTTCCAATCAAATCTGCTTCCTATCACTCTTTTTCGTGAAGATTTTATAAAATACTATATAATGCGGCGACCACCATGGGCACCAGCATGGTCACAAAGGCACCGACCATCAGCTTCCAGCGATGGTAACAGATGCACGCGCAGAAGACCGTGAGCCCAAGGAATATGCACAAAAGGAAGCCGCCAAGGGAGCTACACAGACAGCCCGTAGTCATAATTGCGAACAAGACCACCCATAACCGCGATGGCACCTTTTCTTGCTTCTCCAGGGCTTCCAGCAAAAGCATCATGGCATAGACCAGCGCCGGAATTACCACATTTGCCAAAACTGCCTTTCCCTGTGCTGCCCTGACCACCAAAAAATTCTCCGGAGAATAGATCGAATATCCTCCAAACATAATTAACAGTGCAACAAAGCAGAGAAACAGTGGCAACGTCCAACCCTTGCCCTGCTCCGTTTGTGTCTGAAACAGTCTTCTGCCAATCAAGGCATACAGGCCATAGGTCATGAGCAGAACAAGCAATGGCATCATGACGTGTGAGGTTGCCGCTCCGGACAGCCCGGAAGCCTCCGTCAAAATTGCGACCCACACGGGAAACGGCGCCAGCGCATGTCTGGCCTGTAGCTCCGTGGTAAAGCCCGTATAGGGAATGATTCGGTATAAAGGCTTTTCTCCCTGACAATAGGTCGTGATGGCGACATAATAGGCATCGTCTCCATCCTCATAGGCCAAAAACAGCGCACAGAGCACCTGTACCAACAGGATGCACGCAAAGGCAATCCAAAGTGCCTGCGTCCAGCGCTTTTTGCCAAGCCATGGTTCCATCTTCCCATCAGCCCCTGCACCCTCTCCCGTCTTTCTCCTACGAAGCCATGGAAAAAGGGTTGCGCCACAGGCGATAACAAAAAGTGCCCCGCAAACATAAGCATATGCCGTCCGAACCTGCGCATAGTTTTTCCCGCTCAAAATCATTGGAACGCTGAGAACCAAAAAGGCCGCCCAGAGCACAAGCTGGCCATAGATCCACGAAAACAAAAGCCTTCCTCCGCGTTCCCTCGAGGGGGCGAGCGGCCTTCCCACCACCCAGGGAAAGATCGTGATTCCTGCGCAGGCCAATAAAATTCTAATCATTTCCCGCTCTCTCCCTCCTGTTCCTTCTCTTCCAGAATCTTGATGATCGTCAGAAGGCAACACGTAATCCACGCTGCCGTCACGGGAAGCACGTTCTTTTCATCCATGCTGCCGCCCGCGCGAAGGACATGGAAAAGGATCATCACCGCAAATGGCGTCAAAAAGCAGATGCCCTCGCGCAAACAAATCTTTTTCTCCCTCCGATCCTTCCCGCAAAAGACGAAAATCGCCAATACCGCCCCGCAGAGCAGGCTTCCCACGAGACAGCCTCCTCCAAATTTCACAAACACGCTTGTAAGCTTCGGCGTTTTCGCGCGCATCATTTCATAGTTCATTCCCGTATAGCCGTCCCGCCCTCTTCCGGACAAAAGGAAGAGCTGCGCGGCTGGTGCAAGCGTATAAGCAATGGTATCCCCCAAAATCTCCTTCGCGTTTTCCTGCCATCGATGCTTTCCCATCGTCATGGCAAGTCTTCCGTAAATTTTCCGCGCCCCATCCTTGCCAAGTGAGGCATCCACCTTCTCTCCCAACACCCACGGCATCTGCGCAGGATGAGCGCTCATCCTCAGGATGTCCTCCTGAGACAAAGCCTCCTGAAGCTCTGCCGGCCAGTCGGGATAATCATCCGCCAAATGCTCCCACGCAAGCCGCCGAAGTGCTGCCGCCTCCAAGGTATTGTGCATCCGGCCATATGCCCCCTCGCGAACCGTCAGGGAGGACACAAGTGGAATCACGCTGATTAACACCGCTGCAATCACAATAACATAAAAGGATTTTGAGTACATCCTTCCTGCGTAAAGCAACACGAAAACCGCTCCAAAGAGATAGTACTCCGGCAAAAGGAGCGTCTCTAAAAACCAAAGCAAACCAAACCAGACAAGGCGCGCCGCAGGTCGATTCCAGCAAAATCTTCTTGTCGTTCCCTCCTTCATCTTCACGCCTTGCTCCACTCCCTGCCATGCACGCAAAAGGATGCCGACGGACGTCAAAAACAGGGAAGAAGCCAGGGAAATAGGCAACACTGCCAAATGACACTGCGCCGCCGTAGGGAAGGTCAAAAGGGCGAGCATTGCCCAAAGTCTTGCAAACCATGGTTGCCTTCTGACACTTGGAAATCCCAGCAGAAAATAATAGGCCGCCCCTGCCGCCACGATGATCTGCAGACCATAAATCAGACAATGCGCAGGCACGGAAAGAGCAGAGCCCATTCCCGAAAGCATGCGCATGAGAAGGGGATATAAAATCCCCGTATATTCGTCGCAAATCAGGGTCTCCTGAACCCTCTGAAGAAATCGGCTTTCCCCAAACTCCTGAAAAGCAGTAAAGTTCCTCAGCATCCAAAAAATGCCAAGCAAAATCTGGGTACTAATCCCAAGGATTGCCACCCTCGCAAAGAGCTTCCCCCATTCTTTTCCTGCCTTTCGCATTCCGCCTTGTTCCATTAAAAGAATTCCTTCACCTTATCACAGATATAGTCCACCTGCTCCATGGTCAGGCCATAATACATCGGAAGACGAACGAGTCTCTCGCTCTCCTTGGTCGTATACTTGTCCTCCCCGTGGAAGCGCCCGAATTTCCGTCCTGCGGGTGCCGTATGCAGGGGTACGTAATGAGATACGGCATAGACACCGTTCTTTGCCTTCAGATGCTGATCCATAAAGGCTGCACGCTCCTTTGCGTCTGCAACCTTCAGCCAGAACATATGGCCATTATGCACGCAATGCTCCGGCACCACGGGAAGCTCAATCTTCCCCGCCTCTGCCAGGGGCTTGAGCGTCTCATAATAGCGCTTCCAAATGGCAAGTCGCGCATTGTTGATCTGATCCGCAATCTCTAACTGTGCATAGAGATAAGCCGCATTCATGTCACTGGGAAGATAGGAGGAGCCGTAATTGATCCACGTATATTTATCAATCTTTCCCTGAATAAATTTCGTGCGGTTGGTGCCCTTTTCACGAATGATTTCGGCCTCTTCCACCATGCTTTCATCACGAATGAGAAGTGCGCCGCCCTCACCCATGCTGTAATTTTTCGTCTCATGAAAGCTAAAGCATCCAAAGTCTCCAAACGTACCCAGTGCTTTTCCGCGATAGGTCGCCATAATGCCCTGTGCGGCATCCTCGATCACCATCAGGCCATGGCGTTTTGCGATGTCCATGATCGTATCCATCTCACAGCCAACCCCCGCATAATGAACGGGAACGATGGCCTTGGTCTTCTCCGTGATGGCATCCTCAATCAGCTTCTCGTCAATGTTCATGGTATCCGGACGAATGTCCACAAACACGGGAATGGCTCCGCGAAGGACAAAGGCGTCCGCCGTGGACACAAAGGTATAGGAGGGCATGATCACCTCATCCCCCGGCTGAATGTTTGCAAGCAGCGCCGCCATCTCCGTGGCATGCGTGCAGGACGTCGTCAAAAGACACTTGGTCGTGCCCGTCTTCTCCTCAATCCACTGATTACATTTCTTCGTGTAGGCACCATCACCGCAAATCTTCTGATTCTGTACGCATTCTCCGATATATTTCATGGCATTTTCCGCGCAAGGCGGCACGTTAAAATTAATCATGTTCTACCTCCAGGCTCTATCTTTTTTTCCAGCTTCCGGTCACGTTCCCCTGAACGTTACCCGTCACCTTGTTAATCACGTATTTGGGTCGGCCCTTGACCTCTTCATAAATTCTGGCAATGTAATGGCCAATGATTCCAAGACTTAGCATAATAAATCCGCCGATGATCAAAATCAGCAAAATGACGGTGGTAAAGCCCTCCACGGAGGTCCCCAGCAGATATTTTACCAGCGTCTGAATCCCTAAAATCACGCTAAAGATGATGGAGATGGTTCCCATCAAAGTCACCAGCTGCAAGGGAAGCGTGCTAAAGGAAGTCGCATTCGAAATCGCATATTTCATCAGACTAAAGAAGCTCCATTTGCTGGTGCCGTACTTTCTTTCCTGCACCTCATATTCCACGGTCCGCGTGTCAAAGCCTGCCCAAAAGGTAAGCGCCCGGAAGAACGTGTTGCGCTCGGGAAGCTCCAAAAGCACTTCAACCACCTTGCGATCCAGCAGTTTAAAATCCGATGACGCGCTCATGTCCATCTTGATCAGATGACTCATAATCCCATAGAATAAGCCAGCTGACATTTTATGGAAAAGGCTTTCCTTCCCGCGGGAGGATTTTTTTCCCTCCACGATCTGAGCGCCTTCCTTCCATAGCTGCCACATCTTCGGAATGACCTCCGGCGGATGCTGCAGGTCACAGTCCATCACGATGACGGCATCTCCCGTTGCCAGCTCCAGCCCTGCAAAAATACCTGCTTCCTTTCCGAAATTGCGAGAGAACTCCACTCCCTTAATGCGTGGATTTTCATCGGATGCCTTTTGGATTTCCTCAAAGGTAGCATCCTTAGAGCCATCGCTGACAAAGACCAGCTCGTACTCGATCCCTTCCTTTTCCAGAAAGCGTGATAGCGTATTCGCGGTATTCGCAATATTCATTTCCTCGTTATATGAGGGCAATACAATGGATAACAGCGCCATAAGGCCTTCCTCCTCTTCTGGCATGGGGGCTCTTTCCGCTCGTCCTACTCGCGATTTTTATTTTCCGTCTTGACATATAAAATGCCATTCACGACCTTGGTGGAATTCGGTCCCGGAAAACTGTCCATGGAAACATACTCATCCGTATAGTATATCTCACCCATGGTCTCCACGTCCACAACATTTAACGTGGCTCCCAGATAATTCTTGATAAAAGACTCATAATTGTCTCCCGTATAAAGAAGAACGTCCCCAGACAGGCCAATCATATTTCCCGTGACCTTCGTCGTCAAATCAGTCGCGGGGAACTCTTCCTCTCCGATCACGCCAATCAGCGCCACGGGAATGCCCTGATAATAGCCTTCCGTCTGCTCGATGCGATCCAGGAGCCTTACGCAATATGCATAGGTTCTTTCATATTTCTTCTGCAGATTGGAATATCCAATGTTGTCTGCAAGGCCATAACAGAAAATCAACGTGACAGCCGTTCCAAGAAGTAGCCACTGTGCAGTCGCCGTAAATGAATCTGACTTGCCCGAGTCCTCCAAATACCTGTCGCAAAATGCCAATGCGATGATCGGAAACAGCACCCATTGATATCGCATCAGCAAATGATAGGTCAGTCCCGGGGAAACCAATCGAATGCAGCTGGTACAAACGGGCAGCACAACGACAAGCAGCAGCAAAATGCCATAAAAACCAAGCTTCTTCCACCATCCCTTTTTGCTCGCCATGCGAATCACGACATAAAGGAATAGCAGTGCCAATATGAGAAGTGCGGCTCCCGAGAAAATGCTTTGCCACAGAATATGACCACGAAGCGTAAACTGAAAGAAATCAACGTAAATGGCCTTGATGGTTGCCAAAAGTCCCTCTCCCTGAGCAGAGCCAGCCTCTCCAATGCCCTGATAGGAAGCGAGCTTTTTGCCCTGCACCGCAAGGAGAATTTGCAAAATCACGTAATACAGCACAAAGCCAAGGACACCCATTCCCAAATAACTGCCAGTCTTCAAAAGCATTCCCTTTCTGTCCGTCTTATGTCTCCCATCCGCAAAAAGCAGTACTACCTGATAGAGGCAAAGGAGAATGGCAAAGGGAAGGTACGCCTGATAAATGCCAAGGCTAAAGGCTAGGCAA
>JAEEGG010017137.1_pt1 | contig 14934 bp, 9 predicted proteins | sample 9134161 | NCBI WGS metagenome assembly JAEEGG01 (sample SAMN16246543, study PRJNA631951) | gut metagenome | biome: gut microbiome; feature: rumen; material: CR-attached | host: Bos | place: Iran: Karaj | collected 2018-10
CTGGGGCCTTGAAGGCAGTCTCCAGTCCAGCTACTGGGGCCCCAGAGGCGGTGGCGGACCCACCAACAACGCATTTGGATGGGGCGGTTTCGGTCCTACCCAATATCTGTACGACCAATATGAGAGCGGTGACAAGCGCCGCACCGCCTGGTTTGCGACAGAGTATATGGGCGTACCTCAAACTCCTCCTTGCACGATGAAGTTCCGCGACCCCGACTATGGCAACCAGATTGAAGACGACGACCTCAACTACGTGATGATGCGTTACGCAGACGTGCTGCTGATGATGGCGGAAGCCCTTAACGAGACGGGCGACACTTCCAACAAAAAGTACGACTGCATCAATACTGTACGCCGCAGGGCGGGTGTCGGTGATTTGAGCGGACTCTCTCAGGATGCTTTCCGCACCGCTGTTCTTAAAGAGCGCCTGCTCGAACTCAACTGCGAGCACCACCGCCGCACCGACCTTATCCGCTTCGGCAAGCTTCTGGAGCAGGTTCACGCCGCGTTCCCGGACATCACTCTCGATGAACATTGTAATTTGTATCCTATTCCCCAGCAGGCTATTGACAGCAACAGCGCGATAAGCCAGGCTGAACAAAACCCTGGGTATTAATCTCTTCAGCAGTATGAAAGACCTTGTCAAATCCGTTACTATTCTTTTGGTTATAATGGCGTTTGCTTTTTCTTGCAAACCCGTAGACGACCCTACACCCACTCCTAGCTTGGATAATACCACTGTAGCAGACGGCGTGGTTACTGTAAAGCCGTTTGAGTATTATAATGCATTCCGCAACCCGATGAAAGGCTGGCGCGAGTTTTTCGGCCCCGGAGTGGACCCGAAACGCAAGGAATATCCTTATCCGTTCGGATCCATCATCAAGGAATATATGCAGTGGAATATGATGGAAAATGTAGAGAGTGACGGTGTTGACAAGGTCATTGCATACTCTGACCACAGATGGCAGGGGATGCCCGAGAAGAACATCAAGGTCATCCCCAGGCCATATATCATCTGGATGGAGCCGTATGAAGGTGGGTACGCAAAGAACACCTACACTTCCCATCCGGACGATTTGAACGGATGGCACTGGCCTTCCGATTTCCCTGCTGAAGTCAGGTCAAACGACAACAATACTCCCTCTACGGGCGGTTATTTTGACCCGACCTTCCTGGACAGGATGAAAAAACTTATAAAGAAGCTGGGCGAAGCCTGGGACAACGATCCCAGAGTCGCCTATATTGAAATGGGTTTGATTGGTGAATGGGGAGAGCATCACGACCCCAGCATTCGTGGAGACAGATGGGCTCCCCATACCCAACCCAATCACGTTGCCGGCAGGACCTGGATTCCCGGCGTAGAGAAGGTTCTTGGAGATGCATTTACCGAGGCCTTCAAGAACAAAAAGGTTATGGTGCGCTATGCATATGATTTCCAAGACTATAACTTTGGTTACTACTGGGACTCTTTTGCATATGAAGGGGAAGACGAACGCGGCTTCAACTGGTATATGCGTCGGGGCGACTTCTGGAAAGACCAGGTTATGGGTGGAGAAATCACCTGGAATTATTGGGAGTTCCAGCAGGACGGCTGCCGCAGCCTAGAAGACGTTCTTGCAAATAACAGGCGCAAGCAGATGGTCATAGATCAGGTGCGTGCCCTTCACGTCAACCACCTTGGCGGTGTCACTTGGGCCAAATTTACGGACCAGAACTTTTATGCAAACGCTAGTGCAATCCAGAAGATTATGGGTTATCACTTTGTAATAAAAGAGTTCAAATACCCTGCAAGAATTGAGGTTGGACAGCCTTTCGAAGTATCTTTCAGCGTCCTGAACACCGGGTCTTCGCCTTTCTATTATGACTGGCCGGTAGAGATATCTCTCATTAACACAGACACTCACGAAGCAGTGTGGACAACAACACTCACTTCTCCTCATATTTCACAATGGATGCCTGGAGACAACTGGGATACCGCTACCCAGAGTTATAAAAAACCCGCCGAGTTGAACCTTGTGAAAGAAACCATAAAGATTGACAAGGACATTCCCAACGGGCAATATGCCATTGCCGTTGCTGTGCTGGATCCGGCAGGCATGCTCCCTTCCCTGCGCTTTGCCGTCTTCAACTATTGGAACGGAGGCCGTCATCCAATGGGTCTCATTGGAGTTGGGCAAGACTGTGCAGCATACAATATCGCGATGAATAGTTTTGATGATATTCAGAGCGACCAAAGCCTGTACTACGTATATGAAGGCCACTAAAACTATCATCAGTGTTATTATTCTGACGATTATCTGCAGTTGCACATCTTACCAAGAAGTGCAACTGCACGAGTTTGAACCCGCCTTCCGCAACCCAATGAAAGGTCTCAGGGAATATTTTGATCCTGTAGCACTCAACCAAAGACGGGCAGAGTACCCCGAACCTTTCGGCGCTATGATCAAAGAATATATGCAGTGGCGCAATATGGAACAGGTAGAAAGCGACGGAGTTGACAAGGTCATAGCATATTCAGACCATCGCTGGAAGGATGTCGAGAAACAGAACATAAAGGTAATCCCGCGCCCCTATATAGTGTGGGTGGAACCTTGGCACGGGTACGGTTTCCCGGACCCATCAAAAGGCCCCGACCAGATGAGCGGCCAACACTGGCCGGATGACATTCCGCCCGAGACCAGTCCATACAAAAACACCCCCGGGACATTCGGATGCCACGTTGATGCCAGAGATTCTCTGACGCCAATCACTGGAGGGTACTTTGATCCGCGTTTCCCTGAACGCGTGGACAAATTCGTAAAGAAACTTGCCGAGGCATGGGACAATGACCCCAGAGTGGCCTATGTGGAGATGGGCATCATTGGTGAGTGGGGCGAACATCACGACCCCGACATCACCACTTTCTGGCCTCCTCACGACGAGCCCAAGCATGTTGCGGGCCGCACCTGGATTCCCGGTATCGACAAGGTGCTTGGCGACGCTTTCAGCAAATACTTCAAGAATAAGAAGGTGATGGTGCGTTACGCCTACGATTTCCCCGACTATGAGTTCGGTATCTACTGGGACTCCTGGTCAATTGACGAGGAAATAGAGCGCGGCTATAACCAGATGCGTGCGCTGGGCGACCGGTGGAAAACACAAGTGATCGGCGGCGAAATAACCTGGGGCTGGGGAAGCCTGGCACTTAAGAAGTTACGCGGGTTCCCCGCGTGCATCGCCGACTCGGCGACACACGCACTGATGGTGGAGCAAATACGTAACCTTCACTGCAACCACCTGGGCGGCGTCACCTGGACCAATTTCAAGGACACCGAGGTGATGGAAAATGTGCAGGATATCCAAAAGGCCCTGGGCTATCGGTACGTAATAGACAAAGCCCGCTATGGGAAACGTATATCCATAGGAAAGAAATGGAAATTGGAATTTGACGTAACCAATACAGGCTCTTCCCCTTTCTACTATCAATGGCCTGTGCAGGTGGCCCTTCTGGATCCGGAAACTCACGATGCCGTCTGGAAAACCTGTCTGGACGATGTGGATATCCGCACCTGGCTGCCGGGCGACAATTACGACCCTGCACAAGGGAAGTATCTCGATCCGGCGCCTGTCAACAGAGTCAAGGCAGAAATAGCCGTAGACAATGTTCCCGAAGGGGAATATGTCGTCGCCCTGTCTATTCTTGACCCCGCAGGTATGCTTCCTTCCGTCAGGTTTGCGAACGAAGAGGCCTATGAGGGCGGATATACCGTCCTTGGCCTTGTCGGGGTGGGCTGTAACCCCGGAACACTGAAAGACACTAACTGGTTTGACCTCAGAGAAGAACGCTCTCTGCAGTATATTTTGAATTATGAAAATCATTAAATTGGTTTTGTTTGTTGCGGCTTCAGCCCTCATAATTTCCAGCTGTAAAGATATCCCCCAAGACATCCCTGTAGAAAACGTAAACGAGGAGCCGCTTGACATCGCCCAGATGCCGATAGTGGCGTGGTATAGCGTCCCCATAACGAATGCTAAACCCGAGGCTTTTCAAGAACTGAAAGAGTGCGGTTTTACTATCAGCCTGACTGTTGTTCACCAAGCCAATCAATTGGAAGGCGCAATCAAGATTCTTGACGCGGCAGAGAGTTCCGGAGTAAAGGTGCTATTTATGTGCGTAGAAGCAATGTATGCAGACCCCGAGGGGGTTGTGGATAGGATTAAAAACCATCCGGCACTATTTGGTTATTGTGTTCACGATGAACCGAGAATTTCTGACATTCCTGATTTAGCCAAAGTTGTAGAACGTGTTCGTGCTGCTGATCCGAGCCATCCGGTTTATGTTAATTTGTTACCCGGCTCCGGCGAGAATTATGACAACTATGTAAAAACTTTTGTGGAGACCATTCATCCGCAATTCATATCTTTTGATAATTATGCAATAAATCGGGATTATATCGCTCCTGATTGGTGGTATAATATTGAAACGATTCGGTCTGCAGCTAACCAAGCGGGTATTCCGTTCTGGGCATTTGCCAATTGTATGGAAACGGCAAAGAAACCCACGCCGACCATCGAAACACTTCGGTTGTACCAATATACCAATCTGGCATACGGCGCCCAATGCTTGCAGTATTTCACATATTGGCGGCCAAATGGCCCTTCGGCTGTTAACGACATTGCCCCCATCATCCGAGGAGAACGCACACCTTTGTATGACCTTGTAAAGGAAATGAACGAGGAAATCCAGGCCCGCGCCGGCGTTTTTATTGGATGCAATGTTCTGCAAGTGGCACACACAGGGGAAACTATCCCCGAAGAAACGACTCGCCTGACTTCGCTTCCGGCTCCGCTGACCGCCTTGGATACGAAAGGCAACGGAGCTATGGTTTCATTGATTGAAAACGGCAAATGGCAGTATCTAGTTATAGTAAACCGCACCTATGAGGAAGGTTTCGATTACGACATCGCCTTCGACCGGGAAGTGGCCATTGTAGAGCGAGACGGCAGCATCACCCTTTTTGACGGCAAGCAGAGCACATTGCATCTGGGAGAAGGTGACTGCGCTATTTTCCGCTGGGCAAAATAATTACATCAATCTATGGCAATGAAAAAAGTTTTTATTCTTTTCGTCGCTGCCCTGTGTCTTGCAGCCTGCAACGTTCCTGAAAAGCCCATCCCGGTAATCTTTGACACCGATATGGGCAATGACATAGACGATGCGCTAGCCTTGGAAATGCTCTTCAACTATGAAGACGCCGGGCAGATTGCACTCAAGGGTATAACTATATGCAAGCGCAATCCTCACAGCATTGAATTTGTGGACGGAGTATGCAGATTCCACGGCCGGGAAAATATGCCTTTGGGTTTCGCATATAACGGTACGCTTCCGGATGATTATTACTATCTATTGCCAACATTGGAGGCCAAGAAAGAAGACGGGACTAGGCTGATTGCTCCATCCAGAGGCATTGACAGCGGTATCGACGAAGGTTATGTGGCTTTGCGAAAGCTGCTCGTAAAAGAAAAAGACGGTTCGGTGGTGCTTATCGCTACCGGTCCGCTGACCAATATCGCAAATCTTTTGAAGTCCGACCCCGATGATATCTCCCCACTTGGAGGTGTCGATCTGGTAAAAAAGAAAGTCAAATCACTGCACATAATGAACGGCAATTTCGCCGTTGATACACCCGAGTGGAATACCATTACTGATTTGGATGCATCGAGGGTAGTTTATGAGTTATGCCCTGTGCCTTTGATTGCCAGCGGCTATGAGGTGGGCTGTGCCGTAAAATATCCTCACGAAAGTATTCTGAATGACTTTGGAGATCCCAACCTAAATCCGCTCACCGTAGCGTATATGCACTATCAGCCTATGCCTTACGACAGGGAGACCTGGGATCTCACATCTGTTTTCGACGCTTTGGACGAAGACCGCACAGTGTTCCAGCGCTCCGAGCCGGGTCATATATCTTTGCGTGAAGACGGTGCCACAATCTTCACTCAGGATCCTAAAGGTCTTCACCAATACCTTATTGTCCCTGATCCGGAGAAAGCGAAAAAAGCTCTGGTAAGACGCGTAACAGGCAATGAATAAATAAGCATTATTTATGAAGGGCTTTAACATATTCAGTGTCTTTTGGTTCTCTGTAGCTGCCCTGCTTGTGACTACATCTTGTGTGGGGACGCAGCGGAAAGCAAGCCCCGTACCCGTAATCCTGATCTCAGATTTATACTTTCCTGCTCAGGATATCGGAGACAATGTGGACCTTTTGACACCTTTTGCCCTGGAACAGATTGATCTTAAAGCAATAGTCTTTGACATTACCCGTTCACACCTGCAAGAAGACGGTATTCTCCGCGATCCAGGATTTATCCCGGTGATGCAACTGAATTATCTTTTCGGCAAAGAGGTTCCATGCGCCGCTGCTCCTTATGATCAGTTGACATCATCTGATGACAAGAAAGAAGACGCTCCGGCCTTCCAGCAGAAAGGCATAGAACTTCTTTTAACGACTCTTGAAAAGTCCGAACGACCCATACACATTGTTTCCACAGGTTCGCTTCGACCCATTGCTATCGCATTGAACCGTCGACCGGATTTGTTCCGTTCCGGCAAGGTCGCTGCAATCCATATCTGTGCTGGGAGTTCTTCTGAGAATTATTTGGAATGGAATATCGCTCTGGATACATTGGCTGCCGCCCGTGTGCTCCGAAGCGAAGTTACAATTAATTTGTATCCTTGTGCCACCTCTGAAGGGCCTTTCGATATGGGTGAGCATAATTCATTCTGGGCACTCGATGATTTTGGATGGATTCTATCCATGAAAGATCAACACATTCGAAACTATCTGGTTTATAATATATTACGCAAAAACAACCGCCCAGATTTCTTAAGTTATCTGGACAGCCCGTTACCAGAATATGACAGTTTGGCACTAAGGGCATTCCGGTCCGATCAATTCTATGGCTCCGGCGGCGCCCACTATGTTTGGGAAACTGCGTTGTGGATGCAACTGGCCTCACTTGTGCTTGTCGAACGCGACGGCAAGGGGATGATTGTCGAAAAAGACGCTGTCCTGCCTGGCGACAGCATTTTTAAAGAAGGGCTGTCTCCTGTAACACTTAAAGTCAGTGACAATGGCCTTTTCAGCTTCGAACACGCAACTGATTCTCGCGTCCGAGTCTATTACCGCGCAGACCCTCCTCGTCAGGCAATCCTTCTCAATCAAGCCTTTCCGGCGTGGTATGACTCTTTTACATCGTTATTTACGGATTTTTTATTATAATTGACAATTAATAATAATAAAACTAACTAATTATATAATACCACTATGTACATCGTTGGAAGTTACACACTGGCAGTTATTTTCTGCTTTGTTACAATGCTGTGCTGGGGCTCTTGGGGCAACACGCAGAAACTCGCCGCAAAGAGCTGGCGCTATGAACTTTTCTATTGGGACTATGTGATCGGTATGGTCATCTTCTCGCTGATTCTGGCGTTCACCGCCGGCAGCATCGGAAGCCAGGGCCGCCCGTTCTTGCAGGACCTCGCCCAGGTAAGCTGGACCAGCATCGGCTGGGTTGTGCTGGGCGCAGTTGTTTTCAATGTATCCAACATCCTGCTTTCTGCATCGGTTTCACTTGCAGGCATGGCGGTTGCCTTCCCGCTGGGCGTGGGCATCGCGCTGGTTATGGGCGTGCTCAACAACCTTCTGCTCCACCCCACCGCCGGCCAGAACACCACCCTGCTTTGGATTGGCGTAGCGCTGGTTGTGCTGGCAATCATCTGCAACGGCATCGCATCCGGTAAGATTTCCACAGAAGAGCGCGACCGCGCCACCAACCGCAAGGGCATTATCCTGGCGCTGCTGGCCGGTATCATTATGTCCTTCTTCTCCGCCCTGGTATACAACGGCGTGGATCTGGACAATTTTGCAGCTCCCGCTGCCGGCAAGATGACTCCTTACACCGCAATGGTGATCTTTGCCCTGGGCGTGTTCCTGAGCAACTTTATTGTGAACACCATAGTGATGAAGAAACCCTTCGTGGGCGAGCCTGTCACCTATAAGCAGTATTTCGCCGGCAACTTCAAGACCCATCTGGTGGGCGTGCTTGGCGGTTGCATCTGGGCTCTTGGTACTGCACTCAACTATATTTGCGCAGGCACCGCCGGCGCAGCCGTTTCCTATGCACTGGGCCAGGGCGCACCTATGGTAGCCGCTATCTGGGGCGTATTTATCTGGAAGGAGTTCAAGGGCGCACCCAAGAAGGTTTACTGGCTGCTGGCCCTTATGTTTGTCCTGTTCATCGCAGGTCTGGCCTGCGTGGTCAAGGCTGGTATGTAAAACATTTATTCTATGAAAAAATTCATACTCACAATTGCCGCGTTTCTGCTGGCGTGGAGTGCCGTGGCGCAGAATGTGACCGTCTCGGGGCGCGTTTCTGACGAAAATGGCGAACCCCTGCCGGCAGCCGCAATATTAGCCGGGGGTGACTACACCACCAGCGACGTGGACGGCAATTATACCCTGAAAACCAAATCCGGAGCAACGGTTGTTGTCTCTTATATGGGTTATGACGATTTCAGCTTCTCCGTGCCTCAGGGCGGGGGAAATGTGGATGTTAAGATGACCCCTTCGCAGGCTCTGATGCTGGACGAGACGGTGGTGATTGGCTACGGCACCACCACCAAGAAGGAGACCACCGGAAGTGTGGCCAGCCTGAAGTCCGAGAACCTCGACCTCGGCTCATATATCAATGCCGGGGCGATGCTGCAGGGCAAGGTGGCAGGCCTCACCGTGGTGAACCCCGACGGTGGCGACCCCAACGCATCCTACCAGTTCCTGCTGCGAGGCACCAACACCCTGGCTGCCGGCCAGGGGCCGCTGATTATTATTGACGGAGTGGTGGATGCCGACATCCGCAACATCAACTTCCAGGAGGTCGAAAGCATAGATGTCCTCAAGGACGGCTCGGCGGCCGCCATATATGGTACCAGGGGTACCAACGGCGTGGTGATTATCACCACCCGCCGGGCACGTGCCGGCACCACCAGTGTGGAATATGACGGCCAGGTCTCTGTCCAAACCGTTCAGAGCCGTGCGATGCCGATGACAGCGAAGGAATTCGAATACACCATCCGCAACTATGCCCCCGCCAAGGTGGGATCACTCTACGGCAGCGACACCGACTGGTTCAAGGAGATAACCCGCACTCCCGTCAGTCATAAGCACAGCCTTGCAGTGAGCGGCGGCAACGACCTCTTCTCTCACCGCACAGTGCTCAACGTAGAGCAGAACCAGGGTCTGCAAAGGGGCAATGAGGCCACCAAATATCTGTTTAAGACAAACATTACCCAGCACTTGCTGCAGGGATGGGTGGACATAGACTACAACCTGGGATATGTGAAGCGCAAGGCGTCCCCGGCCAACTACGGAGCGTTCAGGCAGGCCTTTACCCACAATCCCACAGAGCCGATATACGACGAGACGGCCACGGCATACGGCGGATACTTCACAATTCCAGAGTCTGACTACCAGAACCCTGTGGCAATGCTCAACGAGCGCTCTGCCTTCGACGAGACAAACACCGTGAGCGCCAGCGTGAGGGCCACGTTGAACATCCTTCCCATAAAAGGGCTCAAGTGGGACAACTTTATCAGCTATTCAGACGAAAAGTACTTCGGGGGCGAATACAAGACCAGTTACTACCCCGGCAGCGTGGGCAAGAAAGGCGTTGCATACGTCTCTTCCAACGCATACGATAACTTCCAGTGGGAAAGCACGGTGCAGTATTCACGTATGTTCGGCGACCATTCCATCCAGGCCATCGGCGGCTACACCTGGCAGAAGCAGATGAACTGGAGCACCAATATGGAGAACTACGGCTTTGACTCCGACTTCTACAAGTACAACAATATGGGCGGCGGCACGGCCCTCAAAGAAGGTCTTGCCGACCAATACACCAACCGCTCTTCCAGCCGCTACATAGCTTTCTTTGGCCGTGTGCTGTGGAACTATCAAGAGAAATATCTCGCCTCTGTGAGCCTGCGCCGCGACGGAAGCACCCGCTTTGGCAAGGACCACAAATGGGGCTGGTTCCCCGCCGCCAGCGTCGGCTGGCGCATCAGCCAGGAAGATTTTATGAAGGATATTGACTGGATCAGCGAGCTGAAGCTTCGTGCCGGATTCGGCGTGACAGGCAACCAGGACTTCTCCAACTACAAGTCGCTGATGCTGATGTCATCATCTACCAGCTTTTACTACGGCGGCGAGTGGATCAACTCCTACGCCCCCGCCTCCAACGCCAATCCCGACCTCCGCTGGGAGCGCAAGAACGAGTACAACATCGGTCTGGACTTCTCTTTCTTCAAAGGACGTCTGGGCGGTACCCTGGACTACTACTACCGCCTGACCACCGACCTCCTGTATGACTACAACGTGCCGGTGCCTCCGTATGACTACAAGACCCTCTTCACCAACGTGGGATCCATCAGCAACACCGGTATAGAGTTATCTCTCTACGCGACTCCCGTGAAGACCCGCAACCTGGTGTGGAACACCAGCCTGGTGGCCGCACACAACCGCAACAAGCTCATAAAATTCACCAACGAGGAGTTCAAGAACCAGGATTATGAGATTGGCTGGATTGCAACCCCCGTTGGAGCTTACGTACAGCGCCTTATGGAGGGCGAGAGCCTCGGTTCTTTCTACGCTCCCTGGTGGGATCACGTGGGCCCCGACGGCAGCGATGTGCTCAAGGATGAGTTTATGGGCAAGGTTCCCGTTGCCAAGTGGAGCCTGATTGGTCACGCCTATCCAGACGTAACCCTTGGCTGGAGCAATACCGTTCGTCTTCACGACTGGACTTTCAGTATGACCTGGCGTGGCGCCATCGGCGGCAAGGTGTTCAACAGCTATCGTGCAAACTACGAGAGTCTGCACCAGATCGGATTGAGGAACATCCTGGCCTCCTGGCTGGACAACACCAGCTACACCGGCGAAATCCGCTACTCTTCCAAGTATATAGAAGATGCCTCTTATGTGAAACTGGACAATGTGTCGGTAAGCTACGACCTTCCGTTCCACAACGAGTACCTTCACTCTGCAAAGGTGTTTGTCAGCGGTCAGAACCTGCTGTGCATCACCGGCTACAAGGGTGTCGACCCCGAAGTGAGCCTCAGCGGCCTGACTCCCGGTATCGAGAGCACCAGCTACTACCCGCGCACCCGCACCTTCTCACTAGGCATAAATCTCACATTCTAAGGAGGAACTATTATGAAAAAAATTCTTTACCTGATTTTCTGCATCGCAGCGCTTGCTGCCTGCACCAACCTGGACGAAGAGATTTATTCCAAGATTTCCAAGGAAAACTTCTTCACAACGGAAGACCAGTTTGTGAAATATTCCGCCCGCGCATATTCATCGTTGCAGCACTGGGGCACAGAGAAGAGTCTATGGACTTTCAACATCCAGAACACCAACGAGGTGTGTGTCCCGGTCAACCCTAACGGAGGCTGGTGGGACGACGGCCGTTACAATGAGGTCCACGTGCACAGCATCTCCTCCAGCAACCGCCTTCTGGAGATGGCCTGGGACTACTGGTCCAGCGGCATCACCGCCTGCAACGACGTGCTGGACATGTTCGAGAGCGTAGAGAAAGACTTCGATGCAAAGAACCGTGTGATTGCCGAGGTCAAGGTGCTTCGGGCATATTATTTCCTCTGCGGCATCGACGGATGGGGGTATGTCCCCTTCTCCATCAGCAAGAAGGATAAAGGTTACCCTGAGAAGAAGGACCGCGCCTTTATGTTCGATTTTATCGAAAAGGAAATAAAGGACAATATCGACTACCTGCAGGTGGAGCCCACTCCGGCCTATTACGGCCGCATTACTCGCGGCGCAGCCGAAGCCATCCTGGCAAAGCTCTATCTTAATGCCGAAAAGTGGATCGGCAAACCGATGTGGAAAGAGGCGGAGGAAGTCTGCCACGACCTGATAAACCGCGGCCATTACCGCCTGGCGGAGAAATACAACGACAACTTCAAGGTCAACAACGAAAATTCTCCCGAGCAGATTTTTGCCATCCCCTACAGCACGGTTTATACTACAGACGACCACCACGCTTTTCTGATTTATATGTCCACTCTCCCCGCAGACCTGTGCGATCCGCTGGGCATTCCCGCCAAGGCGTGGGACGGCTTATGCGGTGAACCAGACTTTCTTGCAAGCTATGAGGATGGGGACACCCGCAAGAAGGACACCTGGCTCTACGGCCAAATCTTGGATAAGGACGGCAATCCGGTGATGTACGACGAGAATACCCCTTATATCATCGATCCCGATATGCCGGAGACTGTCTATGGAAAGGACAGCCACCGCGAAGCCCTTCAGGGCGCCCGCATCTGCAAGTGGACATACCAGAGCGACGGTCGTCTCACCGGCGGTCAGGTAGGTCAGGAGAATGACTTTTTCCTGCTGCGCTACGCAGATGTAGTGCTGATGTACGTAGAGGCGCTGGTTCGCCAGAACCGCGCGCCCGAGGCTGCCGAGGTTGCCGACTTCAAGGCCATCCGTTCCCGCGCCGGGCTTGCCCCTATACCTGCCGCCAGCCTCAACCTCGAGACGCTCTACTGGGAGCGTGCCCACGAGCTGGCCATCGAGGGCTGGCAACGCCAGGATATGATACGCTTTGACAAATTCCTTGAGGCGTGGTGGGCAAAACCCGCCAAGGACGCTTCCGACCTGCTGCTGCCCATACCCAAGACCGCTGCAGCTGCCAATCCTAACTTGAAATAACAATGAAACGACTGTTATCAATACTGGCGGTTATCTCACTTCTTGCCTCCTGCAACGGCGGAGGGAAGGAGATAACCCGCACCCAGCTCAAAGAGAAGATTGCCGGCGCCTGGATAGGCCAGATGGTGGGCAACATCTACGGGCTTGAATACGAAAACAAGTTTGTGGACGAGCCCGGCGAAGGTCCATTCGTGTTCAACAAGGCCATCCGCAAGATGACCGACGTGGACGGAGCCTTCTCTGACGACGACACCGACGTGGAATATCTCTATCTGATGATGATGGAGAAATATGGCATAGACATCAATTACGACCAGGTTAAGGAAGGCTGGATGTATCACATCCGCGACCGCGTTTGGCTGGCAAACCGCGCCGCGCTGGGCCTGATGCACTACGGCTTCACCCCGCCCTACACCGGCAAGAAGGAATACAACCCGCACTGGTTCCAGATCGACCCCCAGCTGATCAACGAGATCTGGGCCTACACCGCCCCCGGTATGCCCGCCTATGCTGCAGGCATTTCTGACTGGGCAGCCCGCATCACCTCCGACGACTGGGCGGTATCTCCCACCGTGGTATACGGCGCTATGTATTCCGAGGCCTTCTTCGAGAATGACATCCCCACCCTGATCCGCCACGCCAAAGAGTACCTGCCCAAAGAGGACCGCTTCCGCGCCATTATTGACGAGTGCCTGGACCTCTGGCAGAAGAATCCAGACGATTGGAAGGCTTCCCGCAAGGTGATTGCCGACGAGTTGTATTTCAACGAACCCGACATCACCCGCAGCATCTGGAATGCCGACCTCAACGGCGCGATGGGCATCCTGTCGCTGCTATACGGCGACGGCGATATTGAAAAGACCCTCACCATCGGCTGCGCGATGGGCTTTGACTGTGACAACCAGACCGCCACTATGTGCGGCCTTCTGGGAGTGATCAACGGCGTGGGCAGCGTGCCTCTGGACCGCGCTATGCCGTTCGAGCACTGGACCAAGCCCTTCAACGACCGCTATATCAACGTGACCCGCTACGATATGCCCGATGCCTCTATAGAGGATATCATAGAGCGCACCGTGGTGCTTGCAGAGAAGATAATACTGGCGCGCGGCGGCAAGGTCAGGGAAGAGAACGGTGAGAAGATTTACACCATCAACACCAAGGCACAGTTCAAGATACCTGCTTCGTCCGAGGCCACATTTACCCTGCCCGCAGAACGCGGCCGCAATCTGGCTCCCGAAGCAGCTGAAATTCTGGCCCTGACACGCACCACCGACGTGGCAACCCTGGATTCCTGTTGGCTCACGATACCCAAGACCTACCGTGCATATTCCGTGGATGTGATCAACGACGGCGTTACGGGCGGTCCCGGAGCGGCATTCTACTCTCTGGGAGAGAAATCCAACGCTCCCAAGCGCGATTTCTTCGGCTACCGCTGGGACAACCCCGTCACTACCGATATGGTTTCGTTCCACTACGGTCCGCTGGAAGAGTTCGGCGGCTGGTACAGCAACCTCCACGTGGAGTATATGGACGAAAGCGGCGAGTGGAAGCCCATCGAGGCTAAAGTCACCCCCGACTGGCCCGCCAGCGATGCGGTATTCATCCAGCCGCACAACGGAGAGTTTATCTTCAGTTTCCCCGCCGTCACCACCACCGCAATCCGTGTGATTGGCGACGACGCCGTGCTTATCCACTGGAACAAATACACCAAGGACGTATCTTCATTTATTTCCATCACCGAACTTCAGGTTTATGAGGCGAAATAGCATACTGATTCTGGCCATCCTGCTGCTGGCCGGCTGCGCGCCCAAGGCTCCGCAGAGTGCGTCTATGTCCAAAGAAACCCTTATGGACAAGATCCGCGGCGGCTGGGCCGGCCAGACCATAGGCGTGGTGTACGGCGCCCCCACCGAATTCAAGTTCACCGGCACCCTGATTCCCGACAACCAGCCCATCAGTTGGGGAGACGGCTATGTCAAGTACTGGTGGGACCGCAAGCCGGGCCTTTTCGACGACGTTTACAACGACCTGACCTTTGCCGAGGCTTTTGAGCAGCTGGGCCTGGACGCCACAAGCGAGCAGCTTGGGATGCGGTTTGCATACGCGCCGTATCATCTGGCACACGCCAACCAGGCCGGCCGCTACAATATCCGCCAGG
>JAEEGG010017151.1_pt1 | contig 14928 bp, 12 predicted proteins | sample 9134161 | NCBI WGS metagenome assembly JAEEGG01 (sample SAMN16246543, study PRJNA631951) | gut metagenome | biome: gut microbiome; feature: rumen; material: CR-attached | host: Bos | place: Iran: Karaj | collected 2018-10
AACGTTTTTTCCGTAATCTACTGCTTGGAGAGCAGTGGGATCTGCGCAATCGTTATCTGCATATTAACCCGCCTGCAGAATGGAAAGAACAGCCAAACCTTGCAGTTCCTTCAAAACAACCGACAAGTACCCCGACAAGTACCCCGACAAGTACCCCGACAAGTTTTATTCACACCAATAATAAAAATATTATTAGATTAGTGAAGGCTTTGGGTGAAGAGCAACTCTCCGTCAAAGTGATGATGGAGAGGATTGGCTTGAAAGATAGGGAAAACTTCCTTGACTACTCTCTTAATCCTTCTATGAACGAGGGCTATATCCGTATGCTATATCCTGATTCGCCCCGTCATCCGCGTCAGAAATACCTGCTGACGGTAAAAGGGCTGACTTTATACAATGATATGTGCCACGGGACAGTTGATATATAAAAGGCTGATGGCAGAGGTCTAAAGGCTGAAAGTATTACGGACTCACAAATCTAAGGATTCATTGAAATAAGGCCGGAATAAAAACGTTATAAGTATATATGGAACATGGCACTAACAACATCCCCGAACTCCAATCTCCTTTCGAGCAGTTAAGAGAGGTTGACGCTGATGGTAAAGAATGGTGGAACTCACGCAAGTTGGCGCGAGTGATGGGCTATGGCAAATACTGGAACTTTGAACGTGTCATAGCCAAAGCACAGGCATGGACTTCACAGAAAGGCTATCATCTGGGCGAGCATTTCGTGGAGATAACAGAGATGGCAGAACTGGGTAGTGGCGCAGTCAGAGAAGTGACAAGCATTCGGCTTTCTCGTGCGGCCTGCATGGCTGTAGCTATGAATGCCGACCAAAAGAAAGAGATGGTGAAGGCTGCACAACAGTATTTCAGTGCGACCATGACTCCAGATGTTGCTGTGAGAAGCATGGAGTCCTCAGTACTCATGTATAGAGGTGGACATGGGAAAGTACAGGTTCAAGTTATCTTCGACACCAATACTTTCTGGCTTTCACAACAGAGAATGGCAGAGTTATTTGGTATCGACGTTCGTACAGTTAATTATCATCTAAAACAAATTGATGAAAGCGGAGAAATACATTTGTCCGACACTATCCGAAAAATTAGGATACCTTCGGACAAATGGTCTGGTGAGGTGATGATGTATAACCTCGATGTGGTCATTGCCGTAGGTTATCGTGTGAATAGCTACGAGGCTACTCAGTTCCGTATCTGGGCAACACAAGTTCTGAAAGAATATCTTACCAAAGGCTTTGTGTTGGATGATGAGCGACTGAAGGGAAAGAACGTATTCGGGGCAGACTATTTCGATGATTTGCTTGACCGCATTCGGGAGATACGTATCAGCGAACGACGTTATTATCAGAAGATTACGGACATATATAGCGAGTGTAGTTCTGACTATGATAAGGATTCCGAAGAAACGCAGTTGTTCTTCAAAACAGTACAGAATATAATGCATTATGCCGTAACAAAACAGACCGCTGCCGAGATTATCTATGACCGTGCGGATGCTGAACGCCCTCACATGGGATTGACAACATGGAAAAATGCACCAGATGGAAGAGTTGTGAAATCGGATGTTACTGTGGCCAAGAACTATCTGAGCGAAAAGGAGGTGGATTCATTGAACAGAATGAGCAATGCCTTCATTGACATTGCAGAGCAACGCGCAGAAGACCATATCCTAATGACAATGGCTGACTGGTCGGCTCTCCTGCAACGCTATATGGACTTGAACAACCGTCCCTTACTTCCAGATGCTGGGCGTGTGACTCACGAACAAGCGGTAGAAAAGGCTTTCACAGAATATGATAAGTTCCGTGTCATTCAAGATCGCGAGATTATGAGCGATTTTGACAAACAATTGAAACTGCTGTTTGGAGATAAGAAAGATTGATAATAATAAATCCGAAGTTCCCCCATACAACTACCCATACAAGTACCCGTACAAGTTCAATCGAAATACAATCATTTTCGGATTATGTCAAAAGCAACATTAAAGAAAATACTTATGTCCATGCCCAAGGAAGAGATCATTGGTATGGTTCTGGAGATGTATGATGCTCGCAAAGAAGCAAAGGAGTATCTGGAGTTCTATGCAAATCCTGACGAGGACGGTAAGCTGGAAGAGTATAAGAAGATTATTACAGAAGAGTTCTATCCATCGAGGGGACGACAGGAGCCAAAGACCCGGTTCTCGGTTTGTCGGAAAGCTGTTTCTGATTACAAGAAACTGAAACCTTCTCCAGACAAGTTGGCTGACTTGATGCTTTGTTATGTCGAGAACGCTTGTCAGTTTACATACGACTATGGTGACATGTGGGAGCAGTATTATACATCTGTAGAGAAAAATTTCGAAAAGACTATGGCATTCATTGCCAAGAATAATATGTTGGAGCACTTCAAGCCTCGTTTGAGGCAGTGTATGGAGTGGGCCTCGCCATGCGGATGGGGATTTGCTGATACCATAGGTGATATTTATTATGAGTATTTTTCAGATGAGGATTAAGATTATGAAGATGTATATTTTTGTTTGTGCCTTTGATGATAGTGGACTGGATGTTGAAGTACAAGGCGTGTATAAAAGCGAAGAAAAGGCCATCGAAGGAATGATGGATTATTTTGTGGACACCTGCAATTATAATGAAGATGATGCAAAAGATGTGGTTAACGAACTGCTGATTGAACGTTACTATGAAGAAACTGGTGATGATTTTGATGTGCAGGCGGTATATCGACTCAAAGTTGTTCACATATAGTTCTTCAAATGGAATAACGAAATAGTGGGCCTTTCCGATTTGAAAACGCCCACTCCTTATTGTATATATACGTATGCGCGCGAGGACTATTTGCTCAGCGACCGTTTGAGCCTATTACCTAGATAATGTTTGGCATGGGCATATCGCATCGCACGGCGGGTCCAATCGAGTGTAACAAAAAAGCCGTAAAAAAAGGCAGAATAAGCACATAGAAAACATGAGCCCATAAAATGCAAATGGCGTGTAACTCATTGAGCTACACGCCATTTGATAGTGTTTTGTTATGTCTTTACTTATGCGTCTCATTTGACCTCCTCGAAGTCCGCGTCCTGAATATCCTCTGCCTTCGGACCTTCCTGCTGGGTTTGCTGACCACCCTGATAGGTGTCACCGCCAGGCTGGCCTGCTGCGCCAGACTGCTGGTACATCTGCTGAGAAGCAGTCTGCCAAGCAGCGTTGAGGGCTGCGATGGCGCTGTCGATGGCAGCGACGTCGCCAGCCTTGTGGGCATCTTTCAGCTGCTGGAGGGCCTGCTCGATAGCGGGCTTGTGCTGGGCAGGAATCTTGTCACCAATCTCCTGGAGCTGGTTCTCGGTCTGGAAGATCATCGAGTCAGCCTGGTTCAGCTTGTCGACACGCTCACGCTCACGCTTATCGTTCTCAGCGTTCTGCTCAGCCTCGGCCTTCATGCGGTTGATCTCATCCTGAGACAGACCAGATGAAGCCTCGATTCGGATGGCCTGCTCCTTACCTGTGGCCTTATCCTTGGCAGATACCTTCAGGATACCGTTGGCATCGATGTCGAAAGTGACCTCAATCTGAGGAATACCACGACGGGCAGGAGCGATACCTGTAAGGTTGAACTGACCAATTGACTTGTTCTGAGCAGCCATCGGACGCTCACCCTGCAGCACGTGGATGGTCACCTCTGTCTGATTGTCAGCTGCAGTCGAGAATGTCTCGCTCTTCTTGCAAGGAATGGTTGTGTTGGCCTCAATCAGCTTGGTCATCACGCCACCCATCGTCTCGATACCCAGTGTCAGCGGGGTTACGTCGAGCAACACGATGTCGCCTACACCACCTTCCTTATTCAGGATAGCACCCTGGATGGCAGCACCTACAGCAACAACCTCGTCAGGATTCACACCCTTTGAAGGCTCCTTACCGAAGTAGTTCTTTACGAGGGTCTGCACAGCAGGAATACGGCTTGAACCACCTACGAGAATCACTTCGTCGATATCGGCTGTAGTAAGCTTGGCATCAGCAATAGCCTTCTGACAGGGAGCCAGACAAGCCTGGATCAGGTCGTGAGCCAGCTGCTCGAACTTAGCACGAGTAAGTGTCTTCACCAAGTGCTTGGGAATACCTGCAACAGGCATAATGTAAGGCAGGTTGATCTCAGTAGAGGTGCTTGAAGACAACTCGATCTTAGCCTTCTCAGCAGCCTCCTTCAGACGCTGCATAGCCATCGGGTCGCTCTTCAGGTCGGCACCCTCGTCGTTCTTGAACTCCTGAACCAACCAGTCGATGATCACCTGGTCGAAGTCATCACCACCCAGATGGGTATCACCATTGGTAGAGAGCACCTCAAACACACCACCACCAAACTCCAGGATAGAGATATCGAATGTACCACCACCGAGGTCGAACACAGCGATCTTCATATCCTTGTTGGCCTTATCCACACCATATGCCAGAGCAGCGGCTGTGGGCTCATTCACGATACGCTTCACGTTGAGGCCTGCAATCTGACCAGCCTCCTTGGTAGCCTGACGCTGAGAGTCGGAGAAGTAGGCAGGAACAGTGATAACTGCATCTGTCACCTCCTGGCCGAGGTAGTCCTCAGCAGTCTTCTTCATCTTCTGAAGCACCATAGCAGAAATCTCCTGCGGAGTGTACTTACGACCATTGATGTCGACACGGGGATAGCCGCCCTCGTTCAATACTGAATAAGGTACGCGAGAGATCTCCTTCTCGGTCTGCTGCCAGTTCTCACCCATGAAGCGCTTGATAGAATAGACGGTGTTCTTAGGGTTGGTGATGGCCTGACGCTTGGCAGGGTCACCGATCTTACGCTCACCGTTCTCAACAAATCCAACGACTGAAGGTGTCGTACGCTTACCCTCGCTGTTGGCAATTACTACTGGCTCGTTACCTTCGAATACGGCAACGCAGCTGTTGGTAGTTCCTAAGTCAATTCCAATAATCTTTCCCATAATTCTTATTATTTTTTGATTAATACTCTATTAAAATTGGACATTTATCCGCAAAAATCATTGCAAAGCATGTGCCAAATCGCTTTTTTTTGCAGAAAATTGTTTTTTGTCACGTCATTTTGGCACAAGTATCAAATATTTTTTTTATCTTTGCACTCGAAATTGTACAATTAATAAACCATGGTAATGAAAAGAGCAATTTTGACAATGGGACTTGCCGTGCTGATGATGACAGCTTCAGCACAGGTGAACACCTACATCGTGAAGACCCGTACTGCCCAGCAGAAAGCTGTGGCTGCTCAGCAGGCAGCTGTCGATGAGGCAGATAGTCAGGTGGATGAGAATGCTCCAACAGACTTCATCAGTCAGAATTTCAGGTTCTACAGTCTTTGCGACTGGAAAGAGGGCATGAAATTCATGGTGATGCCTGAGAAGTATGACTTGATTGTAAGAACCTTCTGTGATGCCGCTACCGGCAAGGAGGTCAGCAGTATGTCACTCCGTCATAAGATTATGATCTACAAAGGACATACTGTCAGTGCAGACGGTCGTTCCCGTTTGAACTTCCTCTGCCAGGACGAGAACAAAATGTATTATTTTGAGATCCCCAATGGTTCGTTTGACGACTATTGCTATAGCAAGTTTGGTGTGCCCACGCTGGCTTATCTCGGTGATGTGGATATTGCCAAGGAGAAGCTGATGGGTAAGAAACTCTACACCAGGGGTACCATCTACCGTGTGGATACAGAATACGACGGTGATGGCTATCGTGAGGTGAAGATGCCAAAGGATATGGAGGTTACAGTGACACAGGTTGGTGTCGGTAGCCGCAGTTTCCCTGTGAAGATTATCGTGGAAGACGAGAATGGCAATGAGTTCTATCAGACTTTCGCCTTGTCGAAGACCAATAGTGGTATGCGCGATGACGAGTTTATTATGGATAGTCTGAAGCATACGTTCTATGCCTCCTTCGAGTTGCAGGATGCCATTATGTCAGTCAACAGAGACTTCACTACCTATATTGGCAAGATTCTCCATACGATGCAGCCTACGAAGATGATGACCAAGGGTGATGGTAAGGATCGTACGGTGAATGTGCCGAAGATGACCACCTTCCGTGTGGATCAGGCACAGAGACGTCCTGGTACCCCGTTTGTCACTTTGGCACTCACGGAGATGGAGTCGCGTCGTCCTTATTATCGTGATGTACTTTTCACCCATCCGGATGATCTGGCAGAGCGTGATGTAAGATTGGAAGACTATTTCGGTTATATCTTCGCAATGGGTGAAGGTTCAGAGCGCCAGACCACTCAGGAGGCTCGTGCTGCTATCCGTCAGGGACGTGTCATCCTTGGTATGTCTGAGGATGAGGTGACACTCGCTATGGGTGAGGAACCAAACGAGATAGTTCAGGCTAGTAGTGGCAAGAAAGACTGGATATATTATCGTTCTAAGGGTAAGTCGCTCTTCATTCACTTTGGAAGAGACGGTCGTGTAGAGTCTTATGAGACAGGTGCTACAAAGACCACGAAGAAGGCACCCGCAAAGAAAAGTACAGCCAAGAAAAAGAATTGGAAAAGCGGAAAAGGAACACCTATTGAGAAATAATAGATAAAAAAATCAGGGGGCGCTCAACTGAGTGCCCCCTGATTTTTTAATCCTTTTTGTCTGTGATAGCCTGCATGATTTTGGCTTCCAGTTCCTCGCAGAGTTCAGGATTGTCTCTCAACAGTTTCTTGGTGGCATCGCGACCCTGACCTAACTTGGTGTCTCCGTAAGAGAACCAAGAACCGCTCTTCTTGATGATGTTGTACTCAACACCCAAGTCCACAATCTCGCCAAACTTCGAGATTCCCTCACCAAAGATAATCTCAAACTCCGCCTTGCGGAAGGGAGGTGCCACCTTGTTCTTTACCACTTTGACGCGTATCTGATTGCCTAGGATGTCATCGCCGTCCTTGACTTTTCCATACGGACGGATATCCAGACGGACTGAAGCATAGAACTTCAGGGCATTACCACCTGTAGTGGTCTCAGGACTGCCAAACATGACACCAATCTTCTCACGCAACTGGTTGATGAAGATACAGGTTGTATTGGTCTTTGCGATGGTAGAGGTGAGCTTACGCAGTGCCTGACTCATCAGACGAGCCTGCAGACCTACTGACGAGTCGCCCATGTCGCCTTCAATCTCCTTCTTAGGAGTCAGTGCTGCCACAGAGTCGATGACAATGATATCAATCGCACTCGAGCGGATCAGATCGTCAGCAATCTCCAAGGCCTGCTCGCCATTGTCGGGTTGCGAGATATACAAGTTGTCAATGTCCACGCCCAGGCTTTCTGCATAAAAGCGGTCAAAGGCATGCTCTGCATCGATGAACGCAGCAACACCTCCTGCTTTCTGGCACTCTGCAATGGCGTGGATAGCTAGTGTAGTCTTACCAGATGACTCAGGACCAAAGATCTCGATGATTCGTCCCTTGGGATAGCCACCCACACCAAGGGCAGCATTCAGACCGATACTACCTGTGGGGATTGCTTCCACATTTTCAACTTTCTCTTCGCCCATGCGCATGATAGCGCCTTTGCCGAAACTCTTCTCGATTTTTTCCATTGCGGCCTGCAAGGCCTTCAGCTTCTGCTGTTGCGGAGTCAGTTGCTCCGTTGATTCTTCTTTCTTCGCCATAGCTTTAGAAATTTAAGAGTTAATACTAATTATAATTCGAGGTCGCCGTCATGAATCTCATGCCAGGGCAGACCTTGTTTGTTCAGTTGTTCCATGAAGGGATCAGGATCGAACTCCTCAACGTTGTGAACGCCAGGTTTCTTCCAGAGGCCTTTGCAGAACATCATAGCACCGATCATGGCTGGTACACCTGTGGTGTAGCTGACGCCCTGCATACCTGTCTCCTCGTAGGCTGCACGATGCGAGCAGTTGTTATATACATAATAGGTGTGTTCCTTGCCATCGTTGCCGATACCACGAATGCGACAACCAATTGAGGTTTCACCTTCGTAGTTCTCACCTAGATCCTGTGGGTTAGGCAGAACGGCCTTCAGGAACTGTAGAGGTACAATTTTTACTTTCGCAATGCCAGAACCATTGGCCAATGGTGCCTCGTATTCCACCTCGTCGATACGACTCATGCCGATGTTCTGAATCACCTCGAGGTGTTTCAGATACTGCTGTCCGAAGGTCATCCAGAAACGGGCACGCTTGATGGTGGGGTAGTTGATGACCAACGACTCAATCTCTTCGTGGTGCAATAGATAGCTGTCGCGAGGACCGATATTTGGATAGGTGAGATCCTTGTGAATCTCGAGTGGCTCAGTCTCCACCCACTTGCCGTCTTCCCAGTAGAGTCCCTTCTGGGTAATCTCGCGGATGTTGATCTCAGGGTTGAAGTTGGTGGCGAATGCTTTGTGGTGATCGCCAGCATTACAGTCTACGATGTCGAGATACTGAATCTCCTTGAAGTGATGCTTAGCGGCATAAGCCGTATAGATGCTGGTTACACCTGGGTCGAAACCACAACCTAAAATAGCAGTGAGACTAGCTTTCTCGAAACGCTCACGATAAGCCCACTGCCAGGAGTACTCGAAGTGAGCCTCGTCCTTTGGCTCGTAGTTGGCTGTGTCGAGATATGAGCAGCCACAAGCCAGACAGGCATCCATAATCGTCAAATCCTGATAGGGGAGAGCGAGGTTGATGACGAGTTCTGGCTTGTAATCATTGAAGAGGGTCTTCAACTGCTCTACATCGTCAGCATCCACCTGAGCCGTTTTGATGTCCATCTTGTAGCCAGCCTTATGGATATCCTCCACAATCTTGTCACACTTGGCCTTACGACGACTGGCAATCATAAAGTCGGTAAACACGTCGGCATTCTGTGCAATCTTGAATGCTGCAACCGTAGCGACGCCTCCGGCGCCAATCATTAATACTTTTGCCATATTCTTATTACATTTTATTGTTTATTTCATCTGAACTGATTCCGAGTGCTGCTAAGAGCGAGTAGCCGAGAATCTCCTGTAGGAAATTCCAATTTGCCATTGGTTGCATGGCTAACAGGGTAATACGCTTTTCATCGTCAACCTGCCTCAGGGTCGCGCGTACCTTATTATATATATGCTCTTGTTCCGAGTCAGGAATGAGAATGATCCGTTTTACCTCTTTCTGGCTGCACATGAGCTGAAGCATGTCGCAGAATTGTTGTTCACGTCCGACAATGTCTTCAACAGGATAGGCGTTAATCAGGAATTCCCCCAGATGATCTTTGAAAGCTTTTGAAGAGATTTCTTTAAACTGTCCAGGTACAAAGTTCTCCATCTGTTGCTTCTTAGCACTATACAGAAGTACTACCTGTGTTTCTTGTTCTCCCTCATGAATCCCTCCGTCGAGCGCCACACAGTCTATCCAACGGGCGAGGTCAGCCTGCGGAATCCGACGTCCCAGCATGCGCTCGAAGTTTACTATGAGGTTGAATGCCACTTTGTCAACGTAATCGGCGTCAACAAGTATCACATTTTTACTCCATTTTATATCCTGTTCGTTGTTGTTCATATCAGGCTACAAAGTTACATTAATTTGTGGACTTTACCAAATTAAAAAGGATTTTTTTGCATTTCAATTCAGAATTGACATAAATCAATTGTAAAATCATAAATTGTGGGTGAAAAATCAAATATTGGGGGGTCATCCATCAAAAAAGCCGTACCTTTGCAAACGAAACAAAACTACTGACAGTATAATACCATTAATTGGTACAAAAATCCCCGATGCGCAAGCACCGGGGATTCATTGTTTTTATGGGTGAATGCTAGCAAGGACGCTTCTTTGGGAGGTTGAAGGCATCCTGCACTTCCTTCATCTGTTCGAAGGTCATACCATCAGGTTCAGAACCCATCGAGCGAGCACACATATAGATGTTGGCAGCCTTGCAGAGCACATCGGTCTGGTCGAAGGCATCCATGATGTCTGTTCCTACAGCAACCGTACCATGTTTCTCCCATAGCACTACGTCGTGGGTTTTGATCTGTTCGAGCGTAGCCTCTGCCAGTTCAACGGAAGAAGGCATGGCGTAAGGTACGATGCCGATGCCCAGAGGTGCAAAGGCGAGGGTCTCAGGGATCATCGACCACAACACGCGTGTCATCTCATCCCCTTTCAGGAAACGCTGGATGTGACTCATGGCTACGAGTTCGATGGGATGGGTATGGAGAGTTGCCTTATAGCATGACCCCGTTTCTAGCAGATAATTCTGCAAAGCCAGATGGGTGGGCAACTCAGAGGTTGGCACTACAGGCTCATCGGCGATGACTTCGTATGAGGCACAATCATCACAGATACGGATAATACTTCCGTTCTGCATGGGGAACTTAGCCAAATCGCGCATGCGTTTGCCCGTTCCTTTACAATAGAAATACTTGCCTTTCAGCTGGGGCAGGACCATACCAATCTGTTTAACGGGGGCGATAGCTTTCAGGGATTTGCACTCATCGTCCATATACTCGGTGACGTTGACGGTGATGTTTCCGCCATTACGCTCTGCCCATCCTTTCTGCCAAAGGTAACCAGTCACCTCTGCAATCTGATCAATGACGGCCTTCAATTCGGCACGTCCGTCTAATATACTTGCCATAATATAAGTTTTAATAGTTGTCGCCGTAGCGTTCCTTGGTGATATCATCGAGGGATCGGCCACGAGTTAGGGGTGCTCCGATGAAACCTACGATGAGTGAGATGGTGAGCAGGGCAATCATACAGAAAGCTGCAATCGTGAAGCCCTCGCCGTTATCTCCATAGATGTAGGTAAATATCAGTCCCCAGACGGCTGACAGTCCACGTACGATGAAGAACATCAGTCCCTGCGCGCCAGCACGGAACTTCGCTGGGAAGAGCTCTGAGCCCCAGAGGGCATAAAAGATCTGAGGCGAACTTCCGCCCTGAACACCCCAGAGGATGGCAAAGAGCCAGAGGCCTATCATACCGTTGACACCAATGGTGACAATCACTAGCCATGCGGCAATCGCCACAAGCAGACCGAAGGTATAGATAGCTTTGTGCGAGGTCTTATCGATGAGTTTTGACACAATGAATGTGATGCCCACGATGATTGCCCATTGTATGCAGTTCATCCAGTTGGCTGTCTCGTTGCTCACACCACCAGCCGTTTCATAAATATGTGGCTGGAAGAATCCCATCACAGAGGCGACGAGGTTCCAGGTGAGATAGATGGTAGCGAGGAAGATAACCGTACGAACGGCAATCTTATTGGAGAACAATACTTTGATATTATCCATCAGTCCGCTCTTCTCTGCTTTCTGGGCAGTAAACTCAGCGCTTTCCTGTAATCTACGCTGCAGATTCCATGCGATGAATGCCACCACAAACAGGGTGAAGAACACAATACGTGAGGAGAAGGCATTCGTGGCTTCTTGTGACATATTGTCACCACCAAAGAGGTGAGCCACAGCCTCTACCCATCCAAACAGATAGCCACCAGGTGCGAAGAGCATACCAAAGAGCAAAATGCACATAGGGCCAACCCCCCACGACATCTGCGAGATACAGATGTTACGACCACGATTGTTGATTTCACTGCTTTCAGAGATGTAGGTCCATGAAGCAGGCACGCCCACACCTACGGAAATACCAGTGATAAGAAAACCGCAGAGCAGCATGGGGAAATTGACGCTGAACATGATAGTCAGCACACCTAGCATATAGACCAGCAGATTGTAAGTGAAGATAAACTTACGGCCATACTTATCAGCTAAGAATCCGCCAATGATGGCACCAATCGCAGCTCCCAAGCAGTTCGCGCTGATAAAATTAAGCCAGCCCAAATGTACCTCAGAGAGTCCGAGGTAGTTCTGCCAGAGCGTCAGTCCACTGGCACCTGCCACGATGGCTCCTGCATCCAGATAATTCGTCAGAGACACGGCAATCGTGCTCTTCAAACTTCCGCTATTTTTTGCCATATATTAATGGGTTAAATGGGTTTTGTGGGTTGGTCGGGTTAGCGCTTAGAAGTGACATCCTTTTCGTATTGCTGGATAGCAGCGATGTACTCTTCCCCTACAGGTACGTTATTCTTCAGGTTGAAGTAGTCGAATACGGCACCAAACGGCAGGCTCTTGGCCTCTTCCATCAAAGCGAGACGCTCGAAGTTCTGACCATTGTCCTCATACTCACGAAGCTTTTGTTTCGGTTCGAGCAGGGCCTGGAGAATACACTTCTGGGTGGCGCGGGTACCAATGATATAGGCACCGATGCGGTTGATTGAGGCATCGAAGTAGTCGAGACCTACATGAGCACGATTTAGAGCATCGCTACGAACCAGTTCCTTGAAGAGATCCAAAGTCTGGTCGTTCATGATGGTCACGTGGTCTGAGTCCCAACGAACGGGGCGAGACACATGTAGCATCAGTTCCGGCACATACATGAGCAATGTAGAAACGAAATCAGATACGTTCTCTGTAGGCTCGTAATGGCCTGTATCGAGGGTGAACATCTGCTTGCGGGTGGCGCAGTAGGCGGTATAGAAATCGTGTGAGCCAACGGTATAGCTCTCCAGTCCGATACCAAACAGTTTGGCCTCGAAACAGTTCTTCACACCATCAAGTTTCTCTTCCATAATCTCATCGAGCGAAGCTGCGAGAATCTCGCGGTACTTTTTGCGCTGAACGGGCATGTCCTTCGAACCGTCGTGTACCCAGATATTCATGATACAATGGTCGTTCTGGGCCTTACCCATCGCATCAGCAATGCGACGACATCGCTTGGTATGCTCAATCCAGAAGTCGCGGATGCCCTTATCAGGATTCGACAATGTCAGGCTGCCGCTCTTGGGGTGAGAGAAACTCGTGGAGTTGAAATCGAGCTTCATATTGTTTTCCTTAGCCCATTGTATCCAACTCTCAAAATGCTTCACTTCTACCTGATCACGATCCACAAACTTATCTCCGAAATCTCCATAGATTTCATGGAGGTTCAGACGGTGATTACCTGCGATGAGGGTTTTCACAAACTCGATGTCTTTGCGTACCTCATCTATATTACGGGCGCGACCAGGATAGTTACCCGTGGTCTGTATACCTCCAGAGAGGGCATCGTTGCGCTCAAAACCAACAACGTCGTCTGTCTGCCAACAATGCAGTGAGATCTGTTGTTTTTGGAGCTGGTCAAGGACTGCATCGGTATCTACACCGATGGCCGCATAGCGATCTTTCGCTACGGCATAAGCTTTTTCAATTAGTTCTGTTTTCATAATTTGTTTTTTATCTGATTATTTTGATTATTCCAAGTATTCTGATTACTCCGATTACTCTGAGTACTCTGATATTTTCTGAAATTTCAGAAAGGCTTGATCCCAGATAGCCTTGTCTGTGGGTTCGTATTTCACAAGCTCAAGCGAGTTGGCGATGATCTGTCGCATCTCCCAGATGTCATTCACCAGATGGGCTGCTTTTGCCTGTAACATGATATTGCCTATAGCGGTGCCTTCCTGAGGACCTGCTAATACAGTAGCACCTGTAGCGTTAGCGGTGAACTGGTTCAGATATTTGTTGAGGCTTCCGCCACCGATGATATGCAACACCTCGAGCTTGAAGGGCGCAAATTCCTGCATCCATTGGAATACCTGCTTATAGCGCAGGGCCAGAGAGTCGAAGATACATCGGCAGATCTCCGCAGGCGTCTCAGGTACGGGCTGATCGGTCTTGCGACAATATTGTTGGATGGCCTCAATCATGGAAACTGGGTTTGCAAACTGCGCATCATCGGGATTGATGATACTGCGGAAAGCCTCTACCTGCATCGCAGAGCCTTGTAACTCTGGATGGGAAAGCTTCCGTACTTCTTCTGGCCATTCCTTCCGACAACGTTCGTAGAGCCACATGCCACAGATGTTTTTCAGGAAACGGGTGGTTCCTTCAATTCCGCCCTCATTGGTAAAGTTACGCTCATAGCTCAGATCGTTGATGATAGCGTCCTTCGTCTCAATACCCATCAGGCTCCATGTGCCGCTGGATAGATAGGCGAATTTCTCGTCCTTTGCGGGAACGGCAGCTACAGCGGAGCCTGTATCGTGACCAGCCACAGCAATCACAGGAACTGGGCCTAAGCCGGTCATCTTCTGCACTTCATCCGTCAATACACCGATGAGGGTACCCGGATTGACCATCTTACCGAACTTCGAACGTGTCAGCCCTAAAGAGGCCAGCAGGCGTTCGTCGAGTTGTTTGGTGCGGGGATCCAGTAGTTGCGAGGTCGATGCAATGGTATATTCACAAACCTCGTTGCCTGTGAGCATCCAGCTCAGGGCATCGGGTACGAACAATATCTTCTGGGCATGTTTCAAGGCAGAGTTACCCTCACGCTTCATAGCATAGAGCTGGAAGATGGAATTGAAGTTCATCAGCTGGATGCCTGTGATGTCATAGACCTCCTTCCGTGAGATGATATGCTTCAGGTAGTCGTCCATCGCATCGAATGTGATAGGATCGCGATAGGCGCGCGGATTCCTGAGGATGGCACCATCGTCGCCAATCATCACGAAATCCACTCCCCAGGTGTCGATACCGATAGATGTGATTTCCAGACCACGATGAGCCACTTCTTTCAGACCACGGATTACCTCAAAGTACAGCGCGTAGATATCCCAATAAAAATGGCCGCCCTGTTCAATGAGGTTATTGGGGAAACGGGTTATTTCCTCCAAATGGAACTGTCCTTCGTCAATGTAGCCGATAATGGTTCTGCCACTCGTAGCGCCCAGGTCGACGGCGAAGAAATATTTTTTCTGATCCATATTTGTTCTGTGATTGTTAGCAGTTTGTCAATTGCGATTGCAAAGGTACTAAGATTCTGAGGGCTCTACCTTTGTTATTTGATTTTTCATCTCGAAATTTTGATAACGGGTCTTGGTGCTGTCGAATAATTG
>JAEEGG010017155.1_pt1 | contig 14926 bp, 13 predicted proteins | sample 9134161 | NCBI WGS metagenome assembly JAEEGG01 (sample SAMN16246543, study PRJNA631951) | gut metagenome | biome: gut microbiome; feature: rumen; material: CR-attached | host: Bos | place: Iran: Karaj | collected 2018-10
CTGTTGGCGACCTTTTCAAGCTTCTTGTCATCCATCAGTTCATCGATATCCAGTTCATGCTTACGTATGTCTTCCTTCAGCATGTTTTCGCCGGCTTTGATGAATTCTTCCTTGTCTTCAAGCTCCTTCTTCAGAAAGAATGCCTTGATCTTGTTGCGGGCATGATTGGTCTTGACAATTTTCAGCCAGTCTTCAGACGGTGTTGAATTCTTGTTTGTACGAAGCTCAACAACATCACCGGTCTTTAATGGCGTATTCAATGGAACCAGAACGCCGTTGACTAAAGCGCCGACGGTCTGATTTCCGACCTCGGTATGGATTCTGTAGGCGAAATCTATCGGTGTTGCGCCGGCTGCCAGGTCAATGACTCTGCCTCGCGGTGTAAGACAGTAGATATTCGCATTAAAGATATCGTGAGTGATATCGTTCATGTATTCCTTGGCATCAAGTTCGCTGTTGTCTTCAAAAGCCTTGAGCCAGTTAAGTTCTTCAACCAGCTTCTTCTGTGAATGTATCTTGCCTTCCTTGTATGACCAGTGAGCGGCAATACCTCTTTCAGCGACTTCATCCATCTCTTCCGTTCTGATCTGAACTTCATAGATACGGCCATCCGGACCGACGATCGTCGTATGCAAGGACTGATACATGTTCATCTTAGGCATGGCGATATAATCCTTCAGACGGCCGGGAATCGGACGATAGACCGCATGGATATAGCCCAGGATCTCATAACAGTTGAGTTCTGTCTTGGTCACGATCCTTATGGCCAGAAGATCGAGGATCTCATCGAAACGCTTGTTTTTGGTCACCATCTTCTTGTTGATGGAATAAAGATGCTTGGAACGGCCAAAGATCCTGAAAGGAATATTGTGCATCTGCAAAACGATGGAGATATCTTCCATCATGATGTCGATCTGCTGATCTCTTTCCGATTTCTTGGATTCAACAAGTCTTGCGATCTCGTGATATTTTTCATTGTCCAGATAGTAGAAAGCCAGATCTTCCAGTTCGTTCTTGATCTCGGCAATACCAAGACGGTGGGCGATCGGTGCATAGACATCAAGAGTCTCTCTGGCAATCCGCTTCTGTTTTTCCGGTGGCAGATATTCCAGAGTGCGCATATTGTGGAGTCTGTCGACCAGTTTGACCAGGATGACGCGCACATCCTTGGCCATAGCGATCAGAATCTTGCGGTGGTTTGTCGCCTGGTATTCTTTTTCATCGGCGAATTTGAGGTTTGAGATCTTGGTTACAGCTTCAACGATCTCATAGATCTCATCGCCAAACTCCTCGATGAATTCTTCTTTGGTAACCTCGCAATCCTCGATGACATCATGCAGCAGCCCCGCACAGATGGTATTGGGATCGACTTCCAGTTTGGCCAGTTCATAGGCCACATTCAAAACATGCACAAAATAAGGCTCACCGGAACGTCTCGCCTGGTCTTTGTGCTTGTCATAGGCATATTCATACGCCTTGTCGATCTTGGCCAATGAATCGGGATTGGAGATATAAATCTTTATCTCGTCATACAGCTCTTCTTTTCTGCTGATCAGATCTTTCATGTTTTCCTTAAGTAAAAACCGAAGCTAAGCTTCGATTTTGTTTAATACTTCATCAGAGTGTATACATCGTAGCCGCTTAGCTTTTCTCTGCCGCCGAGTCCTTCCAGTTCAATCAGGAAAGCACAGCCGACAACTTCGCCGCCGAGCTCTTCGATCATTCTGATCGTAGCCTCAACGGTACCGCCGGTAGCGAGAAGATCATCGATGATCAGAACCTTCTGCCCTGGTCTGATGGCATCCGCATGCATATGCAGCTCATTTGATCCATATTCCAGATCATATTTGTAGGAGATCGTCTTTCTCGGAAGCTTGCCCGGCTTTCTGACCGGAACGAAACCGATCTTCAGCTCATTGGCGACCGGACAGCCGAAAATGAATCCTCTTGATTCCGGACCGGCAACGACCTGTGCACCGACTTTTCTGGCATATTCGATCAGATATCCGCAGGCTTCATGAAAAGCCTCACCGTCAGCCATCAGAGGTGTGATGTCCCTGAAGAGAATACCTTCCTGCGGGAAATCAGGGATCGTTGCGATATAATCTTTCAAATTCATAGTTTATCTCCTTCCGAATACATTTCCAATTATAGTAAAACTAAAGCAAATCTTCAATGACGAAGGACAGCCTGTCCGGACGGTAGGAATCCCTTTTCAGATGGCCTATCATCCTTTCAAAAGACTTATCACCGTGACGGGGATTGAAGCTGATCGCCTCAAGCTGATCATTCAATACAAACTTGGGATAGGATGAGGAAACCAGGAACTTCCGCAAATAAGAAGGATCCTCAATGGAGAACAATGGTTCTTCAAAACCGTTTCCGAAGGGCTTGAGTTCATTGAGCTGTTCCAGCATGTCAAAACCGATCTCTTCTTTCTTGAAACACAGGACATCCCTGCTCTGAGGCTGTCTCTCCATGGCACAGGAAGCGATGTATTCCATGAATTGTGCATAGGCTTCTTCCTTCATGGAGATACCTACAGCCTGGGCATGACCGCCGAAGGTCTCATAGAGATCTTCTTTTACTTTGAGATAAGAATGCAAATCACTTCCCTTAGGAGATCTGCCCGATCCTTTCAGCATGCCGTCTTTTTCCGCCAGAACGATGACTGGCTTGTCATATTCAAACATCAGCCGGTTGGCAATCAGGCCGCAGATGCCCTCAAGAAACTGATCTGATCTTACGACGATCACATCACGGTTCAGATCGGCGATCCTGGTGGCCAGCGCCGACATCTGTCTGCTCAGGTCTTTGCGGACTGTGTTGATCTCTTCGATCTTATTCAGATATTTCATGCAGCCTGGTGAATTGTCGATCAGATAGCGCACGACGTAATTGACGTTCATCATCTCATCGAGTCTTGACACCGCATTGATCTTGGGGATCACATCGAAAGAAAGCGTCTCATAGTCAAACTGTTTCTGTTTCGATAGATATGAGATCGGAAAGATCGTCTTTTCGTTGATGATCTTCAGCATCTCCTTCATCAGATAGCGGTTATATCCCAGGACCTTCACCATATCGGCCAGAGTCCCCAGACCGCCGTAGACTGTTGTCAGTTCATCTGCACGGATCGAATTGCTTAAGAGACAGCATAATCCCGATGCGCACATGTCATCATATTTCTCTTCAAACAAAGACGGATGCATCCAGACATCTGCAAACGGAGGATCCAGATATTCGTGATGGTCGATCACAAAGGTCTTCAACCCCAGAGATGAGGCATATCTGAGCTGTTCATCGGCAACAATACCGTTATCGACACATAAGACAGCATCAAAGCCGTGTTCCTTTGCTGTATCGACGATCTTCTTACTGATGCCGTAGCCTTCTTTGAAACGGGAAGGAATGTAGTAATTGGACGCGATGCCCAGATCATCGAAGAGTTTCTTCATGATCAGCGTCGAACAGATGCCGTCGCAGTCATAATCCCCGACGATGAAAAACTTCAGGTCCCTGAAAGAAAGCAGTTTCTCTCTGAAATCCTTCAGGACAGGCATATCATGATCCACATGAAAAGAAGAGACATCCAGCTCTTCTTCTTTGACTTGATTGATCTGGCAGACTCTTGTCTTCAGATCTTCCTTACTGTCGTGAAACACATAGTTCATAAGGTGTGAAATCCGATGAACAGACCGATCAGAGATAAAACGATCTGCACCAGATAGAATGAAAGCACGATATTCTTTTCACTGTGTCCCTTGATCACAAAGGCATAGTGGATCGGCGTATAGGAAAAGACACGTCTGTGGAAAAGCCTGACTGAGATCTGCTGCAGGCAGACACAGAACATCTCGGCAACAAAGACGCCGCCGATGACAAACAATGCGATCGTCATATCGCACACAATGCCAAGAGAGGCGAATAAAGCCCCCAGGGCGAGCGAACCGCTGTCACCCATGAAGATCTTTGCCGGATGGAAATTGAAACGCAGATAACCGATCAGACCCGCCAGGATGCAGATCAGGAAAATGACGATATTATGATAGCCGCAGTAATGACTCAGGATCACAAACGGGAGCAGTGCAAAGAAAGATACACCTGCGCAAAGACCGTCCATGCCGTCGGTGAAATTGACCGCATTGGCTTCCGCCATATACAGCAGTATCATGAACGGCAGGAAAACAAACCACGGAATCTGAATGCTGATATGCATAAAAGGTATCGTCACCTGGAGCGGAATGACATTCCTGTAAACCGCAAACAGGAAAAGCGTATAGACAAATTCCATGATCAGTCTGGTCTTGGGAGAAAGGCCCTCGTTGGAATGCGAGCGGATCACCAGGGCATCATCGATGAAACCGACGGAACAGAACAGGACATAGGAGAGCAGCACAAACTGGACTCTCTGGCCTGCCAGTCCTTTCAGATTGACGATGATGAAGACGATGACCGGTATGACGACAAAAAGAAGCCCGCCCATGATCGGTGTCTTCTCTTTGTTTTTGAACTCATCCAGAGCATATTCAGATGTAACCTGATTGATGTTTTTATGCTTGAGATACGTGATGAAAGAAGGCATCGCTGCCAGCATCATCACAAGCGTCAGAACAAAACCGATGACAGAAATGATCAGATCATTCATACCTGCTTATTATACACCATTCCCCTTCTTATTCATCAATATCAGAAGTGTTTTCTTCACTTGCTTCAGCTTCCTTCTCCACGTAGTTGATCTCCCTGAACTTGATCGTGAATTCAACGGAAGGATCGATGCTGCTGCCCGGAGCCAGAGACTGTTCATAGGCTACACCGTAGCCTTCCATCCTGATCGATAGACCCGAGAGGTTCCAGTAATCGATCACATCTTTTCTTGTCCAGCCGTTAAAATCCGGCAGCGTCTGGGAATTGCCGTCGCTCAGAAGGAATACCTTCCGGTAAGTATAGACATCATCGCCTGCTTTCGGATACTGATCGATGACTCTTAAGCCGTCGGATATGACGATGACGTTCAAGCCGCAGTCATCCAGCAGATCCTTTGCATCACTGACTTTCTTTGAAAGAAGATTGGGCATTTCGTATTTCTCGATATATTGCTGGGAATTCATATCCTCTTCCGAGATCGTCAGATTCTCTAAAAGCGCGATCCGGTCGATCAGATCGGGGATCGGCTTGATCTCATAATTGTAGTAGACGGTCTCAGGAGACACATAGGCAAAATAAACCATGTATTCCGGATCCTCATAAGGGAATCCCAGCATGCAGGAGATGATGTTCTGATCTTCCGCATATCCGCCGTCCAAGGGGATCTCGGATGTGCCGGTTTTTCCCATGACATCGACAGTCTTTGCCGCATAGTGACGGCAGGTACCGTCCGGTTCGGAAACGACTCTTCTTAAAAGATCCTGCATCTGTCTGGCGCTTTCATTTGAGATCGGAGTCGAAACGACCTTCCTGCTGCCCTGATAGACGACCGTATTGGTATTGGGATCGACGATCTTTTCGATCAGATAAGGTTTGATCATCTCGCCGTTGCCGAAGATCGCCGTATAAGCCTGCAGAAGCTGCAGCATCGTCGTCGAAGAACCCTGGCCGTAGGTCGCCGTGATATCATCGACCGGAGACAGACCGTAGTTGGTATAACCCGGGACCTCATCGATGCCGTCGGTATTCACATTCTGATACAGATGATATTTGTTGAGATATTCTTCGAAATTGCTGATGCCGACATATTGAGACAGCAGTGTGGCAGTTGCCACGTTGCTGGAGTAGATCAGACCGTAATCCAGAGGGATATTGCCCCAGTCCAGTTTGGAGACATTGTAGATACATCCCAGCTGATTACCGGAATAAGTCCTTCCGGCTGTCGCCGTATAACAGTACGGAGATGAATCGAACTTGGTATCACCGTCATAGACACCAAGATCCATCGCTGCCGAATAAATGACCGCCTTCATGACGGATCCCGGTTCGTAGGCAAGCTGGGAACCGTAGTTGACCTGCACATCATCAGCTGAAAGATGGTTTGGATCATAGGACGGAGTCTGTCCCCAGGCCAGGATCTTTCCCGTCTTGATCTCCACGACAGCACCCCATGCCCTGGAAGCATTCTTGGCTTCCATCGTCGTATTCAGAGCCGTATTCAAAGCTTCCTGAATGGCGATATCCAGTGTCAGATAGACATCATATCCGTTGATCGCACTGATCGTCTCCTCATACATGCCGGGCAGGATATAGCCTGATTTGTCTCTCTGATAGGAATGATAGCCGTCCGTACCTGAAAGCTCATCATTGAGATAAGCTTCAATGCCCAGTTTTCCGATCAGCTTTCCCGTATTGTCCGACTGGGCAAAACCGACCAGCTGCGGTGAAAAGACTTCCCCATAGGGATAAGTCCTTTTATAGGAATTGCGGAAATCGATGCCGTGCAGGCCTTCGATCGCTTCGATCTGCTTCTTCTGTTCTTCGGAAAGATTCCTGCCGGCAGCACCGAGCTCCACCTGATAAAGATCGGGATTGGAAGTCAGGATCGAATAGATGTCGGCCGGATCCATCTCCAGTATAGGAGCCAGAGCCTGGGCGGCAAAGATCGGATTGTCGACATAAGCCACTTCATCGGAACTGGAAAGTCTGTCGGTATCCAGATAACAGATGATGTCATAAGTCTGGACATCCTGGGCCACGACGGCTCCGCTGTTGTCATAGATGTTTCCCCTGGACGCAAAAATCTTTTCCTCGACATTGGAAACAGACTGGATGTAATTGGTCAATGATGTGCCTGAACGGATATGGACTTTGCCTATGACCACCAGAAAAACATTGGCGATCACAAGCAGAGTGATCGTCAGCATCAGAACATAGAGAAAACGAAGCTTCTGATTACTTCGTTTCATTTTATTCTCCTGCTACGGAAATGATATTGTCACTGACCTGGTCGAGATCGGCGGCAGCTGCTGCCGCATAGACCCTGTCTTTGCTTTCAAGATTGGAAATCTCGTATGTCAGAGACTGATTCTGTGATTTGAGAACTGTCAGTTCCTCGTTCATCGTCTGTATCTTCATCGTCAGTCTCGCATTGAGCGTATTCACCAGAAGAGAACTGGCCAGCCAGGCAAGCAGAGAAAAAGAAAACAGAATGATCGCAAAACCATTGAAACTCAGTCTTCTTCTTTTTTTCTTAACGATCTTTGCCATAAACTTTCTTTATCCCTCTGATAATCGCACTCTTTGCCCGGTGATTGCTTTCGATCTCTTCCTTGTCTGCTTTATCACCGCGGTTCAGCAATACATAGTCGGCCTTTTTCACTTCTTCCGGACGTAAAGCGATCCGTTTGTCATCCTCAACACTGCTCAGTCTTTTGAAACAGTGCTTGACCATCCTGTCTTCCAGTGAGTGGAACGTGATGATCACGAGACGGCCGTCAATGTTCAGTATCCGATCGAAGCGCTCCAGGAACTGATTCAGGGAATCCAGTTCATGATTGACTTCGATGCGAAGCGCCTGGAATGTCTGCTTTGCCGGATGGCCTTTCTTTGACAGGACCTTGGCCGGCAAGGCACTTTTGATCACTTCTACCAGCTGTCCCGTCGTTTCGATCGGACGGCTTTCGACGATTTTTGCTGCGATCCTGCCGGCATTTCTTTCTTCGCCGTAGTTCCACAGCACTTTCCTGAGATCTTCTTCACTGTAGCTGTTTACAATATCAGCGGCAGTGAAAGGTTCCTCCTTGTTCATGCGCATGTCAAGCGGCGCATCATAGCGGTAGGAAAAGCCCCTATCCGCATCATCGAACTGCGGTGAAGAAACACCCAGATCGAGCAGTATGCCGTCAACATGAGACACATATCGATCCATATTCATGAAATTGTCATGTATGAATGTCACATTGTCATATGCTTTCAGGAATTCTCTGGATTTGCTGATCGCTTCTTCATCCAGGTCGAAGCAATACAGTTTTCCGTTTTTCAGTTTTTCTAAGATCAGTTTTGAATGCCCGCCTCTGCCAAGGGTTCCGTCGACGTAGATGCCGTCAGGCTTTACGTTGAGCAGCTGTATCGCCCTTTCAGGCATGACCGATATATGTTCACTCATTGCTCAGCAGATCGCTCAGATTCTCGGCTACTTCCTCAAAGCTGTCGGAAGCCTCCAGATAATAGCTCTCCCATGTTGCCTTGTCCCAGATTTCGATATGATCATTGGCACCGATCACGACACACTCCTTGGTGATGTTGACCGGTTTGGACAGGAAGGACGGGATCTGAATCCTTCCCTGGTTGTCCAGGGTGCATTCGCTCGCCGTACTTGTCAGCATCCTGATATACTGACGGGCTGCTTTTTTTGTTGTCGGCAGTCTGTTGATCTCCGTAAACAGTTTTTCCCACTGTTCCTGCGAATAAATCGTCAGACAGCCGTCAAGACCTCTGGTCAGGATAAAAGTATTATGCAGTTCATCTCTGAACCTGCTGGGAATGATGATCCTGCCTTTTGCATCCAGATTATGCTGGTATTCACCGATAAACATGTCCCACTTTTACCCACTATAAACCACTTTCTACCACTATTATAATAATTTCAGCAGAAAAAAGTAAAGAAAAAGTGCATGATTTCATGCACTTTTTTAATTTTTTTATCTCTGGAAAATAAAAAAAGAAGATTTTCTCTTCTTCTCTTACTCTAAATTATTTTGCACCGCAGTTAGGGCATGCACGATGAGCTAATTTGTATTCACCGCAAGACGGGCACTTAACCATAGCAGGCGCCATTAATTTATAATGAGTTCTTCTCTTTGCTTTACGTGTCTTCGAATTTCTTCTCTGCTGAACAGCCATTGCTAATCTTCCTCCTCAAATCTGTATTCTTTAAGTTTCTGCAGCCTGGGATCGATCTCATCCTTTTTCGAAGATTCATAGTCTTCTTCGGATACAAAAACCCAACCATCCCCTCTAGAATACACTGTTTTTTCATTTTTTACAACTTTTATCGGAACTTCGGGCAAAACGATATAAAGGACCATATCTTCGAGCTCTTTGTTCTCATCCAGGAAGAATCCGTCCTCATCCTGACCGCTCACGATCTTCTCGTTTTCGCTCAGTTCAAAAGGCACGGAAACATCCTCCAGGGTGACTGCACAGGGACAGATCATTTCCCCTTTCAGATGATAATCGATCCTCAATTCATCCGATGCATCGTAGTAGAAAACGATCTCTCCCTCCACGTTTTCCAGACGGCGCAAGAAAAGATTGTCCCTGACTTCATAGGAAGCGATACTGACAGGATAGACTTTCTCATCAGCGATGTTGATCAGATCTTTCAGATAGATTTTCATGAACCTATTATATAATACTCTTGTGAAATGCACAGGAATAATCGTTGAATACAATCCCTTCCACAACGGACACATATATCATATCGGGGAAGCGAGAAGGCTCACTGACCCGGATCTGCTGATCGCCTGCATGTCCGGTCCTTTTACCCAGCGCGGGGATATCTCGATCATCGATAAATATGAAAAGACGAAGGCAGCTCTGGACAACGGCGTCGATCTGATCATCGAACTGCCTTTCATCCATACCGTTCAGAATGCCTATGTTTTCGGAAAACAAGCCGTAAGCTGTCTTGACAGGATGGGCGCCGATACCCTGGTTTTCGGATCGGAGACCAACAATCTGGAAGAACTGAAGAAATATGCCGAACTGGAAGTCGATGTCACAAGACTGAAACAGCTGATGCATGACGGAAACTCCTATCCCAAATCATACGGTCTTCTAAGCGGATCGCTCTATCCCAACGACATGCTGGCGGTGGCCTATCTGAAAGCCACGAAATATACGGACATGATCCCGGTTTCCATACAGCGGACGAATGACTTTCATTCAAAAGAGCTGGATCTGATCTGTTCCGCTTCTGCCATACGCAAGGCAGTTCAAGAAGGAAGAGATGTCTCTTCCTGCACACCGGTCGCAATCGAAGAACCCCTGTTCAACAAAGATCTCTATCCTTATGTCAGAAGACTGCTGTTCACGATGGACAGAGAAGAACTATCGGAGATATTCCTGGTCAGCGAAGGCATCGAAAACCTCCTGAAAGAAAATGCCGTGAGATACGATGACTATGAATCCTTCATGGAAGCATCGATCTCCAGACGCTACACCAGATCAAGGATACAGCGGATCCTGGTTCACATCGCCTGTCATATCAGAAAGAAAGATGTCGAAACGCTTCCAGAGGCTGACTTCATCAGAGTTCTCGGTTTCAATGAAAAAGGCCGCAGCTATCTCAAACAGATGAAAGAAAACATGAATCCGGTGACGCTGTTCAAACAGATACCGGAGCCCTACAAACAGCTGCAGTGGAAAGCCGAACTGCTCTACGCATCTTATAAAAAAGATCCCCAGAACTACATCAGAAGATGTCTGCAGGGACCTGAAATCAAAATGTGAACCTTCCGGTTCACATTTCTTTTTTACATTTCTACGTTGTGATAGATCTCCTGGACATCATCGACTTCATTGAGATTGTCCAGCAGTCTCTGCCACATTTCCTTATCGTGCTCATCTTCGAGCTTCACATATTCCTGCGGCAGCATCTTGATCGCGCAGACGGAATATTCGCAGTCCGGGATCAGTTCGTCGATCGCTTCCTGTGCCTTGTGCAGATCGGTAGGCTGGACATAGACTGTCATCTCTCCGTCTTCCACTTCGATGTCATCGACATCCACATCGGCGTCGATCAGCTTCTCCAGCATCGCATCCTCGTCTTCATATTTGAACGAAAGGACACCCAGGTTGTCGTAAGTGAAGGATACGGAACCCTTGACGCCCATCTTGCAGTGAGACTTGTTGAAACACTGGTTCATCGCTGCGACCGTCCTGTTGGAATTGTCTGTCAGACAGTCGATGATGATCGTTGCACTGCCCGGTCCGAAACCTTCATAGCGGAGTGAATCATAAGACTCACCGGTTCCGCCTTTGGCCTTTTCGATCGCTCTTTTGATGACATCAGCCGGGACCTGATTGGCCTTGGCTTCCTTGATTTTGGATCTTAATGTGAGGTTCATTTCCGGGTCAGGAACGCCTGATTTGGCGGCAATATAAATCTCCTTGCCGTACCTAGAATAAACCTTCGATTTCATTGCGGCAGTCTTAGCCATTGCCGCAGCTCTTACTTCATGCGCTCTTCCCATAAATTCACCTCTTTTTTTAACTACATCTATTTTAATACGAATTATTTGTAAATGACAAAAAAATTGCATCAGAAAAGGCTACCGATCACGATAGCCTTTTTCGATGTTTTTTCCTGAAAGAATCAGCCTTTCAGTACGCTCTTGACCAGCTCGCTCACTTCGGACTCAGTATGGCATTTCAGAGCCTTCTGTGCAAGTTCTTCCATTTCCTTCTTGTTCAGGGAAGTGATGATCTTTCTGGTCGGAAGGATCTTGGTTGCGGACATGGAGAATTCATCCAGTCCCAGACCGAGCAGTACCGGTGCAGCCATCGGGTCTCCGCCCATTTCGCCGCACATACCGCACCATCTGCCCTGAGAATGCGCACCGTCGATCGTCATCTTGATCAGACGCAGGATCGAAGGATTCAGAGGCTGATACAGATATGCGACCTTCTCGGACATTCTGTCGGCAGCCATGGAGTACTGTATCAGGTCATTGGTTCCGATGGAGAAGAAGTCCGCATATTTCGCGAATTCATCTGCCAGCACTGCCGAAGCAGGGATCTCGACCATCATACCGATCTCGATCTCATCGGAAACAGGGATACCCTCACCTTTCAGTTCTTCCTTGGTTTCCAGAACGAAGTCTTTGGCAGCCCTGAACTCATCGATCGTAGCGATCATCGGGAACATGATGGCGAGCTTGCCGTAGACGGAAGCACGCAGCAGTGCTCTGACCTGTGTCTTGAAGATATCCTTGCGGTCCAGACACAGTCTGATCGCACGGTATCCCAGGAAGGGGTTCATCTCCGGATCGAATTCGAAGTAAGGAAGCTTCTTGTCACCGCCGATATCCAGCGTTCTGACAACGATCCTCTTTCCTTCCGCTCTTTCCAGAACGACCTTATAGGCATTGAACTGATCTTCCTCACTCGGGAAGTCGTCCGTTGATTCCATATAAAGGAATTCCGTACGGTATAGACCGACACCTTCGGCACCGTTTTCGATCACGTTGTCCATGTCCTTCGGTGAACCGATATTGGCGACCAGTTCAACCTGATGACCGTCAAGAGTGATCGACGGCTTGTCGAGCAGTACCTGAAGTGCTGCTTTTTCTTCCAGGAAGCGGATACGCTTCTCTTCATATTCCTTCAGCTGCTCATCACTCGGATTGACGATGACATCGCCTTCTTTTGCATCGAGGATGATCTTATCGCCGTGCTTGCATGAAGCCATGATGCCGGTGCAGCCGACGACAGCAGGAAGACCCAAAGCAACCGCCATGATCGCCGCATGCGATGTCTTGCCGCCGATCTCGGTGACAAAGCCCAGTGCATATTTCTTGTTGAGCTGTGCCGTATCGGAGGGTGTCATCTCTTCGGCTACGATGACGACTTCCTCGTCGATCGTCGTCAGGTCAGGAATAGTCAGACCGAGGATATTGCACAATAATCTGAATGAAACATCCTTGATATCAGCTGCTCTTTCCTTGAAATAAGCATCATCCATTGATTCAAACATTGAGATCATCATATCGGAGACCGTCTTGGTCGCCTGATCGGCACCGGAACCGTCCTTGATCATACCGGTGATCTGATCCTTGAATTCCGGGTCCTGAGCCATCATCAGATGGGCATCAAAGATCGCCAGTTCTTCCGGAGCCAGTGTTGCGCTCGCTCTTTCCTTGATCTGTTCAATGTCACTGATCGTCTTTGTCAGGGCGTCTTCAAAAACCTGAAGTTCCTTTTCGGGATCCTTGCTGCCTTCGCTGATCACGATCGTCGGCTGTTCCAGTTTGTAGACCTTTCCGATCGCAATACCGCTTGATGTAGCTATTCCTTTTAAATACATGTTTTTTCCTCTCTTTTTATACTATTCATTATACTTCCTGAAGCAGTCACAGACAACGCAGAAAGTTGGCATAAGCCCTTTTCCGGTGCTTGTAGTAACAGGTGGGAGAATAGAAACCCAGAAACCACTTTCCGCTTCTTCCCATCATCACTTCATTTTCGATAATGAATCTGTCCTGATCGTCCAGAGATTCTATCACATATTCAATATGACATATGACCTTCATATGCATGTCCAGTCTGTCATCTGAATACTTCCTGATGTTGTTCTGTGCCTCTCTGATGATCCTTTTGCTGTTGATATAATTGCGTGTGAGCTGTTCAACTAAAAATTTATCTTTCCCGAATCCGTTTTGTAGCTCCCTTTTCATATCTTATTCGCTGATCTCGATCAGCCCGTAACCTCCGTCATTTCTCTTGTATACGACCGCCAGCTTCTCACTGTCCGCATCCCTGTAGATGAAGAACGAATGTGACAGCATCTCCATGCGCATGATCGCTTCATCCAGGATCATCTCGTCGGCATAGACCGTCTTGGTCCTGACAGGCGTATCATTCTCTTCCTCGATCTCCTCGATTTCATAGAAGTTTTCAGCCAGAGATTCCTTGTGTCTTCTGGAAAGTCTGCCCTTCTGTCTTCTGATCTGATCCTCCAGTTTGTCGATCGCCAGATCGACGGCGGTGGAGAAATCCTCATGAACGACTTCTGATCTCATCAGCCCTACTTTCGTAGGTACATTCACTTCTACTTTCAGTGCGTCTCCGTAGATCTTCACTGTAACCTTGGCACTCTGTGCCTCATCAATGACAACGTATTTGTTGAGCTCCGAAAGACGATTTTCAATCTTTTCTCTCATCTTGTCATTGATCGTTACATTTTCACCGTAAATAGCGAATTTCATAGTATACCTCCTCTTTTCTATTTAGACTCAACGATGAGTTGTATCAGCCATTTGTAAACCAGGAACAGTCCGTAGGCATCCAGCGAACAGTATTCCTTCAGATTCTCAACGATCCGATCGTCGCTCTCGGGATCGCCTTTTCCGATATCCCTCCAGCTGTATACGGCTTCCATTCCGTCATAGATATCAAGATCCTGATAAGAGTAGTCGGAACAGATATCCACGAGTTTCTTCAATGAATAGTTTCCCTGCATCCGGATGTCGTAAACCAGACCTTCAATGAACGGCATCGCCAGGTCATGGAAACGTGCAACGATCGCTTCCAGTTTTTCTTCGTATTCGGGAAACATCTGTGCCAGTTCCAGCAGGCGCAGACATTCCGCTCCCTGGGCGTTGTAAGCCAGGATCGGTCCCTTTTCGGGCAGATATTCCAGCAGTGCCTCAATAAACTCCTTTCGGCAGTCACCGGTCGAGACAAAGGTCCTGTGTTCCATGTGCCCTTTTTCGTCGATGTAATACAGCGCAAACTCGAAACAGACATCATCCAGAGGCTTCATCTTCTCATAAACGGGAAGCAGATAGCAGTCCCATTCGAAATCGATGAAGGAGATCGGTCTTTCCGAAAGTTTTTCCAGCCACAGTTTCAGCGGATACCTGTCAACGAATACGCCGTTGTTGCGGGAAGCCATGATCTGGGCATACTGGACCTTGCTTCCTTCAAGCTGATCGGGATCGGCATCCTTCAGCGTCAGGATGCCCTGCCTGTACATCTTGTTTTTGTTTGCGGAAGAGACCAGTGTCAGGATGGAATCGTCTGCTTCATCCTCCTCATCCGGGAAGCAGCGCTCATAGTATTCGCAAAGGCCCATCATCCGGCAATATCTTCCTTTCTTTGCCGGCTGGCTTTCGGGATCGAATTCCTCCATCTTTCTGATGCAGTCCTCGTAATCGACGCTGTCCTGAGCGATCAGATCACGTATCTTTTTCCCTTTGAATGTATCAGTACA
>JAEEGG010017157.1_pt1 | contig 14923 bp, 10 predicted proteins | sample 9134161 | NCBI WGS metagenome assembly JAEEGG01 (sample SAMN16246543, study PRJNA631951) | gut metagenome | biome: gut microbiome; feature: rumen; material: CR-attached | host: Bos | place: Iran: Karaj | collected 2018-10
AGTAGTCCTGGGGATGGGGGGAAGTGCTCTGACCTTCAGCTTAGGTATGGCCCGGGTTGTTAGTCCGGGCCTTTTTGCCTGGGGGTGGGGGCGAGCCCCCACCCCCAGGCAAAGCGCGAACTAAAATGAGCAGTCCCCCGGGGCGGCGATTTTGCCCGTTTCTGAAGCGTATTCGTCAATCTGACGTATACCCCCTCGTTCAGGCCTCAGGAGGCTGCTATACGCTTCAAATTTTGAAATACGAGGCAGTTTCAGGGGTAAAGGGGCGGAGCCCCTTTAATCATTAAACAGGAAGCGCCGCAGGCGTCTTCCCTTCTTAATTATTATCCTTCGGAACTTTAACATCTGTTCCTGCCAGTATTGATTGTGCCGGATGGCTGCGCGCAAGGCCTCCCGCGGCCTGGCGGAAGAGATGTCATGCCGGTTCTCCGGAATTGCGCGTTTCTGTCAAAGGCCTCTGTCCTGCGGGCGCCGGGATGCCTCGCATCAGCGAATGCTGACACGACAGGCTGTTATCGTATAAGACCGGATTGCAGTTTTGACCCCTTCCTGCCTGAATGGCTGAATCCGGCGCAGGATGCATTCCTCAGGAATCTCCGACCCTCGCTTATGCGAAGTCAGTAAGTATGAAGTTCTCATCCCGCGCAAGGCCCGCCATCCGGAAGAAGAGGCCGGAACTGCCTGTCATGCGGGGGACGGCATGACGTTATGGTAACGGTTCGGCCATGGGGACTGGTTCAGGTTCGGTTTCATCTCAGGCCTCTCACTGCGCCGCAATGTTAAGGATTACCAGTCCTGCCGGACAGTGCTGCATCCTTGGCTTCCTGTAAGATCTTATGGCGAAGTTTACCTTGTTCAGCTTTGTTTTGAGCTCCTTCCTGAAGATGTGAAGAGGCTTTGAATCGAACAGTCCCCGCATTTTGTCGGCATATCCCAGCCAGGGCACTCCCTCCCAGCTGCCGGGCAGGCTCAGATGTTCCAGATCCCAATCGGACAAATGCTTCATGCAATTCTGAGCCTGAAGGGCCTCCTGAAGCACGCCGCTGTAGAAAGTAACTTCCTTCTCTGCAAGCTGGCTGTTTTTCTCCAGAAAGCCGATGATCTGCGGGCAGCCTTTGACAATGGTGTCCTCCCATTTCAGATACCGCTCCAGCAGAGCAATATCATGCGCGACACGCTCTTCGGGATCCATTGCGGCGTCAGCGGCAACGCCGCCTCCGCTGCCGCCGTAGCGATCCTTCTCGGTTTTGCGCTCCTTTCTGGCCTTATCGGATTTTTTCGCCTGCATCTCAAGTCTTTTCTGAAGCTGTCTTCTCCGGATTTGTTCTGTATCTGTAATGTCCGGCGTTACGCCGAAGTACTTGCTGAACGGATATATTCCGGTGACCGCGTATTTGTAAAAATCAGCCGGAGAGAGCCCGCCCAGACAGGTCTGAATACACACGCTGTTATAGTTGCGTATGTACCCCTTAACCACCTCCGAGCACTTCTCATAGGAGACGCACAGGAACAGCGGATTTTTGATGACGTATTTCAGCTTCTGGAAGAAGCTTTCGCACGGAGCGTTGTCCTGGGAATTGCCCCGCCGCGAACAGGACTGGAGAAACTTGTCATCGGTCAGCAGATCCCGGAATGTCGTGGACAGGTACTGGCTTCCCTGGTCATGATGAACCAGAACATCCTGACCTTTCTTCTGAGCTTCCTTTATTTCATCGCCGTGCTCCTTCATCATCATGCCGTAGGCCTCCTGGATAAGGCCGGTATCCATGCGCTCCGAGGTGGCGTGTCCCAGTATTTCCGAAGTGTAGGCATCCTTGAATACGCAGAGGTAAAAGACTTCCCTGCTTCCCGCTGCTGTCTGGTAGTACAGGTATGTGATATCGGTCAGGATCACCCGCCGCGGCGCTCTGAAGAAGTCCTGGTTTACCAGATTCCCGGGAGCGGTCTGCGGGTGGTCGTGAACAGCTTCGAACTTGTACGGATTGCGACTCGGGATGCTGGTCACAAGCCGCATTCCGTTCATGATTTTCTTTACCCGCTTCAGCCCTATAGAGATGCCGTGCCAGGCGAGCAGCGCTCCGGCTATCACCCTTTTTCCGGGAATGTACCCGAAGCGCTGAATAATCTCTATGATTTTCAGTTCGATCATCTCGCGTTCTTCGGCATCTTTCCTCAGCTTCTCCTCCTGATGCTGCCGTCTCTTTCCGGAGCTTTGCCAGCTGTTTTTCCGGATGTTGAAGATGGTCAGAATGTCAGTCTGCTTCAGAGGCTTGTCAAGGCCGTATTCCGCCGGAGCCTCAGGTCTTTTGGAGTTTTCCATGCAGCTTTCGGCCATGCCCATGACAAGCTTTTGATCCGGCTTAAACTCCAGCTTAATCCGGATCACTGCACCGCCGCATAGCACATCTTTTTTTTTAATTTCTTCTATGAGGGCTTCCAGATATATAACCCTGCTGAGACAGTAGTTAAACCGCTCTTCCCACGTCATGGAGGCAAGCCCCGGAACCTGATTAAGCGGAACAGAGCCGTTGCGGGGCGCGAACCGGTACTGAACGTGATGGCGGGCGTTTTTGCCGGCCTGCATGGCGCGGTTGACGCCGAACAGATCCGGGGCGAACCCAAGTTCCCGGTATGCCTCAACTGATGATTTGCCGGCATCCATAAGCCGGTTCATCTCTTTGTAAAAGAACTCAGTGTAAACAATGTCGCCGTTTGCCTTCACATTCCTGATAAGCCCCTTGCTTATCAGTTCATTTATGCTTTCTTCTCTTGCTTTAATTTCATTTTGAGTCATAATCAATCCTACTAATTGTTTATTTTTTCGGCATCGCCGTTGCCGGCAGCGCCGAAGGTCATTCCGGTCCCAGAGCTTTAGCCCTCAGCTTTGCTTTGGCGGCTGAAGCCTTCAGCATCTGCCGGTATTTTTCTTCCTCTTTCTCCAGATACCCGGAGAACTCCTCATCTGTCATGCCGAGCAAGTACTTCTCGTACTCCGCCGGGGTCATCCGGTTGCGGGTCCACTGACAGCGGGCGTTATTATAGTATTCCGAGTAGCTTTCTATAATCTTTTTAAGATCCTCGAACTCAGCGCAGTCCTCGTAGGCAACCTCGTCCTTGAAGTGCCCGAAGAAGCTCTCCTGCGGGCTGTTGTCCCAGCAGTTGCCCCGCCTGGACATGGACTGAGTCATGCCCATTTCCCGGACTCGGTTCTGGAACTCGTCAGTCAGGTACAGGATTCCCTGGTCGCTGTGAAACAGGGCATGCTCCAGTCCCGGGACTTCCGAGAGCTTTGTCAGGGTATTCAGCCCCAGAGCAAGGTCGTTGTTTTTGCTTACGCAGAAGGTCAGCAGCTTGCCGGTGACCGGATCTATTGCCGATGAGCCGTAGGCCCGTCTGCTTCCGTGAGCGTAGGTCAGGTACGTGACATCGGAGAGGACTACCTCCCCGGGACGGTGCAGCCGGAATCTGCGGCGGAGCAGGTTGGGCTTTACGCGCTCCTTAAGCCATTCGCGCTTTGCTCTGTTGGCGTTCCTGGGCCGCCGCACCTGGCAGGAGATGCCGTACTTTTTCAGGAGCCGGCGCAGCTTGTTAAGGCCGAAGGATACTCCGGTGACCCGAGGGAGCTGCATGAATATCTGCCTTATTCCCATGGGGAAGGGATAGCGATCCAGCACCTGCCTGATTTTTTTAACGTCCTCATCATCCCTGCTGTTGCGAAGCTCCTCCGTCATGACATAGGACTCATCCGACAGAATGCGGTAGTACCTGGTTTTTGAGAAACCGCACATCGCTATCAGTTCCTTTTTGCCGTACCCCTGCGCCGCATCAGCCGGCAGCGAGTCGACAAATTGGCATAACTCTCTTAGTTCAGCGTGTGTCATTGATGGAATTTTTGTCTTTACGCCGGCAAAGAAGCTGACTATCTCATTCTCCAGGAGCTTTATCCGGTTCCTGGCATATCGGCAGCGCTGTTCAGCCGTCAGCGTGCTGGCTGCCGCTGTATTCTTCCAGCCGGCCAGCTTCTGACTGATTTTTTTCAGCGTGTCGGCAGGGATAACGGAAGCGTCTATCTCGTGCACTTCAAGAATTTGAGGAATGCTGAATCCCAGACGAAACAGCCGGAGAGCCGTGTTATAAAACTCATCGCTGAGACAGTAATGGCTGCCGGAACCTTTAATGACAAGAGGATGTTCCGCGTACTGACTTAAGCGGGCGCTCCTGATATCATTGGAACTGTCGGCAGATGAATTATCGGAAACGTTCTGACAAGCCTTCCTTGCCTCGGTTCTTTTCAGATGTTTATGCACGATGTGGAAATACTCATTGGGCATGAGATCACAGGGAAAACCGTTGTTTTCAAAGAATGATTTGATTGTTTGCAATGTTTTATGAACTGACCAGGCAGCATATAGCTGTTTTATGAACTCCCTATTTAAGTACATTTGGCCATTTTTTGAAAAACAAGAAACGTGCGGATTTTTGCCCAGGATTGCAATCTGTTCTTTAGTCCATGAATGTCTCATATCTGCTCCCAAAATCAGATCAGGGAGGAAATTCTGACACGCCATCAACCTGTCAGACTTACTACCCGATTTTCGGGATCAGTTTAAACAAGTTTTTTTGAAAAATTTTAAAAAAGTGTTTGTCAAAGGGGGAAAGAACTGTATAATGCACCTCGTTGACTGCGGGAGTAGCTCAGTTGGTAGAGCACAACCTTGCCATGGTTGGGGTCGCGAGTTCGAACCTCGTTTCCCGCTCCAGTCAATAATCACTCAGTTTTGGGCGGGAGTAGCTCAGTTGGTAGAGCACAACCTTGCCATGGTTGGGGTCGCGAGTTCGAACCTCGTTTCCCGCTCCAAAGCGAATTCTCAAAAGCATGTCTCAAAAAATCTTCTATTTCCAAGAGTTCGGTGTTTCCTTTGATTCCATCGGGATGTCTTTGACTACAGACAGCGTCCTTTTCGGATCCTGGTGCGGCTTTTATCTTCCTGAAACAGCGTCTGAACGCATGCTTGATGCGGGAACCGGTACCGGAATTCTGGCCCTGCTTCTGGCGCAGCGAAGACCCCGGGCGGAGATTTTTGCCATTGACATCGATCCCCGGGCGGCTGACACGGCGGCCCGGAATTTTGCGCTGTCCCCCTGGTCTTCCCGCCTTGCGGCATCTCCGGGAGATATCCGCAATTTTGCTGCCGGAGCCGGAGAAGGTTTTGCAAAAGACGGCGGGAAAGGCTTTGCGGCCATAGTTTCCAATCCTCCTTATTATAAGAATTCTCCGCCCCTGAAAACTGAACTCCGGGGCCTGGCCAGAACGGAGCATGCCTGGAGCGCCGCGGCCTTCTGGGAGATGGCTCACAGAACCCTGGAGGAACCGGGGTGGGCGGCCGCGGTATTTCCCCCGGAAAGACTTCCCGAGTATGAGAAGCATGCCGCGGAAAAGGGCTTTTCAGTAAGGCTGGGCACCTTGGTTTCATCACGGCCGGAACTGAAACCCTATATCGGCTTTTATATTTTCGGGAGAGCGGGTGCGGCTATGTCATTTCCGGCAGCCGGTCATAACGGAGCTCTCCCGCCGGATTTTCAGGAGCATTTCAGTATCCGGGATGCCTCAGGGGACTATTCTGACTATGCCCGGGCTCTTACGGAGGATTTGTATCTTTACGGCAGAAGACCGGAACCTCCTAAGGCATTACTTTCCGGAGGAATATCCGGGAAATAATCCCGTAAAAAACGCCGGCAGGCTAGCAATTTCTTTTCCCTTCCATTGAAAGAATGACAAAACGTCATTATATAGAGTAGCAGGCGGATTCTGTCCTTATTTGTCACTATGACAAAGCGGGACAAATCAGGGGGGCAGTCATGTAAAATGATGCCCGGTACGGGGGTGACACCCTTAACAATGATTTCAGACTACTAAAGAATTAGCACATGATACAGTCACTTTTAACAAAAATATTCGGCAGCAGCAATGAAAGAACAGTAAAGAAGCTGCGGAAAAAGGTTTTGGAAATTAATGCTCTGGAGCCTAAATTCAAGGCTCTCAAAGACGAAGAGTTTAAAACATACACACAGCAGTACATCGATCGGGTGGCCAAGGGCGAATCTCTGGAAAGCATCCTCCCCGAGGCCTTTGCCCTGGTAAGAGAAGCCTCTAACAGAGTGCTGGGGCTCCGTCCCTTTGATGTGCAGCTCATGGGCGGCATGGTGCTCAACGATGCCAGAATCGCGGAAATGAAAACCGGCGAAGGCAAGACCCTGACCGCGCTTCTCCCCTCATACCTTAACGCTCTCACCAAAAGAGGCGTGCATGTGGTTACCGTAAATGACTACCTGGCCACCCGCGACAGCAACTGGAGCCGGCCCATGTATGAGTTCCTGGGCATGACCGTGGGCTGCAACATTCCGGGCATGGATGCGGAGGCCAAGAGAGCCGCTTACGCCTGCGACATTACCTACGGCACCAACAATGAATTCGGCTTTGACTACCTCAGAGACAACATGGCCTATACTCCCGCCCAGAGAGTGCAAAGACCTTTGCATTACGCTCTCGTGGACGAGGTGGACTCAGTACTTATCGATGAGGCCCGCACCCCGCTGATTATTTCCGGTCCCTCCGCTGATTCCTCCGAGCTTTATATCAAGGTTGATGCCATTATTCCGGAGCTCATTGAGCAGGAAAAGGAGGACTCCGAGGAATACAAGGGAGACGGGGACTATACCAAGGATCTCAAGTTCCGCCAGACCTATCTTACTGAGCATGGTCAGGAGCATGTGGAGGAGCTTCTGGTGAAGGCCGGACTCCTGTCTCCGGATGATTCCCTGTTTTCCTCAGCGAATATCGCTCTTCTGCATCATGTCATGGCCGCTCTCCGGGCTCATGTCCTCTTTACCAGAGACGTGGACTACATTGTCAAGGACGGCGAGGTCGTTATTGTTGACGAGCACACCGGGCGCACCATGCCGGGCCGGCGCTGGTCGGACGGCCTGCACCAGGCAGTGGAAGCCAAGGAGCATGTTAAGATCCAGTCGGAAAACCAGACTCTCGCCTCCATTACCTTCCAGAATTACTTCCGCATGTATGAGAAGCTGGCCGGCATGACCGGCACTGCCGATACCGAGGCTGCGGAATTCAATCAGATCTACGGGCTTAATACCGTGGTGCTCCCTACCAACATGCCCATGATCAGAAAGGATCTGCCGGATCTTATCTATCTTACCGAGCAGGAAAAGTATGAAGCCATCGTGGAGGATATCAAGGAAACTGTCAAAGCCGGCCGTCCGGTGCTGGTGGGTACCATTTCCATTGAAAATTCCGAAAAGCTTTCGGCCTTCCTGAATAAGGAGCAGATTCCCCATCAGGTGCTTAATGCCAAGTTCCATGCCAAGGAAGCTCAGATTATCGCCCAGGCCGGCCGTCCCGGCACTGTGACCATTGCCACTAACATGGCCGGCCGCGGCACCGACATTGTGCTGGGCGGATCTCTCCAGGCGGATCTGGATGCTTTGGAAAACCCGACTCCCGAGGAAATCGAAAAGGTTAAAAACGCCTGGCAGGAGCGGCATAATGCCGTGGTGAAGGCCGGCGGTCTCCATATTATCGGCACCGAGCGCCACGAATCCCGCCGTATCGATAACCAGCTCCGCGGCCGTTCCGGACGTCAGGGCGACCCAGGATCCTCCAGATTCTACCTGTCCATGGAAGACAATCTCATGAAGATCTTCGGATCCGACAAGATCAAGAACGTCATGCGCCGTCTCGGCATGGAAAACGGTCAGTCCCTGGAGCATCCCATTGTTTCCCGGGCTATTCAGAATGCGCAGCGCAAGGTGGAAACCCGCAACTTTGACATTCGTAAGAACCTCCTGGAGTATGACGATGTAGCCAACGAGCAGCGCAAGGTTATTTACGAGGAGCGTAACGCCCTTCTGGACAACAAGGTGGGCATTGAGGCCGTGGACGAGATTATGACTGATGTCCTCAACGGCGCCATCAGCCGTTTCATTCAGCCGAACTCTCTTATTGAGACCTGGGATGTCAAGGGGCTTATGGCTGAGCTCAGAAACGTCTACCTCCTGGATCTCCCCATTGATGAATGGCTGAAGCAGGACGAGAAGCTTTACGAGGAGCCCCTCCGGGAGCGCATTATCAAGCACGCTCTGGATGTCTTCGAAGAAAAGAAGAAGCTTATCGGCGATGCTCAGGCTCTCTCTCTGGTGCACAATATCATGCTGCAGTGTCTGGACGCTCTCTGGAAGGAGCATCTGGCCGCTATGGATTACCTGCGTCAGGGCATTGGTCTCCGGGGCTATGCTCAGAAGAATCCGAAGTACGAGTACAAGCTGGAAGCCTTTAATATGTTCAGCCAGCTTCTGGAGAACTTCAAGAACCAGGTGGTAAGCGTGCTTTGCAGAATTCAGATTCAGATCCAGACCCCCGAGGAGCTGGAGCAGCAGCGCCGGGCGCAGGCAGAGCTGGCGGAAAGTCAGTTTAATGAGGCGGCTCACAAGGTTGCCGATGAAAAGGCTCAGGCGGCCAGCAATACCGCCATGCCGAAGGTCGGCCGCAATGATCCCTGTCCCTGCGGCAGCGGCAAGAAGTACAAGGAATGCCACGGCAAGCTGACGAAGTAACCGATAGCTGAAGCAGAGTATAAAGAGGGTATGGTTTTAGCCATGCCCTTTTTTATTGGAGGATGGGGATGAGATGAGGCGGAGAATGATGATGAGAAGTCCGCGGGGGCTCTTCTGCTCTGTTATGGGAAATCTCTGCTGCCGAAAATCCCGGTTACAGAAAATCCTCCAGAATGCGATTCACAAAGAGAGCGCCCCGGGAGGTCAGGGCGAGGGCATCCTCGCTCTCGGAGATGAGTCCCTCCTTCCGGAAGGGCCGGAGTCTTTCCCGGAGATCCTGAAAGCTGAGTCCTGTGGCGTCCTCGAACTCCTGTCTGGTAATGTCCTCAAAAAGCCGGAGGCGGTTCAGGAGATATTCAAAAAGAAGATCCTCCGGGGCTACTATGCGGGTTTCCCGGATGGCAGCCTCCGGCGTTTCCGTAACGGCCTTTATATAGTCCCCGGGGCGGTACTGCCGGGATTTTCTGATAATTTTTCCGGATAAGGTGATCTTGCTGTGAGCGCCTGCTCCCAGGGCCAGATAATCGCCGAATTTCCAGTAGTTTCTGTTGTGAATGCAGGGGCGATCCCGGGTGAAGGCGCTGACCTCGTAATGGGTGTACCCGGCCTCTGCCAAAAGCTGAAACCCCTGAAGACAGATCTCTTCCGTGGTTTCCTCGTCCGGGAGTTCCGGGGGATTCCGGCCGAAGGGGGTGTCCTCCTCCGGGGTCAGCTGGTACCAGGAGAGATGCGGGGGATGAAACGCCAGGGCGGCGGCAAGGTCGCTGAGTGCCGCTGCCGTGTCCTGCCCCGGCAGGGAATGCATGAGATCCAGATTGTAATTCCGGAAAACTTTTCCGGCTGCTTCTATGGCCCGGAGGGCCTCGTCCCGGCTGTGAATGCGGGAGAGCCTTCTGAGAAAAACGTCATCAAGGCTCTGAATGCCCAGACTGAGGCGGTTTACCCCGGCCTCCCGGTAGCCCAGAAGGCTTTCCGGGGTTACGGTGCCGGGATTGGCTTCCATGCTGACTTCGCAGTCCGGGGCGGTGTCAAGAAGGCTTTTTACCCCCCGGAGCAGCCTGTGGATTTCCGCCGGCGGAAACAGGGAGGGAGTGCCGCCCCCCAGGTAAATGCTGATAAGAGGCCTTTCCCCGGCGGCTTTGGCTTCTTCCTGAAGCTCCCGGAGCAGGGCATCCGTATAGGCGGCGAAATAGCTTTGCCGGGCCCTGGCATCCCCGGTGATTCCATAGGAGTTAAAGTCGCAGTAGGGACACTTTCTGATACACCAGGGAAGGTGGATATAAAGTCCCAAAGGCGGATCCGGAATGCGGGCCATGCCTGCTATTCTCCGGCGCAGATTTCCCGGAGAGCCTCTCTTAGCTTGGCGAGAGCCTGTCCCCGGTGGCTCAGGCGGTTTTTAACCTCCGGATCCAGCTCGGCGGCGGTCTGTCCCAGCACCGGAATCAAAAACGAGGGATCATAGCCGAAGCCGTTCTGTCCCCGCTTCTCTAAAATGATGCGGCCCTTCCAACAGGCCTGGCAGATCACGGGGGTGGGATCCTCGGCGTGTCTCATGAAGGCCAGAATGCACCAGTAGCGGGCGGTTCTTTCCTGTTCCGGAAACCGGGAGACTTCCCTGAGGAGCTTGTCCAGATTTGCCTCATCGGTGGCGTTTTCTCCGGCATAGCGGGAGGAGTAAATTCCGGGCTGGCCGTTCAGGCAGTCCACGGCAATCCCGGAATCGTCGGCGAGAGCCGGGAGTCCGGTATGTCTGGCGGCGTTCCGGGCCTTGATAATGGCATTTTCCACAAAGGTGGTGCCGGTTTCAACGGGAGAGGCCACGTTAAAATCGCTTTCGGGCACCACGGTTACCGGGAAGCCGTCAAAAAGCTTTTGAAATTCTCTGACCTTGCCGGGATTTCTGGTGGCCAGGACAATTTTTGAAAACATTGCATTATCTCCTTGGGGTGGTTTGAGGGTTAGATGTTAGACAGCTAACTGCAAAAAGGCGCTCGTTGTTACTGTTATTGGATCATAGCTGTCATTGGGTTATTGCCGTTTTAGCATGTCTGTTAAGCAGGGCCTTCTGATCGGTCTCAAGCTCCCGGAACCGGATGCTGGCATTCCGGATGGCCAGCTGCACGATTTCCAGCGGGGTGGGCTTGTAGAAGGAGAAGTTCAAAAGCTCCGGCAGGGTCTTTTCCAGAGCGATGGCGAAGGCCAGAAACTGGGCGATGGTGTCCCCCATGGGCAAAGCCAGCTCCGCTCCCAGGAGCTTTTTGGTTCTGAGAGAAAAGTAGAGATGGATCATGCCCTCGGTTTCGAGATGGATCTCCGCCCAATGGGATTCCTGAAAGGAAGCCTCGCCGATAATATAGGGTTCGGCATCGTGACAGCGGCGGAGCTCTTCCTCCTTGCGTCCCGCAATGGCAAAATTCGGGGCGGTGAAGGAGATGGTCAGGGGCAGCCACGGGGACTTTTGAAGCTCTCCCGGGTACAGCGCGGCATTTTTGCCGGCCATGTAGCCATCCTTAAGAGATCTCTCCAGGGGGTTATTCAGGGCGGCCACCGATCCCGCGGCAAAGATATTGGGCACTCTGGTTTCACGGGTATCCGGATCCGCCGGAATGGTTCCGAAGGAGCTCGGCGCAAGGCCGGCGTTTTCAATACGGAGGCGGGAGAAGTTCGGGATCCTGCCGGCGGCGGCCAGAATATACTCTGTCCGGAGATAGCCCTCCTTGCCGGACTTTTCCAGATAGTAAATGGTGACTCCGCTGTCATTCGCGGAGATTTCGGTGATTTCGCTGTTCATAAACATGACAACGCTTTTATCAATGCATTTTTCGGCGATTTCCGCGATTTTGATATCGGAAAAATGCCAGAGATGCCGCTGCCCGAAAATTACGGTTTTCACCCCCAGTCTGGTGAGGCACTGCCCCAGCTCCAGCGCGGTGCTGCCGGTGCCCAGGATGGCAATGGATTTCGGGAGGGCGGGAAGCTCAAAAAGCTCGGCGGCGGTTATGGCCCGTTTCCCGGCATTCTGGATATACGAGGGAATGTAGGGGCGGGATCCGGTAGCGATGACAACGGTGTCTGCGGTGATTCTGCAGTCCGCCTCGGGCACCGTAAGATGCCGGCTGTCCTCAAAAACGGCATGGCCGTAGATGCGATCCTGTTCGGGAACGGCCGGAAAGCTCTTCATGTACTTTTCGCTGCAGCTCCGGCGTCTTTCCCGGAGATCCTGCAAGATAGCGGAAAACTTCTGTCTTATGGAATGATCCATGCCGTACATGGTGATGGGAGCGTCATCCTGCAGCACCGAGGAGGCCCGTTCCTCAATAATCGCCCGGAGAATGCTGAGGGGCAGGTATCCGGATTTCAGCATTTCCGGCAGCTTGAATTCCGGGTCGATAATAACAGCGGAGACCCCTTGCTTCCGCGCTCCCTCATAGGCCTTGAGTCCGGCGCTTCCGGCGCCGATTACCGCTGTTTGTACTCGTATTTCCTTCATGGCATGCTCCCGGCTTTTGACCGAATTATACAAAATGTCAGATACGGCGTCATTTGCTATAATCCCCGGCCGGAGGAAGATATGAAAAGAGAGAACGGAGACATCAGGGCGGAAGGTAAAAAGCTGCCGGAAGAAAAGCCTTTTAGCATGGAGCTCCTTAACGGGATCCGCGGGGCGGTTTTTGATCTGGACGGCACTTTGGTGGATTCCATGCCCCTTCATATTGCCGCCTGGCAGGAAACTATGGCTCCCTACGGCATTAATGTGTCCCCCGCCTGGCTCATGAATCACGGCGGCATCCCTTCTCGCATTGTCGCGGAAATGCTTAGTTCCGGAAGAGAAGATCTTCTTCCCGATCCCTTAACCCTGGCTTCCGTTAAAACCCGCAATTACCGCCGCCGCATTCATGAAATCAGAGTTTTTCCGGCTATGATGGCGGTGCTCAGGCATCTTAAGGAGCGGGGCATTCCCATGGCGGTGGGCACGGGAACCCAAAGGCAGAATGCGGAGACCATAATTGCGGAAACGATTCTTAAGGATTATATCGGAGAGATCGTGTCGGAGGCGGATATAGTAAAACCGAAACCGGATCCGGAAACCTTCCTCCTGGCGGCGGAAAGGATCGGGGCGGTTCCGGAGGAATGCGCGGTTTTTGAGGACAGTCCCATTGGAATCGCCGCTGGGGTCAGCGGCAATTTCATTACGGTGCGGATGATTTCCGGAAAGCCGGCAACGGTGTTAAATCCGTCTCCGGCCGGATCCGGTCAGCTGGCCTGCGGCGGTTTCCGGGCCTCAGAAGCGTTCTGATCCGGAGAGCTCGGTCTGCCGCCGGATCTGGGGAATGGTCTCCCGCTCCGGGGTTTGGAAGCAGTGACCTGGGTGATGGTGGAAATTTTTGCCTTGTAGATGAGCTGCTGGATACCCCGGGCATCGGTAAGAAGCAGGCTGTACTGATCGTGGGAGGTGATTACGCCTTCAAGCTTGATGCCGCTGATGAGAAAAACTGCCACGGGGATCTTTTTTTCCCTGAGCCAGTTCAGCGCTGATTCCTGGCCGTTTCCCAGCGAAAAAGCCTGTCCCAGAGAGGTGTAATTAGCATTATCTGTCATGTTTTCTTCTTTTGCTGTCTTTATTCCATGGCAATTGCACATTAAAACCGGCACCGGGAAAGCAGTTACCCGGTAAAACGTCCTGCTTTATTGCAAAGGCCTGTAAACTTTCTTTGGAATTCTAAAGCAGTAAAGACAATAAAGCAAATTATCGTGTATTGTTTGTAAAAAAATTGTGTCACGTCATATCACATCATCATTTCGGATGAGACGGCATCACAGGAGATAGCCGGTGCCCATGTAGCCTTTTACCCGGATGCGGGAGGATCCGCAGGATCCGATATGGTTGTTTTTGAAAATATGCGGCACCAGTCTGCGGCTTAATGAATAACAGGTCATGGCATTAAGCACATTGGCGTTAATGGTATCAGCAAGGGAGATATTGTCAGCCTGAGCGAGAATCGAGGTCATAATGGCGGCATCCTTGTTATTGGCTTCGGAGCGGCTCAGTCCCTGGGACATGGCGGTTACGCAGATCACCAGATCATTTCTGCGGATGTCTATTTTTTTCAGGGCCTTGCTGATTTTTGAGCCCTAGGTGCCGTCCGCCAGGAGGGGAAGCACCGCAGCATCCGGAAAGAGTCTTTCTATAAAAGGGAGCGCCGCCTCGAACCTTTCAGCGAACATTTCGTTATCCCGGCCGGTTTCGTGAAAGGGCGGAGTATCGGGCAGCAGGGCCAGAAGATCCATGGCGGGCAGCACTCGCTGGAAAATGACATTTTCATGGCAGGGATAGAACAGGGAGCCGCTGGACGGCTGGTTCTGCAGGCCGGAGAGAAGCACCACTCTTTCGGTTTTAAGATCCGGGGAGTGGCTGAGCCGGGAAAAGATCTCCGAAAACATAGGGGCGGTGTCCGCTGAGAGGGTATCCGGAATGATGGCGCCCCGGATCTTTTCAGTAACATACACTGCGGAATAGTCGGAGGTAAGCTCCGTTATCCATTCATCGAGGTTCTTGCCGGCGGGAATGCTGATTTTGCCGTAGGTTTTGGTGTTTGCTGTCATTTTCGGGCCTCCGCAATAAAATTGTAGTTATGACAGCAGTTTAAGCAACAAATTAAGGGGCCCTTTTTTAAAGTTATCACGTTTTATGACGGAGAAGATGATGGTACTGAGAGGCGGGGAGAAGGGAGATAAGGGTGAGAATGGCGGCTGATGAAAAGGCGGCGGTGCCTGAGGAATTCGGGCAGGCAAGAACAGACGGGCAAACATGGAAAAGACGGGAGGCGCGGGTGGAAAACCCAGCGAATAAAGGATAAAGCAGAGTCGCTGGCGTTGGAGCGATCTGTCCTCTCATGGGCATGGCATTTCGGCCAGTAAAAAAATGAAAAAAATTCCGTAAATGTGTTGACATGGGTTTGGAAATCAGTATAATGGCACGCGTTGGCCAGATAGCTCAGTTGGTAGAGCAGAGGACTGAAAATCCTCGTGTGGGCGGTTCGATCCCGTCTCTGGCCACCATCTGATTCACCTCTCTTCCCAAGTTTCTTTTGCTCCTGTTTTCAACCTCATACCTTGCAGTCAGGCTTATTTTGGTTGCTGTACTGTGCATTATGATTTTGTACTGTTCGTTTTTTTAATCACTATAGTTGAAAATGAAAAATATTTCCGAAATTATTTGACAGCATCTCTAAATCCTTGTAGAATGCACCCTCGTAGCCAGTTGCCCAGGTAGCTCAGTCGGTAGAGCAGA
>JAEEGG010017160.1_pt1 | contig 14921 bp, 12 predicted proteins | sample 9134161 | NCBI WGS metagenome assembly JAEEGG01 (sample SAMN16246543, study PRJNA631951) | gut metagenome | biome: gut microbiome; feature: rumen; material: CR-attached | host: Bos | place: Iran: Karaj | collected 2018-10
CGTGAGCACCACAAACCCCGCTACATCCTCGACCTCCTGCTGAGTGTCATCAATGTCAGCGTCCAGACAGTTGACATCGTGAACAATCTGCCAAAACTGAAATTCGACTAAATCGTTATTCTTAAATAAAGAGACTTTGTCTCTTTACCCTTGCAGCATCATATAGTATTACCTCACAAAGTTACTGACACTTTGTGAGATAGTGCTTTTTGGCACATTTTTTGCAAGACTATCAATAATAAAAAGCCTAAGGCTATAATTTTACATTTCACATTTTAATTCATTTTTAATCTCAATTAGATGAGCGATTACATCATTCACAACTTTCATCCAGTACTAGTAAATCCAAAGCTTGATTTATTTAAACTTCAGGAACCAGACAAGCCTGTTGGTAAGTTTCCCAACTATTATGTGGGCAAATTAATTGGTAATGTTGGAAACGAACTAGAATTGTTTCGCACAAGACAAAATAGTGGTAAAGAGCATGTTCCAAACTGCGTTTTACGAAATGAAGATGGTATTGCTTTGATTCGAATACACAATAAAGAAAACGTTAAAATTGTCAACCTTCCAGAAGACACAAATAGCGACAAGAATTGTAACATCGAATCGAAATCAAGCTATCCATTTGGCTATGTTGTGGTAGATTATCGTGATGACAAATGCCAGATAGCCATAGAGAAGGCCTCGGCATGGGACAGCAAGACTGTCACTATTAAATGTTGCCTTGAAAAATACTTTAACGATCAGTTAGAGGATAGTCTGGGAATAACTACGACTATTACAGAAAAGACAACAAAAAAGGACTTTGAGAAATTCATCGACCAACGAACTATTGATCACGGCGATGTGATAGAATCATTTACTTTTCAATATGTCAACGTGAAGCGAAATCCTACAACAAGAATACCTGATTCTATGTCAGAACAGATGGATATGTATTCCCAAATGCTTGAAATATATGGAGCAATTAGTGGCGTAACAACGATGAATATGGGAGAGGTTGCAAATAAAGAAAAACTGAAACAACTTTCAACAGTAGTCACTTATTCTACGGATAACGCATTTGACTTGGTGGTCAAATTGAGGGATTATGGTGAATATTCTTGTAGTGAAGGAACCGTAGCGAAGTATCCTATGAATGATGTGGTTATCAGCAATTTCAAGGATTTCATTACTCCCGATATCGTTAATAGTGATTTCGATTTGAAATCATGGCTGGATGAAGTTTTTGCTAAAGTAAAAGAAGGAAATGATGATGATGAGATACCAACAAAACCAATGGAATAAACTGAAAGAGCATTTTCATGATCACCCTTACTACAAATTGTGTAAGACGGTATTTGATGAGTTCCAGAAGTTGTGCCCAACGATGGTTATAACTCCTGAGAAGCTTTTTATCGATGCTGCTCAGACTTTGGATAGTATCTTGATAACAGGCGATAAATTTGCTGAGCGATGTCACAGTTTATGGACTGAAAAATACAACCAATATCGAGAACAGGACCAGGGGACTGGTGACAAGAATGATACTATGGCCGAGGTTGCCATGTTGTTTTACATGGTGATGTATGGCGTAGCAACAGTCAACCATTCGCATTATCGGGGCACTCTTCAAAGAACACTTCATAAATGCATTCACGATTTGTATGGTAATGGGAATTGTAAAAACATAGAGCAGAAGCTTCGAGAACCAGTCAATCAGCATACAGTTGAAATGACGGAATGGATGGAAATATATTTTGTGTCAGAACAAAGTATGACTAAGGAAATCGAAGGAGTACTTCATCCACAGAAGTCTAAAAAGCCAAAGAGAACTTCAAAAGTAGATGATAAGACTCCATACGTTTTGAAATACATCTGCAACGATGAAACGACTCGCACAAACAGACTCCAGCGTGCCATGATATTGATGCAAAACTGGGGATGGATAGTAGAACCCAGAGATGCAGATGATTTCTACGACTTTTTCAACGGAGAGCACCGGGCATGTAACTTGAAATGGATTGGAAAACCTCAAACTATTCTGACTCTGCTGATTCAACGATTAAATGAGCAGCCTTTCTTTGAAAAACAGACTGGAGCCAGCGAATCAGCCATTGTTAAAAATCAATTTGGACTGAAAACAGTTAATTACAACTTTAAACGAGTATCTCCTGAAGACAAAAATCGTATAGCTTTGATTATTGTCGTTCTTAACCCAAATGTGGAATTTAAGACTTTGCCCCGAAAAGGTCGTGGTGACGGTTTCGATTATAGCGACTCAGTTATGAATGAGGTATATAAGCAAGATCTTCATGTCATAAAAGACTTGAATAAATGGTACGAATAATTAGGTAGGCTGTTAGATGACCTGTTAGAAACAAGTATATTTCTGTATTTTTTTTCGTAAGCCGAAATTCTGCTAAATGTGGAGTTTCGGCTTTGTCGTGTTAGAAAAATCGCCTGTTAGAATTCGTTTGTTAGAAAAATCAATAATTATTCTAACAGAATCAGGCTTCACCACCCCATTGCTGAGGGTCCGAACGTGACTCTTGGCAACCGGACGTGGCCTATACGTCCACAACCTTTTTTTATATGTCTTATAAAAATTGTGATTCAAAAAAGGCAGGTTCAAAGAAATTGAAAGAACCTCGCATTCTCGGAAGCATCGTTGAGGAAATGCTTCATGGTAGTTCACCGCTTGTTGGTTATCGACAGTACATCGCTTCTCAGGAGAATGGGGAAGTCGAAGAGCAAGGTTGGAACCCGAACACAGACTTGGGCTGTGAAGTGAAAACAATCCTGCGCAGCGACGTGCGTATGGTGGTCGGTAAGGAATATCAGGGCATATTCCGACTCGACTCGGAGGGCATCGTCGATGAGTTTCTCAGTCGCGATCCGCACTTCACTTTTGTCGAGACCGTGCCCCAGACCGCTGCCAAGCGCAATCCGCATGTCTTTGACGGCCAGTACATTACGGTCACCAGACGTGATGACGGAAGCCTCAGACCGAACTTCAAGCCCATGAAGGTTGACAAGGATTTCAGCGTGGCAAAGTATGCTTCCGGCTTGGCCAACGAACTGCTCTGGGCTCTTGAAGGCCTCATAGAGAATGGATTGGTGGAGGAAGAGAGTGAATAATCGCAAGATAGAGTCCGTTACGTTACAGTTGTTACAGTTGTAAAAAGAGGTAACAGCCCCTTTTAATAGTGGCATAATTAATTAATAATCAGGTGGTTACGTTGTATTAAACGGGGGATGTACCCTCAAAAAAGCAACTGTAACATCTGTAACGTAACGCTCAGTATAAGACAAATAATTTAATTAAATAGTTATAAATCAATGAAATACGACATTACAAAACCCGTACGGCCTAAGATGCCAAAGCTTGGTAGAGGCCTTGAATCAGTTAATCTTTTGCTGTCGCAGGTCAGCAAACTCATGCATGAGCCGCTTGCACCGATGGTTTTCCCCTCACTTGGGGCTCACGTCAATGGTTGTGAATTTATGTACCCTTCGGGGATATGGATGGAGCCATGCGGCCTTATAGCCCATCTCTGTGCCGAGTTTTCGGGTAACAAAGGTCAAATAGGGCTGTTGGCAGAGGCCGTCTGCAGGGACTTCAGGACGCACGATGAAGAATCGGACAGGAAACTGAAGGATTGGGACAAGGCCTATAAGTGGAGCAACCAAAAGGACCGTCCGCCTCGTCCAGATGTGGCATTCTACTTCCCTCCCTCCGACTGCACGCCGGCAGGCTTCAATAAGAATGTTGAGGTGCTCGCTGAGCAAGGTGGCAAGTGTATGTACATGAACCTGCCCGAGGTGGTGATGGCCAACGACATCTGTGGGGGCCATAAGAAGGTGAGCAAGATGCTCAGATGCTGCTTCGACCGCGAATTGTACGGTCAGTTGCGTGCCACGGAAAGCGGTGTGACGTGTAACGCGAGGCTGCGCGCCTGCTTCACATTCTCAAGCACACCTGTTGACGCCCGCGAGTTCTATAAGTCAGAACTCTTCAACGGCACGCTTGCCAGAATTACGTTCTCCTACTTGCCGCAACAGAACCGCGACGGACGCATACCAAGGGTGGGCCAGTTCTCTGACGAGTTCTATGCTCGGCTCGACGGCTATCTGCAGCGTCTCACCTCTGCCAAGGGCCGATTCATCGTCAAGCCGCTCAACAAGCTCATCGACAAGATGGCCGAGGACATGGCCGAGCTGGCTGACTGCATGGACGAGTCGTGGCTGTATGCCTGCAGCAAGAGGAGCCTCGTATCAGCTTGGCGGGTTGGATGCATACTCTATCTGCTTAACAACCAGAATTTCACTCGCTCAATGGCGGAATTCGTGGAGTGGTTCGTTTATCAGGATCTCTGGAGCAAGCGAATGATATTTTCTGACATGGTGAACGGCAAGGATATTGACCTTACTGCTGAGACACAGCGACATGGCCCCGTGAACATGCTCGAGAGTCTGGAAAACCCCTTCAACAAGGCGCAGCTGAAAGCGCTCCGCGTGCAGATGGGCAAGAGCGAGGAGGGTACAGACGGCCAACTGCGGCAATGGGTGTTTCGCAAGCTGGTGACCTACTCTGCTGAGGCAGATCTCTACTACATGACAAAGGAATGCCTCCAGAAGTTTAAAGACAGCAAGTAAAGAGAGACGATGGATAAGTTTGAAATCGAGAAGCTCCGCGACCTCCCCATCGAGGGGGTCGCCGAGCGACTTGGACTGAGGGTGGCGCGACATAAAAGCCTCTGCCCGTTTCATGCCGACACCCATCCAAGCCTTTCGTATCGGGTGAGCAAGAACACGTTTCGTTGCTTCGTTTGTGGGGCGAGTGGTGGCACTATCGACTTGGTGATGCGGCATCTGCATGTAGACTTCAAGGAGGCATGCCGCTGGCTGGCCGATGAGCACAACATCATCATTGATGAGTGGAAGCCTCAGACGTCCGACATCAGCCATCCGGCAGCTTTCGATGCCAGTCGCTATGAGCGATTCTTTGAGCGCCCTTGGCTGAACGACGAGGCACGACAGTTTCTCTTCGACGAGCGCCGGCTGGATGAGCGCGTGGTGCGCTGGTGCCACCTGACCTCGTGGAAAGACCGTCAGGGTGTGCCTTGGCTGCAGATACCTTATTATAATCAGGAAGGTCAGTTGGTAGGCGTGCAAAACAGGAACTTGATAAAGGGCGCCTTGCCGCGTTTCCGCTTTCCGCAGGGGTCACAATGCGGCATCTACAACCTGCCCGTATTGAACCGTTTGAAGCCTGGCGACGCGCTCTGGATCACCGAAGGCTCGTCCGACTGCTGGGCTATGCTCTCCGCCGGACACAAGGCCATCGCCATCCCCTCAGCCACGCTGCTCACACGCAAGGACGTGGAGTTGCTAAACGGCCTAAGCACCTCCCCTAAAGGGGAGGATGGGAGGGGCCTCTCTTTTCACATGTTTCCCGACCGCGACGCCCCCGGCGAACGACTCTTCCTACAGTTGCAGAAGGTGCTGCCCTCGCTGGTCCACCACCAGCTGCCACCCGACTGCAAGGACTTCAGCGAGTACTATCTAAAATTGAAGGCTGAATAAACTACAAGCGGCGCCGATGGCGTCGCTTGGTGGATGCTGGTTGGGACGGATTTTCCGGAATTCCGGAGATTCCGGATATTCTAGATTTTCCGGAGTTTCCGGATATTCCAGATTTTCCAGATTGTCCAATTATTCCTTTGCTGCCAATAGGGCTTTGAGGCGCTCTACTTCTTTGCGGAGAGCGGCTATTTCGTTGGCTTGGCGCTCTATCGTCTGTCGTTGTGTCTCACGTTGTCCGAGGCGGGCGGCTGTCATGCGCTCGCGGATACCTCCCTCGGTGGTGAACTCCTTGTCTTTTCGCTCAATGTATTTCGTCATGGCTTTGTCCACCTGATGACACAAGCAGATGGCCATATTGGCTAATTCTTCATCGTCCATCTTTGCCAGTAGCGGCTGATAATCGTCATAGTGATAATGATACTTGCAGAATTCGTGCAGACGTTCGAATCGCGGATTCTTGCCAAACCATTCCACAAAGCCCTTCCGCTTCAGATAGTCCTGATAATCCTCCATCAGTTCCTTATTGCTGCCACGGGCAATGCCCAATAGTTTCAGCTCGGTTTCCGTCGAAGTCTGTCCATCGGAACTGCCCTCGGCAATATTCTGTTTCGTGCTACGCGCCGCCTGTACCATCTGATCCACCGTGCGGTCGCCATAACGAAGCAGATAACGCTCACAAAACAGCTGTGTCAACTGATATAGCACATCGCTGCGCTGATAGAACCGCAACTCAGTATATACCACAGCCTTGCGCAACACGCTCGCCGTGCCGTCGTCATAGTGCCGTATCTCGGGCGTCTTCTTGTCTTCGTTCATGCTGCAAAGATAAGCTATTATTTTCAATCCTCCAAAAGAAATACAAAATAGTTTCACCATGGCATGGAAAAAAGGCCCTGCCTTATCGTCCAATAACCCTGCCTTTTTGGGCAATAATGGTGGGTTATTTCGTGGCGGAAAATATTTCAAGAAAAACTTGAAAAAAGTTGCGAAAATATTTGCATAATTCAAATATTTTTTGTACCTTTGCAAAAGGAAACGATAAGACATCGTAAGCATCCGAAAACAAGATTTTCGCCTGCAATCTCTTAGCAGAGATTATTCCTTTTGCGAGCCTGCTCACGCTCGACAATATTCAAAAGCGATTTTGATATTGTTCTCGCTTACTCGCAGCCTTGCACCTTAGTAAAACAAGCGGGAGGCGGCCACCCGATGTAGCTGGTCGCGACGAGTTTCTAATACCACAAAAAACATTACAAGCAGTATGATTGAACTGTATCTTTCAAAGGTTACCGAGACCTCAGAATCGGAGCAGGCGGGCAAGCTTTACGCCCGAGTTGATTACAAGCAGTCGCTGAGCGTGCAGGACATGGCTCACCACATGGCGGAGCACAACACGGCATTCTCGGAGGGTCTGATCACGGGTATCCTCATCGACTTCGTGCGCTGCGTGCGCGAGCAGGTGCTGAACGGCAACACGGTGAAGATTGACAACCTCGCCATCTTCAAGGCCACCGTGGAGGCGAACGCCCTGGAGACGCTGTACGACGCGCAGAACGACAAGGTGGCTCAGGCTACGATTGGCAATCTGGCGGAGGGTGCGAAGACCGGTCCCGCCGTGAAGACCATCAAGCTGCTGGCACAGAGCACTGGCGAATTCACCCGCGACGAACTGAAGAAGGACGCCCGCCTTAGCTGGACGGACAAGACCCGCGAGCAGATTTCGCGTGCCAAGGGTGACAACGCCAGCCAGGCACCTGCCAACAGCGGTTCGAACCAAAATGGCGGCAGCACCAATACTGGTGGCAACACCAACACTGGAGGCGGCGGTAGCGAACCGGGCGGCGACGGAAACGACCAAAATTAGGAAAGCGAGCACCCTTCGGGGCGCTCCCTTTTTGTTTAACATATAATTATCATATAATCACCCGTAATTCGCGTTAAAAACAAAAAAGTTTCGCTATTACATATATAGGTTTATTCTATAGTGGCAAGATATTCAGTTGCTGTCATTACAGGAAGCTTTGAGGCAGCAAAATCCTTACCATTACGTGTTATGATGATATCGGCCTTGGCTTTGATTGCTGTATAATATTGCATCGCATCTTCAAAATCCTTGAACTGCGAAGCCAATGAGTCGTCAACTGTCTGCTCGTTAGTCGTTGCAACACGTGAAAGCTGGCGGAAGTTCGACAAAAGATTTCGAACGCCCTCTGGACCATGTTTGCGGAGCAAAAAAGAAGCTGTCGAATATGTCATAGGTGAGACAACAAGCTGCACCTGTTTGTTGTATGCCATAGTGAACAGACGTACTGCATCGTGACAAAACGGTTCACGACGCTCCAACACGTCAACGACAATATTAGTATCCAAAAAAAGACGTGTCATTTGTACTTCTCCTCCAAATATTCGTAATACGCTTTACGGGCGTTTAAATCATCTTCGGAAACTTTTTCTCCAGCCCCAAGTAAACTCTGCACCACATCTGGTACAGCCTGCTCTGTAGCGTTCTTGCTAGCTCCGACAAAACGCATCAGGAAGTTCTCAATAACAGAGGTAATGTTCAGTCCCTGTTGCTGAGCGTAGTTTGAGGCCTGTTTATAAAGTTGTGAATTAATAGTTACTTCCATAATTGCTTTCTTTTTTGAATCCGCTGCAAAGATACAATTTTTTTTCAGAATATCAACAATTAATGAGAAATTTCTTAAGCAAATGCAAAGATAATGAAAACAGATTGAAATACAAAATTAATCGCAATTTATTTTTTTTCTCTCATTTGATGGTGTAAAAATGAAAGGAAATGTGTATCTTTGCAGATAATAACCGAAAATAACAAAGGCTTATGGCAACAATACTCCTATTACTGCAACTGGCCATCGTACTGGCGATGATATTCATCGGAGCAAAAGTGGGCGGCATCGGACTGGGCATCTACGGTATGGTGGGTGTCTTCATCCTGGTGTTTGTCTTCGGACTGGAACCTGGTGTCATTCCCATCGACGTGATGCTGATTATTGTTAGCGTCATTACGGCATCGGCAGCGCTACAGGCGGCAGGAGGACTGGAGTATATGGTGAACATGGCGGCACGATTCCTGAAGAAGCACCCCAGTCGTATCACCTTCTATGCTCCGCTAGTCACCTGGCTGTTCACCCATTGGGCTGGTACGGCACACACCTGCTATGCGCTGCTGCCTATCATCTCGGAGATAGCCCGCAAGGAGAAGGTACGTCCGGAACGTCCGCTGAGTGTAGCGACGGTAGCCGCCTCGCTGGGGTGTACGGGTTCGCCTGTGTCGGCAGCGACGGCAGCCATTCTCTCTGAAGAGCTGTTGGGTGACAAGGGCATCACGATGACAGAGATTTTGGCTATTACCATACCTGCCTCGATTATTGCCATACTGGTAGCCTCGATGGTGCAGAACTACGTGGGTAAACCCTTGGAGAAAGACCCTGAATATCAGCGGCGCATCCGTGAGGGCCTGCTCAGTGCCAACGAGGATGCCGATGAGGAGAAGAATGCAGAGAATCCACGTGCCAAGTGGGCTGTGCTGGCATTTATGCTAGGTGTGGCGATGGTGGTGCTGTTGGGCATCTTCCCTTCCTTACGTCCTACCTTTAATGGGGAACCACTGAACCTGAGTACAGCAATAGAAATCATCATGATGAGTATTGCCGCCCTGATACTGCTGGTGGGTAAGGCCGACGTGCGTGAGGCCATGAAGGGCAACGTGTTTGCCTCGGGCATAAACGCAATGGTGTCGATATTCGGCGTAGCATGGATGGGAAGCACCTTCTTCAATGGTCACGACGAGACGATACTGGGCAGTGTGGATGGTGTCTTCAGCAGTTATCCCCTACTCTTTGCCATCCCGCTGTTCCTGTTCAGCATCATGCTCTTCTCGCAGGCTGCCACCACCAAGACGCTCTACCCGGTAGGTCTGGCAATGGGTGTGTCGCCAATGATGTTGCTGGTGCTATTCCCTGCGGTGAACGGCTACTTCTTCTTGCCTAACTATCCCACCGAGGTGGCTGCCGTCGGTTTCGACCGTACCGGCACGACACGCATCGGCAAATTCGTGATAAACCACTCGTTCCAACTGTCGGGGTGGATTACGACGCTTGTTAGCATCGGCGTGGGCTATCTAATCATGAAACTATTTTTTTGAAAACAAGAAGATATGATGAAAGCAACAAAACTGCTAATGTTGCTGGCCTTCGTGCTGGTGACAGCATGTACGGACAACGACGATAATCCGAGTGACAATACCCCACAGAGTGCCATCGATGCGGGACCTTCGCACACAGACAAGACGGTAGATGTGAACCGCGACGGCAAGGCCTACGGACAGGTGGCGCTACGCTTCTACAGCGACATGCCCAGCGTGGCGTATATCAACATTGCCGATTTCCACAAGATAATGACGGGTGGCGAGGCGATGACAGTTACCAGACAGGGCGAACTCTACGGACTGGCTACCCGTAACGGTACGGCAACAGTGGACGTCAAGGCCGACTACCTGAACTCCACAACCTATGCGGGCTTCGTGGACCTGATGTGGATGGTGGACCCAACGCTGGCGCCTAACACGATGTACGACGGCAACAAGTATATCAAGTTCGTCAAGATGGAATACCCATCGACGTTTAAACCTGCCAGCGGTGTCCGCCTGGACTTCAGCAAGTATAGCATCGACCTGCACGACGACGGCAGCAACGTCTATTTCCCCTTTGCCACGCTGGCCGACATCTATTCCGACTGTAACTTCCACAATGCCGCCTATCACGACGACTTGGTGGTTGTGAGCACCAAACTGGATATCTTTAGCATCAATACCATTGCTCCGGAATTTGCCGCCAAGCCCTACCAGCGGACGGAGGTGACAGCAGATATGGCTAAGTTCCGCTATCAGGAGTTGTGCTTCGTGTTCGACAACCTCTACGGCTACCCAGGGCGCACCATCTTGGAGCAGAACGGAATGGCTGAGAAGGGTTTCGATGCCACGTTGGACGTGGTGCAGAACGGCAAAATAGTAAAGAAGTTACTGCAATCGACCAACAACATGGATTTTGCATGGGGAAGAATGGCCACACAATACCTGATTGACGATGGTGGTCACACCAGCTTTGAGGCAACGGTGGGATTACCTGAGAATATCCAAGGCGATTATGATGCCTGCTTGACAACAGCGGCCACCAATTATCCGGAGGCCAATGCAATGTATAAGGAATGGGGGAAAACACGTAAAGAACGGTCAAAAGTAGAGAAACAGCTTGAGTCATTACGCGAGCAAGCTTACGGTGACGTGCTCTATAAAGCCAACAGCGCCAAGACCACTGGCGTCATCATCATCAACTCGTTCATGGAAATGGACGAGGCTGCATGGAAGAAATACTATGCCAGCCAGAAAACCGATGCCGACTGGCAGGAACTGATGAAAAGCTATAAGAAGGATGTCTTTGTAGGCTTTCTCTATGGACTGCAACAGGCCAAGGCCGACGGCGTGAAGAACCTGGTGCTGGACATTACGTTGAATAGTGGCGGCTCGTGTGACATCGTTGGAGCCGACGTGGCCCTTCTGCGTAAGAACAGAACGGTGCAGTTCTGGTCGCAGGACGGTCTGGAGGGTAAAAACAAGATTGCGACGTACTATGTGGACAGTAACTTCGACGGCGTGTTTGACGAGAAGGACGATACCCATCCAAAATTCGACTGCAGCAATATGAATATCGGCGTGCTCTGCAGCACAGTGGCATACTCGTGTGGTCACCAGTTCCCCACCCTGATGAAGGATTACGGCTTCCCCATTATGGGTGAGCGTTCGGGTGGCGGTACCTGCTGCATACAGGTGATGCAGACGGCCGATGGACAGAACTTCATTATTTCCACCTATCGCGACCGTTCTACCGATAAGAATTTCGCAAATACCGATACAGGCATTACACCGAACGAGGGCTATGCCTTCGGCTATGACCACTTCTACGATCTGGACTTCCTAACCACGAAGTTACAGCGATAATCGAGGAAAACACAGAATAAAATAAATGGAGCCCAGATATCACATCTGAGCTCCATTCTGTCGATTTTAAAACTAACTATATAAAACTAATTCTACAACAATCTAATTATTATCTATCAGCCTCTGCAGCCTTGGTACGAGGATCGTCCTCGCCATAGAGTCCGTAGTAAGCCTGATAGCGGTTGTAACCCCAGTTAGCCATCTGCTTATCGGGGTCAAGCTCCTTAGCCTTGTCGAAGGCCTCGATAGCCTGCTTATAGTAGTCCTTGCTCTTGGCAGCATCCTCAGTAGTGGCAGCCAGTGAACTCAGACAGATGCCAAGGTAGGTGAAGACAACGGCATTGTCGGGCTTGGCAGCAGCAGCCTTGCGCAACCACTCAGCACCCTGCTCAGCATTGTTCTCGCTCATAGCCATCAGACCCTTGTTGGCAAGGGCTGCAAAGCTGTTGGGATACTTAGCCAAATGTTGGTCGAGCAGTGCTTTCTGGGCAGCCTTGTCGCGAGCACCATCGTACATGCTGTACAGAGCGTCGAGCATAGCGTCGTTCTCAGGATCAGCCTCGTAGAGAGCCTTCAGACGGTTGATGGCTGCTACAGAGTCAGCGTGAGTGGTCAGACCAGTACGAATGTAGTAGAGCTGGGTGGCCAGAGCGTCCTTCACCTGAGTAGGATCATTCTTGGCAATAGCGATGTAGCGATCACCACGCTCGTTGTCCTTAGCCTCATATGCATAGCGACCAGAGAAGAGGGCTACCTGTCCGAAATACTCCTTCTCGGGCTCATGGTTCTGAGCGTCGAAGAGAGGATTGGTACCAGAGTCAACAAAGGCACCCCAATACTTCAGGGCCAGCGTCTTTGTCTCTTTGTGAGCCTGCTCCTGACCAATATTTACCAGGTGTGAACGAACGGCCCAGATGCGTGCTGCATTCTTCTCAGCGAACTTGGGGTCAATCTTACCCTTGGCATTGGGCAACTGGTCGTACTTGTTACACTCGATAGCATCGTAGATAGCGTCGCAGATAGCGTCAGCCAGTCCCAGTGTGTCGTAAGGCACAATCTCGTTGGCGGCACGACCCATCTGCATACCCAGCTGATTCTCGGCAATGATAGCTGTCTGCTTGACAACCTTGTTCATGGCGAGGTCTACCAGATGATTGTAAGCCTTGGCTTTCTCAGCATCGTTGGCCATCTGACCAACGTTCTGCTTGACGAGCTGAGCAGCATCGGCATAGTTCTTTGACTTCATGACTGCCTTGAGGGCGTCGCTGTCACCGGCAAAGGCGGAAGCACTGGCTACCAGCATCATTGCCATCATCATCATTTTTTTCATAAGTCTTTAATTTTGGTTATAAAGTTTATTCTTCATTGTTCTGTGTGAGTTCTGAAGTTTCTGCAGACTCGGGCAACTCTTCGTTGAGCACCTCAGCCTCTTCAACATCCTCTTCCTGACTGGACATCACCTTGCAGACGCTGGCGATGACATCGTTCTTCTTGGCGAGGTTGATGAGACGGACACCCTGAGTAGCACGACCCATGACGCGAACGTCAGCCACCTTCAGACGGATGAGCACACCTGACTTGTTGATAATCATCAGGTCGTTCTCGTCGGTAACCACCTTAATGGCCACCAGACGACCAGTCTTCTCGGTGATAGCGAGGGTCTTCACACCCTTGGCACCACGAGCGGTCTTGCGGTAGTCCTCTACCTCAGAGCGCTTGCCATAACCATTCTCAGAAACCACCATAATGGTTTCCGTCTGCGGGTCGTTGACACAAACCATGCCTACCACTTCGTCGTCGCCACCATCGAGGCGCATACCGATGACACCGGTAGAGACACGTCCCATGGTGCGAACATCGTTCTCGTCGAAGCGGACGGCACGACCATTGCGGTTGGCCAGCAGGATTTCGTTGTGACCATTGGTCAGACGAACACCTACCACCTCGTCGCCCTCGTTGATATTGATGGCGCGAACACCAGCGGCACGCACGTTACGATACTGGTCGAGACGGGTCTTCTTGATGATACCCTGCTTGGTGGCAAACATGACGTAGTGGGTCTTCAGGAACTCATCATCGTTGAAGTTCTTGATGCGCAGTACGGCATTGATGGCATCGTCGGGCTCGATGTTCAGCATGTTCTGGATGGCACGGCCCTTCGCGTTTTTGTCGCCCTCAGGAATCTCGTAACACTTCTGCCAGTAGCAGCGACCCTTCTGAGTGAAGAAGAGCAGCGTGTTGTGCATGGTGGCAGGATAGATATATTCTGCGAAGTCATTGTCGCGATGGCGGGCAGCCTTAGAACCCATACCGCCACGGCTCTGCTCGTGGAACTCGTCCAAGTGGGTACGCTTGATGTAACCCATGTGAGAGATAGTGATAACCACAGGATCGTCGGGATAGAAGTCCTCGGCATTGAACTCGTGGTCGAAGGGGATTATCTCCGTACGACGTGCATCGCCATACTTCTCCTTCACCTCCTGCAGCTCGTCCTTCATGACCTGCTTGCAACGCTCGGGGTTGTTGAGGATTTCCTCCAAGTCGGCAATGAGCTTCATCAGGTCGTCATACTCCTGGTGGAGCTGATCGACACGCAGACCAGTGAGCTGGCTCAGACGCATATCGACGATAGCCTTCGACTGCAGCTCGTCCAGGTTGAAGCGCTGTTCCAAGTTGCGCTGGGCGTCAGAAGGAGTCTTACTATTTCTAATAATGTGAACCACCTCGTCGATGTTGTTCACAGCGATAATCAATCCTTCGAGGATGTGGGCACGCTCCTGGGCTTTGCGCAGGTCGTACTTGGTGCGACGGATGGTGACATCGTGGCGGTGCTCAACGAAATACTTGACGCACTCCTTCAGTGAGAGCAGGCGCGGACGACCTTTAACCAGAGCGATGTTATTCACTGAGAATGAGCTCTGTAAGGCTGTCATCTTAAAGAGTTTGTTGAGCAGTACGTTGGCATTGGCGTCGCGCTTCACATCGACGACGATACGCATGCCCTGACGGCCTGACTCATCGTTGACGTTGGACACGCCCTCAATCTTATGCTGATTGGCGAGGTCGGCGATGTAAGCCACCAAGTCGGCCTTGTTGACACCATAAGGAATCTCTGTGACGACAATCTTATCGTGGGTGTCGCCGCTCTCAATCTCAGCCTTGGCACGCATCACGATACGGCCACGACCTGTCTCGTAGGCATCCTTCACACCCTGCAGACCGTAGATATAAGCACCTGTCGGGAAGTCAGGACCTGGGGTGTACTGCATCAGTCCCTCGGTGTCGATATCGGGGTGGTCGATATGGGCGCAGCAGCCGTCGATCACCTCTCCGA
>JAEEGG010017161.1_pt1 | contig 14921 bp, 12 predicted proteins | sample 9134161 | NCBI WGS metagenome assembly JAEEGG01 (sample SAMN16246543, study PRJNA631951) | gut metagenome | biome: gut microbiome; feature: rumen; material: CR-attached | host: Bos | place: Iran: Karaj | collected 2018-10
TGCCGCTGGACACCTGCAGCCAACTGCGCGTGCGCGGCATCTGCGACGCGGAGCACAACGGGCCGTGGAGCGACGCGGTGGAGGCCTGTCCGCAGCCGCACATAGGCATCGCGGGCGGGGCCCGGCAGTCGTCGGGTCCGGTGCTAATCCCCAACCCCGCCACGGAGGTGGTGACGGTGGTGGACGGCGCGACAGGCGTGATAGAACGGCAGGTGATGGAGATAGAGGTTTTTTCGCCACTGGGACAGTCGGTGATGCGCCTGAGGGGCGCAAGCCTATTCAATGTGGCAGACCTCGCCAGCGGCACCTATATGGTGAAGATACGCACCCCACGCGGCACCACCCTGCGCAAACTGTCGATAAGGTAGTAAATGAATCCGTTAATCAGTGACCAGTGATTAGTGATTAGTGATTAGTGACCAGTGATTAGTGATTAGTGATTAGTGATTAGACAAATGAATTCGATAATCAGTGACCAGTGAACTGTGACCAGTGACCAGTGACCTGTGACACGATAGTGCTCGTATCACAGGTCACTCAAAGAAAGCGCCAGCCAATTCTCAATTCTCAATTTAATAAGCGGCAGCCAACTTTCAACTTTCAATTTTCACCTTTCAATTTTCAATTTTCACCTTTCAATTTTCACCTTTCAATTTTCACCTTTCAATTTTCACCTTTCAATTTTCAATTTTATCAATATCCTAGGATTTTGAGCATAGATTTGTGGCTTTGCTCTTTGGCGAATAGTTTGGTTGTGTAGTCGCCATTTTCGTCCTTGTCGATGATGATGTGTTTGGGGGCGGGAATGATGCAGTGCTGTATGCCGCCATAGCCGCCTAGGCTCTCTTGGTAGGCACCCGTGTGGAAGAAACCAATGTAGAGGGGGTCGTCCTTTTGCAGTTTGGGCAGGAAGATGGCATTGGCGTGTGAGTCGGCGTTGTAGTAGTCTTCGCTGTCGCAAGTAAGGCCACCGAGGAATACGCGCTGATATTCGCAGTCCCAATGGTTGATGGGGAGCATGATGAAGCGTTGGTTGATGCCCCAGGTGTCGGGGAGGGTGGTGATGAACGAACTGTCAATCATGTACCACATCTCGCGGTCGTTTTGCTGCTTTTGGTCAAGAATGCTGTAGAGGGTGGCACCACTTTCTCCAACGGTAAAGCTGCCAAACTCGGTGAAGATATTGGGCTCAGGGACACCTCGGTTGGTGCATATCGCCTTGATTTGTGCCAGCACTTCTTCGGCCATATACTCATAGTCGTAGGAGGCTGCCAACGAGGTCTTGCAGGGGAATCCACCACCGATGTTGAGCGAGTCGAGCTCAGGGCAGACGCGTTTGAGGTCGCAATAGACGTTGACGCATTTGGAAAGCTCGTTCCAGTAATAGGCAGTGTCGCGGATGCCGGTGTTGATGAAAAAGTGCAGCATCTTGAACGTGAACTTGCCATTGGGTTTGACTTGCTCCTCGTAGAAACTGACAATGTCGCTATAGCGCATGCCAAGTCTCGAGGTGTAGAAGTCGAACTTGGGCTCCTCTTCAGCGGCGATACGTATGCCGAGTTTCATGGGTTTGTCAGGGCGTTCCAGCAGCTGGTCGAGTTGGTAGTATTCGTTTTTGTTGTCGAGGATGGGTATGATGTTATGGAAGCCGTCGGTGTACATGGATACAATGTTTTCGATGTACTGAGGGCGCTTGTATCCGTTGCAGATGATGAAGGTCTCCTTGTCCACCAGGTTTTGTTGGTAGAGCTCTTGGATAAGATTGATGTCGAAGGCAGAAGAGGTCTCAAGGTTGATGTCGTTCTTGAGGGCTTCCTCGAGCACAAAACTAAAGTGGCTGGACTTGGTGCAGTAGCAGTAGTTGTAGCTTCCTTGATAGTCGGTCTTGGCTATGGCAACATTGAACATGCGCTTGGCACGTTGGATTTGGGAGGTTATCTTGGGCAGGTAGGTTATCTTTAGAGGGGTTCCATACTGCTTGATGATTTCCATGAGAGGGATGTCGTGGAAATAGAGTTCGCCTTCTTCGGTGCGAAATTCATCCTGTGGGAAGTCGAAGGTTTGGTCGACTAGATCGTAGTATTTGTTTTTCATCCGTGTGACTTTGTTTGAGATTCTACAATGTAATCCGACTAACTTGGATTGGGCTGCAAAGGTACAAAAAAAATAGTAATTGAGTGTTATTATATCAATGATAGTGATAAAAAAAATCAGCCGAAATATGTTTTCGGCTGATTTATAAAGGTATGTGGGTAGTGCTATTGTACCACGAGTTTGCTGGTTGTGGTCGAATTAGGAGTCTCAACGCGTACAAAATAGATGCCTTTGGGTGTGTTTTTGAGGTCAATGTATGCTGTTGGAGAGTCTATTTGTTGACGGGAAACAACCTGTCCCATGACGTTGATGAGTTGGACTGTCAGGATGTGAGGAGCGGAAACGCTCACTTGATTGTGGGCGGGATTGGGGTATAGTGATACCTGTGATGCGGCATCTGCCTGATTGACGGAGAGCAGGGTGGTAGATGCCTCTCCACTGCATCCGCCACGGTAGCCAGTAACAGAGAATTCGGCTGTCGTAGTGGGGCAGACTGCAATACAGGGGGTGGTGTCGCCTGTGCTCCACACGTAGGTGTCGGCTCCGTAGGCTCTCAGCAAGTAACATTTATTGGTGTTGTTGGCAAGTACTTCGATGCCTACAGCGGGAGCATCGAGCACGGACAGTGCCAAGTATTCCCAAGGTACGACGGTCGTGTCGATGTAGTTGTAGGTTCCAATCTGTCCGGTATACAGCTCTTGTTCGCCGAACTCATAGGGAGTGTCTTTGCACACTTCGTCAATCATAAAGTGGCAGATATCACCCGAGAAGGGCAAAGAGACGTTGTCAATCCACGCACAGTCGCTGCCAGATTCAGCGTAACGGTCTTTGGCATAGCTGAAACTGATGATGTGGGTGCCAGCCGAGATGGGGTAGCAGGCACGGGTCCAATCAACCTCGCCAGAGGCGGACAGGCGTTCCATGCCGTCTATGTAGAAACGGAACAAGTCGTAGCCTTCTTCACTTGATACCTTGTAGTAGAAACTAATGCTGTCTGTATTGGGCGAGTTCCAGGTGATGTTGAGTCTCGATTCCTGTTGACCATTGAGACGCGTCTTGCTGCGAGCACAGAAGTCTCCATCGTAGGCGTTGCCTGTAATTTCCCAAGGATTGCTGTTTTGGGTCCAAGGGAGACTGCTGAAGTTGCCGCTTTCAAAGTCTTCGGTGTTGCCTGAACCACAACTTAAGAAAAGCGTGTCGACCAGTCGGCTGCTCCCCTCGGTGGTTGCATACAGATAGAAGGGTATGACCGTAGTTGGTGCATTCTCGTTGAGTGAGAGTCGGAAGGAGACTGTCCGACTTTCGCCCATAGTAAGGGGCTCAAGTTGGACGGGGTCGGGAACCTGGCTGACGAACCCATAGTTGTTAACCAGCGTGAGTGTCATGGGCTCGGATGGCAGGCTTCCCGTATTGGAAACACGGCAAGTGACGGTAGATGCTGTGGCGGCACTGAGTTGAGGATTGGCCTTGGCATTTGAGACTGTGATGCGAGGTGCTGAGACTCGGATTTTCTTCTGGCGAGTTGACTGCCCAGGACCGAAGTCAACGTCTAGGTTGAAAGTGAGCATGTCACCATCCTTGAGGTCTTCGGATAGGTATACAGGACAAACAGAGTGAATGTCTACCGTGTCGCCAGGGGCACAGTGGGTGAAGCGTGCTATGGGCTGGATGACGGTGGCTTTGTTGTCGTTACTGCTGAGTGTGATTAGGCCGGCTGTGGGGACTGTATTGCCTACGTTGGTGATTGTTAGGTCGAAATATAGGATTTCACCTGGCTGTGCAGTGGTGGCGGGCTCAATTTGGGTGAGCATCACATAAGGTCCATCTAGTACGGCGACAATGATTTCTTCAAACACGGGTTTGTAGTTCTGTGCCCATGCTGCTAATTCGTAGCTTCCGGGGGTTATATCTTGGGGCAGTTGGAGGGTGGCATTGCCCGATGCGTTGGCAAAGGCAGCACAGATTAGCTCATGGTCTTCAGGAGTAGTAATGGCGATATAGGCGTGAGGTGCAGCATGAACTGTGAAAGTGGAACTTCCCATGGCAATGATGGGTTGATGGTCTAGCTCCATTTCAGCAGCTTGCCCTAACCATGGCATTAACGAAGGGTCGCCAAAGAGCTCGTATATCTCCCAATAATACAATGCGTAGGAACCGTATGCTTCAACTGCCATGTTGCCTGCCATATTGATGGAACCGGCTGAGGTGTGCCAGGCTGAGTAGTTCTCATTATGGGTATGGAACAGACGGTCGTACATGCCTAGATGTAAGGCATCATAACTGGCATCCATGGTGCCGTTGATATTATTGCGCACGCCCACTTCCCAGCAGAAGTCGTGGGGCCAGTAGGTAGAGTTGGTGGCACCAAAATACGCGGCAGCACCAGCGTTGCCAGCCCGTCTCAGCAGTGCCTCGCCGAGGCATGCGTCAGCGTATGTTGAATTGAATTTCCCCGACAGGCAGCAGTTCCCTATCATTATCGAGGGTTTGTTGGTATTGGTCATGGTCGAAGCGTTGGATGAAGTGAAGTTGGGTGTCGACCATTCGTTGTCGTATCCATGGGCTGAGTAGTTCACCCATCCACAGCCTTCGTTGTATAGTGTATGGAGGTAGTTTGCGGTAGCGGAGGTCTGTGAGCTGCCATCGACATGTACTCCGGTAGGGGCAAAGGAGATGTTGTTTTTATAGTAATGGACGGTGTTAAATCCGTTACTGGCGTTGACATAGTATTTGGCTATATAGTCCATGGCAGGGTCGGCATAATGGTAGGCGTTGTCGGTCGTGTAGCCACGGTCCTCGCCAGCGATAAGCACACCATGACCGAGGTAACTGTCGTCAGTGAAGGCATAACTTTCATAGAAAATGGTCTTCTCAATCTGAGGGGTCAGTTCTGCTAGATTACGGGCAGAGAAACGGCCCATATAGCAGTCGGGCACATTGTCGCCCTCGGTCCAGGTGACATAGTATAGGTCGCTCACGTGGTCGTTGGCCGGATTGGTACAACGGGAGTCGAAAGCGGGTATCTGCTGGTGGTCTCCGACCAAGAGCAGGTAGGTGGGTGCGGGAAGTTCATCAGTGGCGTTGGTGTAGTAACCCTTGATATAATTGGCAATCGAGGTGGAGGAGGTGCCTACCGTTGCATCGCCGGTATATGCTACCGAGACGATAAAACCTTGTCGCTTTTTCCATGCGACGAAGTCGTCCAATGCCCCACGGAAACTGCTATGGGCGACAATCAGGTAGTGCAAGGGGGCGGCGTTGCGGACGCTCTTGCGCTCTGCGGGCATTGTGGCTATGACATTGTTGCCGACTGAGAATGCGGGTGAATAGTAGCGCTCGTGAAGGAGACGTGTGGCGGCCTCGTCGACACCCTTATATTTGAGCGTGACGGTCATTGAAGTGATGAGTTGGACTTCTCCTGTCACAGGATTGTAGCTGACGGGCGAGATGCGTAGCGTAGCAAGGTTGCGGTCGCGGGCGGTGCCGACGAAATCGACCCAAGCTACCTCGGGTGCAGCATAAAAGGCGTCGGTCGAATAGATGGTACTATCCAACACAAAAGGTCTAGGGCCTTTGTCTGACTTGCTCGGGGCAGGCTGCATGGGGAGGATGCGGCCGTTCGGTAGGTTGTATAAGTTAGATGGATTGTGTATGTTTCGGGTTTGGATGTTGCTGACAGAGACTTGCACATCCGTGCAGAGTGGGATATCAATCATCTGACTGATAATGGGAAGGTCGGGTTCGCCTTCGCGGAAGAGGTGAGTGGCCCCCTCGAACGAGAGGACAATGTACTTCTCGCCATCCACCGTACGAGTACCGGTGATGAGGTCGGGTGTGGTGACGGAGAAGGTGGCACCAGTATAGCTGCCTTGAGTGAGTGAGACAGATTGTGCCTGGGTCAATTGGCTATTGATTAATAGCAATTGGATTGCCAAAATAAGGAAAAAAGGCTTTTTCATCATTTATTATTTGTGTATAATATATTATGTACTATTTTAAAGAATATTATTGTACGATATTGGGGAATATATTTGCGAAAGGAGCAGGGGCGGTGATTGTCACTTGCTCATGGCGCACAGGGTGTTCAAAGGAAAGAAGATAGGAGTGAAGGCTGATGCTCCCGTCAGGATTGGAGCGGGAATACCCATATTTGAGGTCGCCTTTGATGGGGCAGCCTATGTGTGCCAGTTGGCACCGTATCTGGTGATGGCGTCCGGTGTGCAACTCTATCTCTAATAGATGGTAGCCACCCGATGAAGTGGCCAGTAGCTTGTAGTCGAGTGAGGCAAGTTTGGCATTCTTGTTTGTCTTGTCCTGTGTCACGAAGCTCTTGTTCTGCGCCTCATTCCTTACCAGATAGTCTTCGATATGACCCTCGGGTTGGGGAGGCATGGCCTTGACTACGGCGTGGTAAATCTTGTGAAAGTCGCGGCTCTTCACCAGTTCGTTCATGCGGCCCAATGCCTTGCTGGTCTTGGCAAAGACCACTACGCCGCTCACCGGGCGATCCAGTCGGTGGATAACCCCACAAAAAACATTTCCGGGCTTGTGGTCGCGCTCTTTAAGGAATGCCTTTATCTCTTCTGCCAGACAGGGGTCGCCACTCTTGTCGCCCTGCACCAGTTGGCCGGGCAGCTTGTTGAGGGCTATCAAGTGGTTGTCTTCGTATATTATCTGGTCGGAGAGTGACATGGTGGTGACGTCTTATTCGGTAGGGGAGGTGATAGTGCAAATGGGGGAGATGGCATTTTTCACCACGTCTTGCAGGTCTACGTCGATGGTGAAGTGCTTAGGCACAAAGAGGTCGATACGCGAGCCGAACTTGATGAAACCCATCTCTTGGTTCTGCTTCACTTGCTCTCCTTCGCGGGCGTAGCAAACGATGCGCCGTGCCATGGTGCCGGCAATCTGACGTATCATTATCTTCTGCCCGTCGGGCAGGCGCAAACCCACCGAGGTGCGCTCGTTCAGCACGCTGCTCTTCGGGTAGGAGGCCACGAAATAGTTGCCACGATGGTATTTGTAGTACTCCACCGTTCCGTCGCAGGGGTATCGGTTCACATGCACGTCGGTGCCGTTCATAAAGATGCTGATCTGAATACACTCCTCTTTGATATACTCCTTCTCCATGGTCTCCTCGATGGTGACAATAACGCCGTCGGCTGGGGCGATGAGGCGTGTGCTGTCCTCGGTGAAGATGCGCCGCGGGATGCGGAAGAACATGGCCACCATCACCCAGAAGCCTAGCAGGATGGTCATAAACAAATAGTGGAACACCGTCCAGTGCTGGACAAAGAATATCATCAGCAGGTATATCACCATCACCACGGCGAACATACCTAGGATAAGTTTTTTTCCTTCTCGATGGATATACATGTTAAATTGAAAATTGAAAGTTGAAAATTGAAAATTATCCGGGTGCGGCAACTAATTATGGTTTTTACCTTTTACTATTTAACAATATAAGACGAGTGCCAACATGGCTATTAGTGTTGCAAAAGGGATGATCATCAGTAGGCTGTCGAAACGGTCGAGGAAGCCACCATGTCCCGGCATGATATTGCCTGAATCTTTAAGCCCGACCGAGCGTTTGAGCATCGATTCGACTAAGTCGCCAAGGGTACCGATGATGCTGCACACCAATGCCAACATCAACCAGGCTGGCCATCCAATCGGGAAATGGGGAAATGCGTTGAATAAGGGACCGACAAAAATACCTACGGCTACACATGCTGCTACGCCTATGGCGGTGCCTTCCCATGTCTTACCCGGTGAATGTTTTGGCCACATCTTGTGTTTGCCTAATAGCGAGCCTCCCATGTAGGCAAAACTATCATTCACCCACACCATGATGATACACATCATAAGGATGTTAAACTCGTAGTGTAAGGTTGACATGAGACCTAGCGGGAGGGCGCAGTAGATAGCAGGCAATAGGGTATGGAGTGCGTCACCAAAAGGATGCTCCGAGTTGCGCCACAACTCTCTCATCAGCGTAATGGGCAAGGATACAAAGAGCAGGGCTGCAAATAGTGTTATGAGGGTAAAACCGAATACGCTCCCCTCGTCCGTTTCATTGATACATAGAGGCAATAGGCTTGGGACAAGCACCATCAGGGTGGTGAAGAAATAACCCAGCGGCTTGTTGGGATGGTTGTTTTGCATCTCAGCAATGCGGTAGTACTCGAAGGTACAGCCCAGTGCCACAAATAGTGCAAAGGCCGTTAAGATGAGTACGCCTATATTATCATTGCCAATTAGCCGTCCGCTATAAATCGAGCCGATGAAAAGCAGCGCATACACTGTTGCGCTGGCTGTTCTAATCCAAAAGGTTTTCATGTTTGTCTTGGATTTGGTTGTCCGACGAGACGGGGGTGTCGGTGTTGTCCGACTTGTCCGAAGCCTCTGACGTTAGTCTTAGTTTCTCTTCTTCTTTCTGTTTCTCTAGGTCGGCTTCGCGAGGGCCGTAGATGCGTTCTAGGTCTTCGCGGAACAGCACCTCTTTCTCATACAGCTGCCCTGCCAGCTCGTCCATCTGGGCACGGTGGCCGAGGATGATGCTCTTAGCACGGGCGTAGGCCTCTTCTACGATACGCTTCACCTCCTTGTCGATGATTTCAGCTGTCTTCTCTGAGAAAGGCTTGGTAAAGCCATAGTCATTCTGGCCTGAAGCATCGTAGAAACTGATGTTGCCCAGCTCGGGGCTCATGCCGTAGTAGACCACCAACGACTGCGCCATCTTTGTGGCACGTTCTATGTCGTTGAGGGCTCCAGTGCTTATCTTGCCAAAGAATATCTCCTCCGACGCACGGCCTGCCATCAGGCTGGTCATCTCGTCAAACATCTGTTCGTAGGTGGTTATCTGGCGTTCCTCGGGCAGGTACCATGCTGCGCCGAGGGCTTTGCCGCGAGGCACAATAGTCACTTTGATGAGAGGGTTAGCCCAACGCAGCAGCCAGCTCACCGAGGCGTGGCCGCTCTCGTGATAGGCAATGGTGCGTTTCTCCTGTTCGGTAAGCACCTTTGTGCGTTTCTCCAATCCTCCCACTATGCGGTCGATAGCGTCAAGGAAATCTTGCTTCTCAATCAGTTGCTTGCCTTTACGTGCGGCACAGAGGGCAGCCTCGTTACAGACGTTTGCTATGTCGGCACCGGAGAAGCCAGGGGTCTGTTTGGACAGAAAGTCTCTGTCGACATATCCCTCGCTGCTTTCATCTTTGTTGAGCTTGAGGTTGCGCATATGGACGTCGAAGATTCCTTTGCGTTCTTCAATGTCGGGCAATTCGACATATATCTGACGGTCGAAACGTCCGGCGCGTAGCAAGGCCTTGTCCAGCACGTCGGCACGGTTGGTGGCAGCCAGCACGATGACGTTGGTGCCGCTGCTGAAGCCGTCCATCTCGGTGAGCAACTGGTTGAGGGTGTTCTCACGCTCGTCGTTGGCGTTGCTCAGTCCGGCATGGCCACGGGCACGGCCTACGGCATCGATTTCATCTATAAAGATGATGCAGGGAGCCTTCTTCTTTGCCTCGTCGAAGAGGTCACGCACACGCGAAGCACCCACGCCCACGAACATCTCCACGAAGTCGCTACCCGACATTGAGAAGAAGGGAACGTTGGCTTCGCCCGCCACGGCTTTGGCCAGCAGGGTCTTACCAGTACCCGGAGGCCCAACTAGCAGCACACCCTTGGGTATCTTGCCGCCGAGGTCGGTATATCGCTTGGGGTTCTTCAGGAAGTCGACCACTTCCATCACCTCTTCTTTGGCACCGGCCAGCCCCGCAACATCTTTAAACGTCACGTTGGTGGGTGTCTTGCCGTCATACATCTTTGCCTTGCTCTTACCTACACCGAAGATGCCACCGCCACCGCCGCCCATCTGTTTCTGGGAGATGCGGCTCATAATGAGGAAAAAGGCAATGAGCATGAGCAGGGGGCCGAAGAACACGATGATGTCGCGCCAGGGGCTAGTACGCCGTTCGGGGGTTAGCTCGACACGCTGGCCTGTCTCTTCTTCCAGTGCTTCCAGATCTTTCTCGAAGCTCTCGAATGTGACGAATTCGTATGTGTAATACCCTGTCTCAGCCACAGGCTGGTTCATCAGGTTGTGGCCCCGAAGGTCTTTATAGGTCGAGTCGTCCTTGATGGCGCTAGGCTTGATGTGTATCTCGGCAAACTCTTGGTTGACGATCACAATCTTCGTATAGTCCTGCTTCTTGATAATCGACTCAAGCTTGGCCCATTTTATCTTGTGGGGGCCGTTGGCACCGTCCTGCCGTAACAGCATTCCGCCAAGGGCTACTATGATGATGCCGTATACCACATACATCACCCAACTCTTCTTGGGTTTCTGGCCGTTGGGTGTTCCTTGGGGTTTCCCTCCTTGGGGACGGTTGTTATTATTGTTTTCGTTGTTAGCCATTTCTCTCTCTAGTTATCAGTTCTCTATGTCGAGTACGGTCCCGTCTTCCCACAGTTGTTCCAGTCGGTAGAAGTCGCGCCGTGACTGCTGGAAGATGTGCACTACCACATCAAAGTAGTCCATCAGTATCCATTCTGCATTCATGTACCCTTCCACCTTGGAGGGGTTCAAGCCGGTTGCCTTTTTCACCGTCTCATGCACATGGTCGCTGAGTGCGCTGACATGCGACGGCACATTGCCCGATGCAATCACAAAGAATGCCGTCGGTGCCGAAGGCAGGTTGCGCAAGTCTAATATTTTTACATCCAAGCCCTTCTTTTCCACAAGGGCATGTGCGGCGAGTCTCGCCAGTACTTCAGATTCTGTCATTATGCTTTTTTAGTTCTTGTATCTTGGATTGTTGGTGAATGTCTATTATGTTGTTTTTTTCAACTCTCTATTATCTCGGCATTTAGGGTACGGCGGCCGTCCTGCTCAGTAATCTCTACCCGCACATAGCGTTCGGGCAGCAACTCTTCTATTTTCTCCGTCCATTCGGTGAAGCAGTAGTCTCCGCTGTAGAAGTATTCCTCATAGCCGATATCGTAGGCCTCTTCGGCCGACTTTAGTCGGTAGAAGTCGAAATGGTACACAGGCTCGCCCTCGCCTGTGCTGTAGGCGTTGATGATGGCAAATGTGGGGCTGCATACGTTGTCCTCTACACCTAGTTGGTGGCACATCTCTTTGATGAGGGTTGTTTTGCCCACGCCCATCTTGCCAAAGAAGGCAAAGAAGTGGTCGTCAGCAAACTCGGTAAGCAGTTGCTTGGCCACTTCGGGCAGTTGGTCGATAGTATTGAATGTGGTATGCAATGTGAAGTAGAGTTGATGCGTTGATATGTTGATATGTTGGGCGGCAGCCAACTTTCAATTTTCAATTTTCACTTTTCAATTTCGCAGCCTGTCGGCGGCGCGCACTTTTTCCTCGTCCTTCTTGATGGCGCGCTGGGCGAGAAACAGCATCACCAACCCAATTATTGCGCACCAGATTCCTACACCGTATGTCGTTTTAGTATCGGTGCAGGCCATCGGCACCGACACCTTCTTGATGTATACATCCACTGCCCAGATGAATATCAGGAAGATGTTCACCAATTCCAACAAAAATGCCACTGAGACTACACGCATCTGGGTCACTCTCTTCTTATACAGGAAGATGCTGACCAGTGCAAGTAGGCCCGAGGCTAAGGTGAGTGCTACTAGTGGCCAAACCTTGATATACTCCTTCTGGTTCATGTGAACGGTCTCGCCGTTGAGGATTTCTTCCATCAGTTGGGGGTTGTCTTTGGCAATCAGGTTCAACTCGGCTTTCACCTCCACGTTTCGGTCGTTGGTGCCGCTGAATGTGGCCAGCGGAAACATGAACATCATCGCCATGGCACACACTGCCAATAGTAGGAATAGGGTTTGTTTTCTTTGTATCATTTCTTACGTTAGATAGGTTAGTTATTGGTTGTTTCTATACTCAATTGTCCAATTTCATCTCCATGAGGTCTCTGTAATGGCGCTGATGCCATTTGCCCAGCACCTTGCCCTCTTTCAGCAGGATAAAGCCTGGGTTGGAGCGTAGCATGGTCTCAATGGCGGTGACATCGGCAAAGTAGAACTCCATGTCGTCAAGTTTGTTGGCATATAGGAAATTCTCCACTTCCTCTGTCAGCGACGAGGTGAGCAGCACCATCTGTATCCCATTGTCTTGGGCATAGGCCCATGTGTCTTGAATGGCGGCAATACCCTGTTCGGTTATCTTGTCGAGGTGGTGAATCGTGGCTATCAGGACATAGTCTGCCGACCCCACAAACTCTTGTGCGTGGTCGTTCATCTCCATGTCAAGCATCGAAAATCCGTCGGCCTTTATCTCGTGGGGGTCTTCCACTCGGCTGCTTTCCCATTCCCACTGCTCCTCCCATGCGGGGTCGGACATCTTGCTCACCAACTCTTCCGAAAGAAACTCTTCGGTTTCGCCGGTGGTCTTGTTGCGGTAGGTCACAAAGCTCTTCACCTGAAGGCTCTCGTCGAGGTCGACCATCTGGTTGCCCACTTTCCATGGACGGAAGTCGATGCAGGGCTCATTGTTGATGTTGAACAGCCCAAAGATAACCATCAGCAGTATCGAGAATGCCGTCACCAGCACGTCGCGCTCAAAACGTTTCTTGTACCGCAGGTTGCGAGTGAGGAATATCCATACTGTCGGCACATCCAGTGCTACGTTCTTCCAGAAGGTCTGCCAGTTGGTCAGTTTCACCGCGTCGCCGAAGCAGCCGCAGTCGGTTACCTCGTTGGTTATGGCATCAAACAGGGTGGTGAAGGTGAAGAAAACCATCATCAGCAACAGCAGCCAGGCACTCAGTCGGCGGAAGGCTCCCAGCAACAACATCATACCTACGGTGAATTCCATAACTATCAATGTCATTGCCAGCACGGTAGCCATCGGCACCATCCATTCGAACGTGAGGCTTCCAAACTGCCAAGTGGTGAGATATTCGGTTATTTTGTACGAAGTGCCCAGGGGGTCTACTCCCTTCACAAAACTTGAAAAGAGGAATACCAACCCCACCACTAGGCGGGCGGCAACATTCAGTGTCCAATTCAGTTTGTTGTCTTTTATCTCCATGATTATTAGGGATTATTGCTTTACAAAGGGGTCTCTCTATTGTTGTTTTGTCTTGTGTGCTTCTTCTTGTGGACTGTTAGTCCTTATCAGGCAGAAAAGGGAGTAGTTGATGATGTCCATGTACCCACCTTCCACACCTTCCGACACCAGCGTCTTGCCATGGTTGTCCTCAATCTGCTTAATGCGGAATATCTTCATCAGTATTAGGTCCACCATCGAACTCACGCGCATCAGCCGCCAGGCCTCACCGTAGTCGTGGTTCTTGTCGAGCATCAACTGGGTGGCGCGGCGTATGTGTTTGTCGTACAGTTCCACGGCATAGTCCAGCGGTAGTTCCAGCTCGCCTTCGGGTCCTAGTTCCTGCTGTATCAGGGCTATCACTGCATAGTTCACCATTGCCACCAGCTCGGGCACTATGCCGTCGCCCACGCGGTTTTCGCCGCTCTCTTCAATGCTGCGGATTCGGTTGGCCTTAATGAATATCTGGTCGGTGAGCGAGGGCATACGCAACACACGCCACGACGTTCCGTAGTCGCGTGCCTTCTTTTCAAACACCTCGCGGCAGAGTGTTATCTGTCTTTCAAAATCCTTGTTTGTATCTGGCATTTTTTGTTTCTATATAATCAATTCTCAACTCGCTACTCTCAATTCTCAACACACACCTAACGTCCTTTTTCTTTTTTTATTGCTGTCGCACAATTAAAAAAGCAAAAAAACGTTCTTATATACAAAAAACAAAGATACAACTTTTTCCTGAACCGAATGCAAAAAACTTGTTTTTTGCCCTTTCAAGAAAAAGTCTCGAAGCAAACGATTATTCTAAAACATGGATCATACTCCGCTATTTTCACCCTTCAAAATATCCTGCCACGCTGGGGTTCGGCACTTCGAGCGCCCCATTGTCATGGGCATTCTCAACATCACCGACGACTCGTTCTACGACGGCGGGCGCTACCGCAACGCCGACGCCATGCTCGAGCGGGCGCGTCAGATGGTAGGGGAGGGGGCCGACATCATCGATATCGGAGCCTCGTCGTCGCGTCCGGGTGCCTTGTTGCTTCCGCCCGACGAAGAAGCCCGTCGCCTGACCGAAGCCATACGCCTACTGCGGGGCGAAATGCCCGACGTGGTGATTTCGGTCGACACCTGCTACAGCATCCCCGCAAGGGCCGCCATCGAGGCGGGAGCCGACATAATCAACGATATCGGAGGCGGCACGCTCGACGAAGCGATGTTCCAAACCATTGCCGACCTTCAGGTGCCCTATGTGATGATGCACATGCGCGGGACGCCTCACGATATGCAGCAGATGACGGGCTACGACGATATCGTCGACGACCTGACGAAATACTTCTCCTCGCGGCTCGACACACTCTACCGCCTCGGGGCGAAGGATGTGTGGCTCGACCCGGGATTCGGCTTCGCAAAGACCGTCGAAGAGAACCATCGTCTCCTGCACCGATTGGACGAACTATGCACACTCTTCCGCGAACCGATACTCGTCGGGATGAGCCGCAAGAGCATGATTTACAAACCCCTCGGTGCCACACCCGCCGAAGCCCTCAACGGAACCGCCGTACTTGACACAATGGCGTTGGAGCGCGGCGCAAGGGTGTTGCGTGTGCACGATGTGCGCGAGGCGGTCGAGAATGTTAAACTGATGCAAATAGGATTAGCGAAATGATATTGGATGCAATACTTGGAATCCCGTCGCTGCGTGTAATCGACGTGGTCGATATCCTGATTGTCGCCG
>JAEEGG010017167.1_pt1 | contig 14917 bp, 8 predicted proteins | sample 9134161 | NCBI WGS metagenome assembly JAEEGG01 (sample SAMN16246543, study PRJNA631951) | gut metagenome | biome: gut microbiome; feature: rumen; material: CR-attached | host: Bos | place: Iran: Karaj | collected 2018-10
CGTACCGTTGATCAAGGCGGAGATGACCTCGCCAGGGATCAGGCTCTTGTTGCGTCCGATGGTGGAGGAGAGGAGCATGTTGTCGGTGGCACCCACGCAGATGAGGTCGTCGGTGTTCATCACCACGGCGTCTTGTGCCACGCCTTCCCACACGCTCATGTCGCCAGTCTCTTTCCAATAGAGGTAGGCCAATGACGACTTCGTTCCCGCGCCGTCGGCGTGCATGATGTTGCAATACTCAGGATCACCACCGAGGATATCGGGGATAATTTTGCAAAATGCATTGGGATACAAGCCTTTATCAAGGTTCTTGATGGCATTGTGGATGTCTTCCTTTTCGGCGGATACGCCGCGCAAACTATAACGTTGGTTATCCATTATTTGAAAATAAGTTTTCTTTCTTTAGTATCGAATTCAAAACCGCCCATCTGCTCGAGGGTCTTCTTGCCGATGACCCATTGCTCAACCATCTTTTGCATGACTTTCACCTTCACATCGGTGAGGCTCTTGTTGGCAATGCGGATCTCCTTCAGGGTGAGGATGGCGCCGTTGGCCACGGTTCCTGTGCCGAGGATCTTCTCTACGTCGCCTTCGAAGTTGTCGCGGTTGATGCGTCCGTCCTTCAATAGCCTCAAAGCCGTAGCCTCCGACATGCAGAAATCGGCGTTTTGGCTGTAGGTGAAGCGTTCCTTGTAGCCATCAACATTGGCGTCGAAAGTGAAATAGCCTCTCTTGTCGGTGTCGAAAATGACGTAGTTAACCTCAGCGGGGTTGATGGCGATATTGACGGTGCCGCCCTCGCCAATGATGTCTCGTGGCACGTAGTCTTTCGACAGGATGCGGAACTCGGTGCGGCGGTTCATCTGGTGAGCAGCTTCCTTAACCTCGTTGTTGGGCAGCTTGTTGATGAAGTCTTCTGTGAGCTGGGTGCCAGCCTTGAAGTTGTATCCCTTCACGGTGATGTCCTTTTGGAGGGTACGAGGCACACGCTCGCCGTAGCCCTTGGCGGTCAGACGCAATGGGTCGATGCCACGGATAATGAGGTAGTCGACCACGCTCTGGGCACGCTTCTGCGACAGGATGTCGTTGTGCTCGTCGGTGTCGCGGGCGTCGGTATGTGAGGCCAGCTCAATGGTGATAGTCGGGTTGACCTGCAGGGTTTCGATCAAGCCTTGCAGTGAGTCCTCAAACTGCGGTTTCAGATCCCATTTGCCTAAGTCGTACAGGATATCTGGCAGCATGATGGGCTCTTCGGGGATGGGCTGTATGGTGAATTCTTTCACGAAGTCCTTGCTGAATTCCAGTCCAACGGTGGTCTCAGTGGCATTAAGCGTGAAGTAGTTCTCCTTGTCGATGGTGATTTCGTAAGTGGTGTTTTTGTTGACTTGCGACTCGCTGAAGTTGAAGTAGCCCTTGTCGTTGGTGCGGGTGCTCATCACAGAACCGTCAGAGCCTACAAAACGCACGGTGGCATTGGAAACGAGTTGAAGGGTGTTCTCGTCCTTGACAGTACCTGAGAAGGTGAAATGGATCTGTGGCTCTTCGAAGTAGTAGATATTGTCATCGCCTCTGGTGTTACCACGGTTGGAAGAGACGAAGCCTTTTTCCTGGGTGGGATGGAACATGATTGCGAAGTCGTCGCCAGTGGAGTTCATGGGGTATTTGAGGTTGACGGGTTTGCCCCAGTTGCCGGCTGTGTCGATGGTGGAGACGAAGACGTCGAGGCCGCCCATGCCGCCGTGGCCGTTGGAGGAGAAATACAGCGTAGTGTCATTGCGCAGGAAGGGGAACACCTCGTCGCCTGCGGTGTTGATGTTTTCGCCGAGGTTGAACGGTCTGCCAAAAGCCTCGCTGGAACTTTTACGTGTGGAGATCCAGAGGTCCTTGCCGCCAAATCCGCCTTTGCGTTCAGCTGAGAAATAGAGGATCAACTCATCATCTGAGAGGGTAGGGTGGCCTACGATGTCGAGCGTGTCGACAGTGGCAATCTCAACGGGACGAGCTGTGGAGAAGGCACCTCCTGACTTAGAGGCGACCATGATCATGCAGCCGTTCTTTTTGTGTTCGCCAGCCTCGCAGCGGGTGAAGTAAAGCTTGGAATAGTTGGAGTTCATGAATCCGGCACCATCGCTGTCGTCGGAATTGATGTTCTCGTTCTCGTCGGCTAAGACGGGAGCACTCCATTCGCCCTTACGGTCTTGTTTTGAGGTCCAGAAGTCGGTGAAGTCCTGTCCGGTGATGCCTTCCTTTTCGCCTCCGGTGGCGCCGTTGCGTGAGGAGGTGAAGAGGATTTCGTTGTAGTTGGAGTTGATCCAAAAGGCACCGAAGTCGGAATATTTCGAGTTGACTTTCTTAAGTTCGGTGAGCTCGTAGCGCGATGGATTCTCAGTCCAATTCTCGATGAGCTGTGTGGTCTCAAGTCCCAATGGACCGCGAGGATCATCAGGCACCGCTTGGATGTAGCTCTCGTAGCAGGCAATGGCATCCTTGTACTTTTTGTTCATCTTATAGGTCTCGGCCAGGTTGAGATAAACCTCGGGATGGGTGTTGGGGAAATCGGTCTTAAGCACTCTGGCGTAATACGGTTCAGCGCGTTTGGTAAGACCGATGAGGCGGTAACATTCGCCCATCTGGTAGCTGATGCGGGCGCGTTCAGCCTTGTTACGCTTGCTCTTCTTATAGGCTTTCTTGTATAGGTCAGCGGCTTCGGTATATTGCTTCCGGTCAAAGGCTAAATCGGCGTTCTTGGCAGGGTTTCTCCTTTGCGCATACAAATCGGTATCGAGGCAGAGGCACAGGATTGAAAGCAGGATGATGATATATCTTTTCATTGGTATTGACTTTCTTTGTTTTAAAACGAAAAGTTCGTGTTTTTTTATTATCGTACAAAAATACGATAATTCTTTTAAAGAAGCGGTGAAGAGAGTTAGAAATATGGTGTTTAATTAATATCTGTAGAAACTTCAATCAAAATAGCTATGATTTCTTCGTTTGTAGGTGAATAGGCAATGAGTTATTCATCAGTGGTGACATGTGTTCCTTTTGATGATTGATGGGATTATTGACGAGGAAAGGAATCACTTCCCGAATAGCCTTTGCCAGAAGGTTTTCTTCTCAGGTTTCTGATTTTCCATTGCGGTGTTATTCACGAGTTCAATCCATCCTAATGTGGCTTTAGTATTGGGATGCTCTGGACCGAGGACTTTCTCGAATATTTGATAAGCCTTGTTCAGGTAGTACAACGCTTTATCATAATCGCCTTGTTCATAATACACCGTGCCAATATTATTGTAGGAAGTAGCTGTACCAGGATGTTCCGTGCCGTGAACTTTTTCTTGTATTGCCAAATCCTTGAAATAGTACTCCAACGCCTTTTCGTGGTCGCCTTGGCTATAATACACTCCACCGATATTGTTGTATGAAGTGGCAGTATCGGGATGCTCCGTGCCGTGAACTTTTTCTTGTATTGCCAAATCCTTGAAATAGTACTCCAAAGCCTTATCATAGTTGCCTTGGCTATCATACACTCCACCGATATTATTGTAGGAAGTAGCTGTGTCGGGATGCTCCGTGCCTAGAACTTTCTCACAAATCTCCAAATCCTTGAAATAGTACTCCAACGCTTTAACGTAATTGCCTTGTTCATAGTACATCATGCCGATGTTGTTGTAGGATTGGGCTGTGTCGGGATGTTCCGTGCCGAGGACTTTCTCCCTTATAGCCAAAGCCATTCTATGGTATTCTAACGCCTTGTCGGAGTTGCCTTGGTCATTATACACCACGCCGATGTTGTTGTAGGATAGGGCTGTGTCGGGATGTTCCGTGCCGAGGACGTTTTCCCTTATAGCCAAAGCCTTTTTATGGTACTCCAACGCCTTGTCGTAATTACCTTCTTTCCAATACGCCAAACCTATATTGTTGTAGGATTGAGCAGTGGATGGATGTTCCGTGCCGAGGACTTTTTCTTTTATTGCCAAAGCCTTTTTATGGTACTCCAACGCCATGTCGGAGTCACCTTGGTCAATAAATACTAAGCCGATATTGTTGTAAGAAGTGGCAGTGGATGGATGTTCCGTGCCGAGGACTTTCTCCCATATCACCAACGCCTTGGAATGGTATTCCAACGCTTTGCCGTAGTTGCCTTGCTTATGGTATACTAAGCCGATATTGTTGTAGGATATAGCGGTCGATGGATGCTCTTTGCCAAGGACTTTCTCATAAATCGCCAAAGCTTTGAAATGGTACTCCAATGCTTTGTTGTAGTTGCCTTGCTCATGATACACTAGGCCGATATTGTTGTAAGATGTGGCTGTGGATGCATGTTTCGTGCCGAGAAAATTTTCGAAAATTGACAAAGTCTTGAAATAATACTCCAGTGCTTTGTCGTAGCCGCCTTGTTCTTTTAACACCGCACCGATATTGTTGTAAGATGTGGCAGCCTCTTCGCTTTCCGTTCCGTGCAATTCCTCAACAAGCGAAATCTGGCGAAAGTATATCGCTTCGGAGTCTTTGTACAGGCCATATTTATATAGGAATTGGGCATAGCCAAACAGCAGGTCGGAGAATTTCTCCTTGTCATAATTTACGTCTTTGGCCATCTCGTCAGTTTGAGAGTAGATGGAATGTACTTTTTCAATGCGTTTATTGATATCTATGGAAGCATCGGCCATTAAAGTGGAGGTCTTCAACAAAAGTTCTTCAATGGAATGAATCACATTCTGCCGTTTCTGCTCTGCAAGTGCTTTGATTTGGCGATAGTCGGCCAAATTGTGCAAAGCATCATATTCGGCCTCGTCAAGGATAATATTGGCTTCCCGTACATTTCCTCTTTCAAAAGCTTCAATGGCTCGCTTCATGCGGTCGGTGATGGCCTCGCTTTGCAGTACGGCAATGCGCTTGGCAGCATCAAGCAGGAGCTGTTGTTGTCGTTCAAAATCTTGATGAAGTTGATTCTTCTCATTGAGAAGTTTCTGAAGCTCATCTGCCAGGTCTTGGTCCTTGGGGTATTTTTCTGTGCGAAGACGGGCTTTCTCAATCAACGAGGGTAGTTCTTGCAGACGAAGACTCATTCGTTGGAAGTCGGGGTTATCGGCTGCAAAGCGAAGATGATCCATGCGGGCAACGGTGGTGTTGTCAAGTTTCACCTCCCCATTTTCCACTTTGAGGTTGTCCAAGCGGCTATTCTCTACCAATTGCAACTGAATAACGAAATGCAACTGCAAGGAGTCTTCGTTGTTGTACTGGCTCCAATAATGCCCCATCTCTTCAAAAAGACGTCTCTTGAATTCCTTCAGCTCTTCGGATTCCTGCTCTCCTTCAGGTAAGTCGCGGCAATAAACGTATGGTTTGGGTTTTGTTCCCGTGCGTTGAAACTCTTCGGTAGCCACGCCAAATTCCTCAACAGTGAACTTACCCGCTTTCTTATAGAAAAGCGCAAGGAACATGTCGCTTGCCCGCACTTCAACATTGTACTCATCTTGTTTCCGAATGTTGTTGTATGCCGCATCGCAGTCTTCCCATTCGACGAGTTTGATGCGGATGCCCCGCTTTTCATAGATATTGTCCAATCTTCTGATAAGGTTACCGAAAGTGTTGCGGTCGGTTTTCAGTTCGTCTGAAGAGGCAAGGAAAACTTGGATAGTACGTGTGGCGTTCATATCGTGAGGTTTAAAGCATTAGGATGAGAGTCATTGGTGATATAACACAGCAAAGATATAAAAAAAGAATCCCGCCGTTTCCAGTGGGATTCTTTTTAGTGATCGATTAACCTTTATGGGTTATTTCTTCTTGCTGTTTTCTTCAGCCTCGGCAAGTTCCTTTTCCTGCTTGTCACCTTTCAAGAGGTTGTAAGCGACAGGTGATGACAGGAACACTGAGGAGAAGGTACCAGCCAGGATACCAACCAACAGAGCGAAGATGAATCCGCGGATGGTGTCGCCGCCGAAGATGAAGATGGCGAGCAACACGACGAAGGTTGATCCTGAGGTGTTGAACGAACGGGTCAATGTGCTATTGACGGCGTTGTTGATGTTCTCTCTCCAAGTGGCCTTCGGGTGGAGTGTGGTGTTCTCACGCACACGGTCGAAGATAACCACGGTAGCGTTGATGGAGTAACCGATGATGGTCAACACGGCGGCGATGAAGGCCTGGTCAACTTCCATGGTGAATGGCAGGACGTTGAAGAACAGGGAATACATACCGAGCATGATGACGGTATCGTGGGTCAGAGCGGCGAGAGCCGACAGACCATACTGCCATCTGCGGAAACGGATGGCGATGTAAGCGAACATCAGGAGGAGTGACACGGCGATAGCCCAAACGGACTTACGCTTAACGTCGCTGGCGATGGTAGCACCGACCTTCTGTGTGCTTAACACACCGATGGTCTCGTCTTCTGATGAGAACTGATCAGCGGTGATGCTTTGGCTGAACAAACCGTTCAAACCTTGGTAGAGGATACCCTGGATCTCAGTGTCCACATCAGGATTGTTGTCTTCGATCTTGTACTTGGTTGTGATCTTCACCTGACCGTTAGGACCGTAGGTCTTCACTTCAGGAGTTTCCCAACCTTCAACGTCAACAGCTGACAGAGCCTCACGAACTTGGTCAACCTTCACGTCTTGGTCGAAACGAACGATGTAGTTACGACCACCCTTGAAGTCGATACCGAGGTTCAAACCCTTGAAAGCAAGTGAGCAGCCGCTGATGAGGATCATCACAAGAGCGATGATGTAAGCGGTCTTACGGAACTTGATGAAGTCGAACTTGGTGTCCTTCAAGAAGTTCTCAGTGAGCTTGGTGGTGAAGGTGATGTCCTTTTCCTTATCGAGCATGCCTGTGAAGATGAGGCGGCTGATGAAGATAGAAGTGAACAGTGAGGTGAGGATACCGATGCAGAGGGTGACAGCGAAGCTGTGGACAGGGCCAGTACCCAAAACGATCAGCACGATACCAGTGATCAAGGTGGTGACGTTACCGTCGATAATAGCGGAGTAAGCGTTCTTATAACCAGCGTCGATGGCGGGACGGAGACCCTTGCCGCCACGGAGCTCTTCCTTAATACGTTCAAAGATAATCACGTTGGAGTCCACTGCCATACCGAGGGTCAACACGATACCAGCGATGCCAGGCAGAGTCAGCACGGAGCCGAGGCAAGCCAGCACACCGAACAGGAAGAACACGTTGACGATCAGAGCGACATCGGATACCAGACCGGCTTTCTTGTAGAAGAAGACCATGTAAACCAGCACCAGGATGAAGGCGAACACCATGGACCACATACCCTTTTGGACGGATTCCTTACCGAGTGAAGGACCAACCACTTGTTCTTCGAGGATACGTGCAGGTGCAGGCAACTTACCAGCCTTCAGGATGTTGGCCAAGTCTTGAGCCTCTTCGATGGTCATGCCACCGCCAGAGATGCTTGAACGGCCGTTCGGGATCTCGTCGTTGACGACGGGATAGCTGTAAACGTAGTTATCGAGCACGATAGCAACTTGCTTGCCGATGTTTTCGCCAGTGAGGCGCTTCCAAGCCTTGGCACCCTCAGAGTTCATCTGCAGGGAGACTTCCACTTGGTTGTTTTGGCCGTAGTCCTGACGTGCGTCGGTGATGACTTCACCGCCGAGGGCGCACTTGTTGTCACGTGACATCTTCAGGGCAACGAGTTCGAGGAACTCAGTATCGCCACCGTAGTTCTTGGTCTTCACGCTCCAAGCCAGTTTCAAGGTGCGTGGGAAGATGCTGGCGGTCTCAGCCAACATGCGGTTGATGGTGGCGGTGTCCTTCACCTGAGCGATACCTACGCAAGCACCTTGAGCAGGGCCGTTCTGAGTGTAGGAGGGTTGCAGCAGGGCGTACAGTGGGTTCTCAGTACGGAACTTAGCCAGGGCTTCGTCTTCAGTGATGTTCTCATCGCTGTTTTCTTCAGCCAGTTGATCCAGCAGACCAGCTTCTTCTTCGGTCTCGGTTTCAGTTTCAGTAGCTTCTGCCACTTCTTCGCCTTCAACAGCAGGAGTGTTCTCGGCGACTTCTTCCTCAGCAGGAGTCTCTTCCAAAGCCTTGGCGGCCTTGCTCTTCTCAGCTAACTTGGCGTTGGCTTGGTCGAAGTACATGTAGATCTCGCTGAAGTTGTAGGTCTCCCAGAACTCGAGTTGTGCTGTTCCCTGGAGGAGTTTGCGGACACGCTGTGGATCCTTGATACCAGGAAGTTCGACCAAGATACGGCCGCTGCCTTCCAGCTTCTGGATGTTAGGCTGTGCGACACCGAAACGGTCGATACGTGTTCTCAAAATCTGATAGGAACGGTCGATGGCGCCATCGCTTTCCTCCTTCAAAACCTTCAGCACATCGCTGTTGCTGGAGTTGACGGTGATGCCCTTATCCTTGAACTCAAACAGGAAAATCGAGGCTAACTTAGCGTTCGGGTCAACTTCTTCATAGGCCTGTCCGAACAAGGTGACGAAGTCGCCTTCGCTCTTCTGATGGCGCTCGGTGGCGAGCTGCATGGCCTGCTGGAAGGTTGGGTCGTTGGCGTTGGCACCTGCCAAAGCGTTGACGATGTCCTTCACTGAGACTTCGAGGGTGACGTTCATACCGCCCTTCAAGTCCAAACCTAAGTTGATTTCTCTTTCTTTAGCTTCACGATAGGTGTATTTCTTCACTAACAGATTGTACACCGGTACGTTGCTCACAGAGTCTAAATAGTAGTTTTCCTTGGCTTCATCGCCTTGGGCGTACTTGACAGCTTTCTTCTCGACGACCTTGGTCACCACAGTGAAAGAAAGCTGGTACAAGAAGATCAGACCGAAGATGATGGCTAGCGTCTTGATTGCTCCTTTGTTTTGCATTGTAAAAACGATTTAATTATTTGACTTTTAATATTTTAACTTCAATTTAGTTGATTTTTGCCTAAAATCGAGCCTGCAAAATTACTGCTTTTTGTTCGATTTAACAAATTGTTTTTAATATTTTAACCATTTGAAGATTTCCTTGTAGGTGGGTTTCTTGCCGTACATCAGAATGCCGGTACGGTAAATCTTGGCCGCCACCCAAGTCATTCCGACGAAAGTACCCGCCAGAATCACCGCAGAAACAATGACTTGCCAAATGGGGATGCCAAAGGGGATACGCACCATCATCACCACGGGAGAGGTGAAAGGAATCATCGACATCCACACGGCCAAACTGCTGTCAGGGTCGTTGACGATGTATATCGCAGAGAGGATGGCAATGATCAGAGGTACGGTGACTGGTAATGTAAACTGCTGTGAATCAGTATTGTTGTCGACTAATGAGCCTATAGCAGCGAACATGGTGGCATAAAGCAGATAGCCCAAAAGGAAGAACACGATGAAGCTGAAGATGATGGTGCCGAAGTCGATGGAGTGAACGATGTTGAGTACATTCTGTACCGCTTCATTGTCCATGATGTTGGTGCTGCTGATCTCCTGCGCCATCACAGTGCCTTGGCTGATGGCTTCGGGATGGCTGATGCCTACAGCGGCTGAGAAACCGACATAAATGACACCTGTCAGGATAATCCACATCACGAACTGGGTCAAGGCCACAAGCGAAACGCCGATGATCTTGCCCATCATCAACTGGAAAGGCTTTACACTGCTGACGATGACCTCCACGATGCGGCTGCTCTTCTCTTCGGTGACGCCTTGCATTACCTGGCCTCCAAACAGCATGATGAACATGTAAATCAACACGGAAAGGACCATGCCGAGGATGAATTGTACCTCCGTAAACGTCTCTTTTTCACCGCCTTCCTCGTCCATTCGGATCACCGAAAGGTTGATGTTGGTCTTGATGCTTTCCAAAATGTCAGGATCAACGCCGGCAGCAAGCAGTTTCTGCACCTGGATCTCGTTTTTCATCACCTCCTTGATGTGGCTCTCCACGGACATTGGCACTTGTTTCATGCTGTAAACCACGGCACTCGATGGGATGTTGAGCTGGGTCTCTGGAATGAAAAGCGCGATGTCGAAGAATCCCTGCTGCACCAGTCTCTTGGTGGAGTCGATGTCGATATCGTCAAGACGGATGAAGGTCTGGTTCTCGGTGTTGACGAACTGACGCTCAAACCAATGGCTTTGGTCGACGACGGCGATGGTACGCTTCTCGTTGTCGCCATGCAAGGCAAGCAGGATAGGGATGATGTATATGGCTGCGATGAGCAAGGGACCTAAGAAGGTCATGATGATGAAGCTGCGTTTCTTCACACGGGTGAAGTATTCGCGCCTGATGATAAGTCCGATCTTGTTCATGGCTTGACGTTTTTTGCTTGGACTTCCTGAATGAAAATGTCGTTCATCGACGGCATGGGTGCATCGGTGGAAAGGCGGTGATGTGCCTTAATCTCGGCCACTTTGCCTTCCAAGATTTTCTCACCTTTATTAATAAGGGAGATGCTGTCGCACATTTCCTCGACGGAATTCATGTTGTGTGTCGACAGCAGGATGGTGGCGCCTTTGTCGCGCAGGTCAAGGATCGACTCCTTGAGCAGGTTGGCGTTGATGGGGTCGAAGCCGGAGAAAGGCTCGTCGAAGATGAGGATGTCGGGCTCGTGGATGATGGTGGTGATGAACTGTATCTTCTGCTGCATGCCTTTAGAGAGCTCCTCCACGGTCTTGTTCCACCACTCGCCAATCTCGAATTTTTCGAACCAAAGCTTGAGTCGTTTGGTAGCTTCCACCTTGCTGATGCCTTTGAGTTGGGCCAAGTAGATGGCTTGTTCGCCGACTTTCATCTTTTTATATAGGCCTCGCTCTTCTGGCAGGTAGCCGATGCGTTCCACGTGCTGTGGCTTGAGCGGCTCTCCGTCGATGAGCACCTGTCCGGCGTCGGGTCCGGTGATCTGGTTAAGGATGCGGATAAGCGTGGTCTTTCCGGCACCGTTGGGGCCTAAGAGCCCATAAATGCTCTGCTCGGGCACCTGGAGGCTGATGTTGTTGAGCGCCAGATGCTCGGCATAGCGTTTTGTAACGTTGATGACTTCTATTTTCATGTTGTGAAGGAGTCGTGATTAGCTGAAATAGTCGCGTAGGCGCTTGAAGAACGAGCGGTCGTCTTCATTGGGAGCAGGCTTGAAACTCTCTGAATTGACCAAGCCTTGCAGCACCTTTTCCTCATCCTTGGTGACCTTCTTCGGAATCCACACATTGACGTAGACCAGCAGGTCGCCGTTGCCGTAGCCGTTCACCACGGGAAGTCCCTTGCCCCTGAGTCGCAGGATCTTGCCGCTCTGCGTGCCAGGAGCGATCTTCACCCTCACCTTGCCACTTACCGTAGGCACTTCGGCCTCGGTGCCGAGGATGGCCTGGGGTACGGAGATGAACAGGTTGTAAATCAGGTTGCTGCCGTCGCGTTCGAGTTCGGGATTGGCCTCTTCTTCGATGAGCACGTAGAGGTCGCCGTTGATGCCGTTGTGTGGGCCGGCGCCGCCTTTGCCACGTAAGGTGAGCTGCATGCCTTCGCCCACGCCGGCTGGGATGTCGATGTCGATGACTTCCTCGCCTTTGACGATGCCGTCGCCGTGGCAGTGGGTACATTTGTTCTTGATGACCTTACCCGTGCCGCCGCAGGTGGGGCAGGTGCTGGCGGTCTGCATCTGGCCGAAGATGGAGTTCACCGTCCTGACAACTTGTCCGCGTCCTTTACAGGTGGGGCAGGTGTCGGTGCGACCGTCTTCGGAACCTGAGCCATGACAGTGGTCGCAGGTGACGTATTTGCTGACTTTGATTTTTTTCTTGGCGCCTTTCTCAATTTCTTGAAGGTTCATCTTGACCTTGACGCGGATGTTGCCGCCGCGCTCACGCACGGTGCCGCTTGAGCGGGATCCACCACCGAAGCCGCCCCCGAAGAAACTGCCTAAGCCGAAGTCGGCAAACAGGTCGCCGAACTGGCTGAAGATGTCGTCCATGGACATGCCTTGGCCGCTGTAGCCGCCTGCGCCGCCCATGCCGGCAAAGCCGAACTGGTCGTAACGCTGCCGCTTCTCAGGGTTGCTCAGCACCTCGTAGGCCTCAGCAGCCTCCTTGAACTTCTCCTCGGCCTCTTTGTTGCCGGGGTTGCGGTCAGGGTGATATTGCAAGGCCAGCTTACGATACGCCTTTTTCAACTCTTCTGGAGTGGCGCTCTTGCTGACACCTAACACTTCGTAATAATCTCTTTTTTCTGCCATATTTGTATTTTATCTTTTTTATTTCCACCTTTCACCTTTCACCTCTCACCTTTCACCTCTCAATTTCCCACTACCACTCTGGCGAAGCGGATCACCGTTCCGTTAAGCTTGTAACCTTTTTGAATCACGTCGATCACCTTGCCTTTCTTCGACTCGTCAGGGGCGGGGATCATGGTGAGCGCCTCGTGTTCGTCGGTGTTGAAGTCACAGTCGATGGCGACGATTTCTTCCAAGCCTCTCTTTTGGAGAGTGGATTTGAACTTGTTATAGATCAGCGTGACACCTTGCAGGTCAGCCTCGTTGCCGTTCTTCTCCATGTTTTGGAGCGCGCGTTCAAAGTCGTCAAGCACCGGGAGCAGGTCTTTCATGACAGCGGCCGAAGCGGTGGCTGACAGTTCGAGTTTTTCCTTGGCAGTGCGCTTGCGGTAGTTGTCAAACTCCGAATAGAGGCGGAGGTAGGTGTCGTTAAGTTCGGCATACTTCGCCTTTTCTTCCTCTAAGGCAGCTTTTGCCCTGTCGCGTCTGCCTTTATGGCGCTTTCTTTCGGTCTCTTGTGGTTCTGTAGATGGGTTCTCTACTTGCTGTTCAGCTTGCTTTTGAGTTTCATCTTCCTGAATTTCAATGTCTTTCTTTTCTTCCATGATGGTATTTTTATTATATTAATTATTTTCAAATTAGGAGCGCCTCTGACATAGCAAAAGCTTTGCCAAAGGGAGGAAATTGACAAAATGGCAGGGATTTTACGGGCTTTTTTTAGTCGAAGCCCTTTCGGTGAACTGAAAAAGTATCCAAGCAGGCTTGGTTGTAATCAAACCACCAAAGAATGATTCGGGTGTGAGCCTCAGCTACAACGACATCAAAAGCGGGAAATACGTAAGAAAATTAAAAGTTTTCAAGCACTTGTGATGAAGGATCTACAAATAATTCGAAGCAGCGTCTGGAACGTGAATATTTGGTTAGCGAAAAGTTAGAGTTAGGTTAGAGTTACATTAGACTTAGAAATTATTTATTTTGTTGAAGTTGTTTTCTCTTTTCTGTTGTTGTTTTTGTTGTTTTTGTTGTTTTTGTTGTTTTGCTACAGTGCTACAGTAAAAAGTTGCTTCTCGCTACTACCCCTGTCTTTTCGCTAACCCCAAGATATCCCAAATTGTGAGTGCTTACTATTGTCGTTCCCGGAAAAAATTGTATTATTGCAAGGGGAAGGGTTGATGTTTCAACGTGGCAAAGATAAACAACATTCTCCATATTCCGCAATGTTTTCCTGAAAAATTTTTTTAAACACTTGCGAGGAGTGTTACAATTCGCATAGTTCCATGATGTCGAGCATGCGGAACGTTACGCCATCTATCTCCGCATGCCAACTTTGATGGAAATGACCGTAATACCAGTATCGAAGCGGATGTTTCTTGGTTTTTAGATATGAATGTAGTTGATCCATGACATTCCTTTCGGCTTTCACGTCATCCATTAAATCCTCATCATGAATTGTCCAATTTTGAATACCCTGATGTGACACCAACTCACAAAACGATGGGGAAGTGTGTGTGATCACCGCGTCAATGGTGTACAACTCATTGATAGTTTCCAGCTTTAACCCATCATAAGTAGGACCTTCATCTATCCAATAGACGTTTGGAATCAATGGCTCGTCAGGTTGCTGTAAGTGAAATTGTCTGAGCGTCATGCGCCACATCCGGTCGATGGATGTGGCGCCTCCAACGCAAAGAATGGTATGACCACAGGCTTTCACTACAGAATAATCAGGAAGCGTCATCCAACGCCGATGTTTGATGGGCTGTTGATTAAAGTAAGCGGGGTTGTCATGGTTGCCACGAACAAACGCGATCCAATTATTGGATTTTGAAAGTTGCTTGCTACATTTTATGTAAACATCCTTATAATATTCAGGCCGTTCAAACCCAAAGCCGCAGTCACCTGCTACGATAATCAATGTGTCCGTCATTCCATATTTCTTACAGCACCTGAATACAAACTCCGTAAAATCACCATGAATGTCGCCGCTTACAACAATGTGCTTTGCGCCAGGAAACTCATATGCATTTAAAGTTTTGTTTTTCATAGCTTATTTGTTAGTTGTTTCCTCCTTAAGTAGCAAAAAGAGCAGAAATGTTTCATCGGAAAGCAAAAAAAAACTGCTGAAAAGGTGAAATCTATTTTAAAGCGAACAAAGAAGCGCGAGAAGTTTTAACAAAAAAAAGCCTCGTTTGAGGCTTCTTTTAAACTGGGTAGTGTCGGTGAAGGCTTGCCCCTCGCGGGAATGTCACCCGGATAGTCAATCCGTTTTCGATTGACGTTGCAAAGATAAGCAACATTCTCCATATTCCGCAAGGTTTTCCTGAAAAATATTTTCGAACACTTGCGATGAATGATTAGTACCCACATATATGATGACCAGTCCAATATCACATCGCCCCAATCGCGTTTCCCCTTATAGGGGATGATGTCCTTGTTGCCCCGGCTGTCCTTTTTGTGAAGGTTCTTCACGCCCAGCATCGCGCATAATTCATCCGCGGTGAGGTTGGCCAGCTTTTCGGGCATGGGCTTGCCGATGCGTTCGTAATAGGGGAGGTATTTGGCCTTGCGCTTCACCAGGATGGTCTCCATCGAGTAGTTGCGGTCAGCCTGATGCCGGCAGTCGTCGATCACCTCGTCCATGAAGCTCTCATTCAGGTATTCAAGTGCACCTTCGGCATCGTCGCTGAGCAG
>JAEEGG010017171.1_pt1 | contig 14913 bp, 9 predicted proteins | sample 9134161 | NCBI WGS metagenome assembly JAEEGG01 (sample SAMN16246543, study PRJNA631951) | gut metagenome | biome: gut microbiome; feature: rumen; material: CR-attached | host: Bos | place: Iran: Karaj | collected 2018-10
CCTGGTTAGGCTCTAATTATGGCAGCGTCTTGCAGTCCTTTGCCCTGTACCGATCCATGGAGAAACTCGGTTACCGGTGCGAAGTGATTGATTACGATCATTTCATCAGGGATGCCGAGCCCCCGTCAGCGCTGAAGGACGCGGATCCCAAAAGATACGATGATGACTTAATGCGCTATAACTTTGATCTCTTTGCGCACAGGCATTTTGTCTTTAACCCGATTTTGCAGAAGATTTCTGACGATCTGACCTTATCCCCGGCTCAGAACCAGGAAATTAACAGCTTTGCCGCTTTTGTCGCTGGCAGCGATCAAATATGGAAGCCGGCCGGATTCTGGTTTTCCGGAAAACAGTACCTGCAGTTTGCCCCCGCTCTGAAAAGGATCGGCTATGCTCCGTCAGTGGGCTGGAAAACCATCCCCGCCGCCCATGAAAAGAATATCCCGCAATGGAAGGAGTGGCTTTCCGGTGTGGCCTATCTGTCAGCAAGAGAGCCTTCGGGAGCCGCACTGATTGCCGAGGCTGCCGGCCGCCCTGTGGCCAATGTGACGGACCCGACTATGCTGTTAACGCCGGAGGAATGGCTGTCCGCCATGACTGAACCCCGGTATGCTCCGGAAATCGAAGAAATCCTGCGTTCCGGTTCCCGGTTTATGCTGGCGTATTTTCTGGATCACCGGGCCCTGTTCGAGAAAAAGATCCGCGCCTTGGCGAGACGGCTCGGGCTTAAGATTGTCTGGCTATCCGGCCGGGCCGGCATCGGGACGGCGCAGGATAACTGCGCGGAAACGGATCCGGCAGGTTTTATCAATCTGATAAGCAAGGCGAGTCTGGTCTGCGCTGACGGCTTTCATGGCACGTGTCTCGCCCTGAACTTTGCCAAACCGGTGATTTTCTTCTCTCCTGCCTGGTATCCTGAAAAATCAAACGATGCCCGGGCGAGCGATCTTTTTACAAGGTTCGGGATTGAGCCCGCGACCCGCACGGTAACCCCGCGGGTTCCGGTGCTTACCTTTGTCTGGGAGCTTGATTATGATGACATTAAACCCAGAATCGCTCAGGCCCGCGAAGCATCCCTGACCTATCTCCGGAACGCCCTTCTGGGAGCCGCGGAGTCCCGGGGCCCCCTGTTTCAGGAGCTTAAGGAAAGCGGCGCCCTGCACGACTGTTTTACCGAGGAGCATTATTCCGGAAAGGTTCTTCTCAGCGCGCGCAAGCTTAAGTTTGCGCCGCGGCTTCCCGGAGCGGCAGAGTGTCACACCATAAGAGATCATGCCGTTATTGTCCCCGCCCTGACGGCAGGGGCAGCCCCGGCCGAAACCCCGGAACCCATTCCGGTTTATGCCCCCCTGGGAATAACCATTCCCCGGGGTGTCCCATATGAAATTCATCTCAGAGTGATGCTTTTAACAGCTGCTCCCGCGGTTGATATTTTTCTCGGCAATTCCGTATCATGGAAGTCTCAGTCCGCACTGACCATCAGAAAATCCATGATGAGTCAGGAACGCTGGCTGGATCTTTATGCTAAATTCACGGCAGACGATGATGGCTATGATGCTCTCATGATAGATGCTTCCCAGTTTATCGGAAGCGGTTCCTATATCTCTTTTGATACCGCAGAGATTGTCGGCAGGGATGCATAAAACGGCATGAACAGGGGACAGCGGGAAATGACCACGGGAAATTACAGCACAGACATGAGCAAATAACGGCAGGGATCCATGGAAGAAAAACGCAATAAACCGACTGTTATTGAAGGAGTTGCCCCCGGAATGTGCACGGGCTGCGGCGCCTGCATTAACTTATGTCCCAGAAAGGCCCTGTCCTTCGCTGCCGATCGGTTCGGATATTTTGTGCCCGAAATTGATCAGGATAAGTGCGATCGCTGCGGCCTGTGTCATCGGGTATGTCCGGCGATAAACCTGCCCCCCCGGCAGAATTCCCGCGCTCCGGCATTGTATGCGTTTGCCGCCAAAGACACCGATCTCCTCCGGAAATCCACCAGCGGCGGAGCATTTGGCGTCATGGCCGAACATATCCTTTCACAGGGCGGGTATGTTGCGGGATGCGCCTGGAAAAAGGACTGGAGCTCTTCCCTTAAGCCGGCAGCCGAAGACCGACGCGATAATGAAGATAAACCTGCCGAAGCTGCTGCCGTTTCAAAGGCTCACCTGCATCCTGTGGCTGCGCATCTGATAATAGACAGGAAAGAGGATTTAGCTCTTCTTCATAAATCGAAATATCTCCAGAGCTACATGGGAACGGTGTTTTCCGAAATCGCCGCTCTTCTCAGAAAGGGCCGGAAGGTATTATTCTCCGGCTGCCCCTGTCAGGTGGCGGGACTCCGGTCTTTTCTGAGAAAGGATTATGAAGGTCTTATCTGCATCGACCTTCTCTGCGCTTACACGCCCTCTCAGGAGTTTTTTGCACGGTACGTTAAAGAGACGTTTCCGGAGCTTCCCGCCGCGTATGAATTCAGGAACAAGACCGTCGGAAAATGGCAGACCTACGCAGTCAAGGTCGTTTTTAGCGACGGCAGAACCATTGCGGTGCCCAATTCCGCTAACACTTATCAGCTGGCCTTTAACCGGCGGGTCATGATGTCGCCCCACTGCATCCATTGCCAATACCAGACCTTTCCCAGATACGGAGATCTGACCATCGGCGATTTCTGGGGCATTAACAAGCACGAGCCGGGCATTGACTGCAAGCAGGGCATTTCCGCGGTTCTGGTTAACAGCCGCAAGGGAAAGAGCTTTCTGGAGAGCCTGCCCGAAGACCAGATACGCCTTCTGGAAGCCAAGCCTCTGGTTTGGCTGGGGGGCAACGGCACTGCATTTAAGGGCATGCAGCACAGCTCCTCGCCGGGCACTCAGGTTTTTTACTCCTTAATCAATAAAACGAGCTTTCAGGAAGCGGCGGAGACAGCTTTAGCGGTATACGGCGGCAGGGATGTGACACCTCTTCAGGGCCGGCGCTGCCTCAATGTTACCGGCGCCGGGATCTCCTTTAAGTTCTCTCCAAAATCCTGGGAACAGCATTTCATTCGCGGAACGGCCTTTCTCTTCTCCGGAGATGCGGCAGCCGGCGCTTATGCCTGCATTGATTTGGATCAGGAAACAGTTTGCGGCAGGGAATATGTGCTATGCGTGAAATGCAGAATTGCCACAGACAGCGAGCAGATTGACTTTTATCTCACTGATAAGAAAAACAAACGCGAGCAGCTGGTGCTAACCCGCTCTGTGGCCGCGGCGGATCGGACAAACACCGCCGGGATCTGCGTGAAGTTCAGCGCCGACAACGCATATGACTCGTTTATGCTGAAGAGTTCGCAGCTGACAGGAAATCTGGCCTACATTGCCTTTGAGGAAATAACCCTGATTGAATACCGGGACGATCCTTATGAAACCAGTGTTTCGCCGGAGCAAACCTCCGAAAAGGGTTCAGGAAGGATTAAGGATTTTCTGGCGCGGAAGCTTCATTGGCTTCGCTGAAATGCGGGCTCCCTGGCAGTTATTTCTGGCAATTTGTGTAACATTTAATCCGTGAATACGTTTTCAGAAAAGAAGCCGTACCACTGGCGCGGCGGGAAACACTGACAGCGGCCGAGACGCCGCGCGCAGCAGAGGATCGAAAAAATGACAGAGCTTACCCTGAAAGACTTCAACAAAATTGCCAGCGGTTCATACAATGCCGGTATTGTTGATTACCGGGAAAATGCAAACCACGAGCTTGAACTTGTAAAACTGAACAATCATGTGTTTCGTACCAGCAAGAATAACAAGACCCTCTCTCCCGAACGGATTTTGGATATCAAGGAGAAATTCATTAATGCTCTCCAGAAAGGCGGCGTCTCGAACAATGCTCTTAACGAGATCAGAGACGAAATCGGCATTCCCAGGTCATTGACAGCCGAAAGCGCAGATAAGAATCAGCAAGGTCTTCAAAACAGATTTCTGCCCCTGACCCGCCATGCCATCCGTACCATTCTGGACAAGTATGCCGCCAAAGGCGTCGGTTTCGGAGATTATGCCCAGGCTGTGCATCTGACAGAAAAGGAGGTTAAGGCTGCCGCCAATGCCGCAAACATGAGCAAAAGCAAAGCTGCGACCAGACAGAGCATTAATAACGCCACTCTGGACAAGCATTACCAGGCCCGGGAATACTCGGTGCTCAATGCCGTATCCCTTCTCTCGCCGCGCCGCAATATCGCGGAAACGGTCAGAACAACAGCCAAGGCCCATATCAGCGTGAATCCCGATGACAGCAACGAGAGTTATGTTAAGGACAACACCGCTAAAATCAAAAACCAGTACCTTAACATGTGCAGAATTGCCCTGAAAATGACCACCACAAACATCACGGAGTCTGAAACCTTCAGGCTTTGCGATGAAGAGGTGAAACTGGTCAGGGGCGAACAGGGAAAATTGTCGGCATTTATCGGCAAGGAGCCGAACACCATCAAAATCAATATGGATATTGATCCCCGTAAGATGCTGATGGATTTGTTCCGGGAAGCTGTCAAAAGCAGAGACGTCATCGGCAAAGGCGATGTGCGGATGTTCCTGGACGGCGTTTTTGAAAATGATCTGAACGGCTCTCTTACCGGAAATGACCGTACCAGCTTAAGCCGTCAGTTTGCCACGATGATCTGCGAGCAGGTATCCCATAATGATTTCTCCGAGGTGATGGAAGGAGACTATAACACCCTGTTTCTGCTGGATGTGGCCCGTCATACCCTTGACGGAAATGCCATTACCAAAGCAGAGATGATGAACTATCTGGAAAAAATCGCAAAGGATAACTCCGGCCTGTCCGATGAAATGAAGGACATGGTGAGGCTGTCGGCAAACATTCCGTTAACAGCGCAAAATAAAGACGAGTTTTACGTTAGCCAGAACATGATTACCGCCAGCGTCAATAAGGTTGCCGAAGACAATGTTCCCGGGCCTCAGGAGCTTAAGAAAGCTGAAAATAACGATGCTCCGGAAAAGGAAAGTCTCTTAAAGCTGCAATATTCTGATAAAGCCGTAATCAATGGTTTGCTGAACAGTCCGCAAAAACTCCGCAGCTTCGTTCTCAGCGAGAAGAATATTGGTTTATTCGGAAAACTCCTGAGTAACGATACCGATCTTCTGACCGGGCTGAACAACGGAAAAAATCTCGCAAAGAAATACCCTGAGCAGTATCAGAAATTGACAGATGACATAGCAAAGGCCAGCCGGAAATTTGAGGAGCTTTTCGTAAAGAACACCGGCTTCAAGATTTCCACATCCCTTAATGACCCGGATTTTAACAACAGGTTTTCCGCCTTCATAAACGGGCTTTCCGAGGCTGATCTGGCTCCGCTTAACAGCATCATCAAGGATATCAGCGCCATAAACGACTATCAGATCAAGGATTTTATCGCAGATCTGGTATTCTCAGATGACACCATGGTGGCGGAAGCGCTGCAAAGCAACCCGGGAGAGGCCATGCGGCAGATGCTGGCAGCGCCGGAACACATTAATGTCTTTACCGCCATAATAAAAAATCCCGAAGTCCTGAATACCATATCAGATGCGGCAACCACCGAGATCGTAAAACAGAATTTCACCGAAATACGAAAAATCATCGCTGACGCCTTTCAGAAGGCTGAAGGAAAAAGCCTGGACGAAGCTGCCGGGGCCCCGGATTTCGCGGCAAAATTTCAGGCGTTTGTCTCAAATCCTGACAAGCTGCCCTCTTCCGAACTCTTTAAATTCGGGTTCATCATTCAGAAAATGGCCAATAAGGGCTGCGATCATATTCAAAAGTTCATTAATCAGGTATTCCAGGTAGACAACAAGGCTGTTAATGATCAGGGCGGCATCACCACCGACCCCTACAAAAATATGAGCGCCGAAGACATTAAACGGGAACTCGACGGAAAAACTCTTAAGGATATTATGAATAATGCCGCCACCGATGCCACCGCTCCCGGGCAGCTGGCGCTTTTTAAGCAGGTGCTGGGTGATTATTTCGTCAATATGACACTGGCTGATAAAAAGTCATCCTTTGCGGCCGCGCTGCGTTTCAGCCAGACCTTCGATTTTCATGACGCCAAGGGCCTGCCGCTGCAGGGAGAGCATTTTGCCAGCGCCCGCAACAATGCCGAGGTAAAATTTGCCGGAGCCATTCTCAAGGGAACCAGTCCCCTGATGCAGAAAATGCTGCAGGGACTCCCCCGCTCCGTGGTGGGCGGTTTTGCCGATGCTTTGGATGACATGAAATCAAAACTGGCTCCCATCCCGCGTAAAATCGTTCAGGCTTATCTGACGAAGATGATTAATGATTCTCAAAACACGGATCACCCCATACAAAGCATTTCTCTTGATAAATCTCTGGGCGCGGCATCCGTGGGCGAAGCCTTTCTCTGTACCTTTAAATACAAAAAAGCAGGTTCTGATGAGGTAACACAGGAACACAAGATTGTTAAAATCATGCGTCATGATGCTGAGGAACGGGTCAAAAAAGAAGCGGAAATCTTTACTGCGGCCGCTCAGAAAATCGGCAACTCCATGGTTAAAACATGGCAGGGACAGCTTGATCAGTACATGAAGGAGTTCGATTTCAGAAACGAGGCCCGAAATATCAAAGAAGGTGTCAAGATATATGGCATCAAGGGCAACCAGAATCATCCGTCACACGCCATCGGGCCTAACGTCACTTCCATGAAGCTTGCCGATGATCTGGTGCCGCCGCAAAAGAATATTCTGGTAGGCACCGAAGGCAAAGGCGATACGATTGATCACCTCATCAAGAAAACAATGAAACAATTATCCACCGAAGTACGGGACATTTTCAAAACAGCTCCCTCCACCGGCAACGTAATAATAGTAAAGAATAACGAGAACAAGCCGGTACCCCTGCCAAAGGAGGACTTCAGCATGATCTCACTGAGCTCCGGCACCGGTGTCATTAAGGCAGATATTGAAAATCTTAAAGAGCAGGAACAACAGCTTCTTGATGCAGCGCAGGTATGGTTTTCCGAAGGTTTTCTGGGCAGCGGCAAATTTCATGGTGATTTTCACTCGGGAAACATCATGACAACCAAAGAAAGCGCCACATTCATTGATTTCGGCAATTTGTACGAATTCAAGAAAGTCTATGCAAAGGATAAAGACGGCAATGTAATAACAGAGACTGTTCCGGTCAAGGATAAGGACGGCAATGTCACCGGAACCGAAGAAAGACCGAAGGTTATTTTTGATGAACGCATTGAAATGCTCAGACTCATCCTCGGATGCGCACTCCGCAACGGAGAGGCCTTTGTGAACGGCTTTAAGAATCTGCTGTCTCCGGACGGCAAAAAGGTTTTTCAGGTCAGCGCGAACAAGGTTAACGCCATTGTTGACTCCATCATGGCAAAGGGAGATATCGCTCATGATGTGGCAACGCGTCTTCAGAGCATCCTAAGCGAACTGCAGAAACTCGGTCTGGAGGTTCCTCCGCAGATCTACTGCTTTGTGCAGTCCATGAATCGGCTCCAGAATACCATAAATGAAATGAACAACACCATTATGCTGGGAAAGCTTCTGGTGGACACGGTGCAAAACGGGGATCTCTCCGGAAATAAAGAACCTCCTCTGCGTGATGAACTGGATGTGATGGGTAAATTCACTGATTACTTCAGGAGCGCCGAGGGGAGAAAAATAGTACCTGTAAACAAGAATTATTTTGATGACGACGCTGATTTTGATGACGATGCCAAGACTGATATAAAAAACTTCTTCCTTGAAAATGGCATGCCGCAGTATCTTATCGAATTAAACGCCAAATATTTAAACTGGAGCGATTACAACCCCGGCGGGCAGTATTATGAGAAAGTCCTGAACAGAATTAACACTGCCCACGATCCTCTGAAGGAAGCCACAGAGCTTTTCCAAAAGTATCTTATTGATATTATGCCTCCGGATCATAATATGGTGGTAGAGGTAAAGAGACTGATCAACGATTTAACTCACAAGTATAACTCAGCCAAAAAGGATAATGATAAAGCCGAATGCGAAAGGGTGCTGAGATCATTTGCAACAAACTTTGCTACCACTGTTCGCCGTGAGTTGAGTGCTTTTCAAACTCAGGCCTATGATAACCTTGGGAGACCTGTCAAACCGCCGGCAACCTTTGCCAGCGTGATTGTTAAAACACTGTTTAACAGTCAGGATGCCGTGAAAAAAATGCTGAAAAGTTTAGGCGGGATTGAAATAACGAGCCTGACAACCAGTCTGTACAGCGTAGGAAGGAACGAACTGGGTACGGGATATCTTACCTCTTTTAATAACATAACTGATAAGCTTCAGGAAAAAGCGGATCAGGCGCCCGAGCTGTCTTTTGATATGGAAATCGGCTTTTAAAACCGTGCCGGCTTTCTGCGCCGTTTCTGAACGGCATAACTGTTTCAGGAGAAAATATGAATTTCAGGGAAGTAATCCAAAAACTCAGCGCTGTCTTCGGATTTGAGCCGGAACATCAGGAAAACTCCTGTCAGTTTGCCATTGACGATGCTGTCGTGCTGCTGCAGGAAGCCGGAGACAAGCTGCTTCTGATTGCGGATCTGGGAACTGATTGTCCCGATGATGCATTATTTACCAAGTTTCTGGCGGCAAATTATGCCTACCAGGAAACCAGCGGTTCCTCGTTTGCGCGGGATCCGGAAACAGGTCATATGATGCTGCAGCGCTACGACTGGATGGATCGCCTTACCCCTGACATGCTGGTAAGGTACCTGGAGGAGTTCGCCGGAGTCGCCCTGAAATGGCGCGATATTATCTCCGGAAAGGCCGCTTTTGAGTCTCCGGAGGAGTCAGCCGGCACCGCCGTGCCTGAGGAAGCCTTCGATTTACAGAATTTTGATCAAATGGTATAGCGGATTCCCCGAACCTGCGACCGGAGGAGATCTGCCTATGCGGCATAGCGCTCAGGCCGGAATCACGGCAGAAATCTTCGGATCCGGTTAACATTGCGGTGCCGGCCGTTCGCGCCTGGTTATACTTGATTTTCGGTACTTGCCGGAATTGTTTTTTTGAGAGAAGAGGTTTCATGGATTTTAACGAGCTTATGCTTTCTCTTGGCGAGGAGATGGGCATTGAACTTGACGGCAGCGCCGGCGGTGCCGGTTTTGAAACGCAGGATATGGAAATCCTGATGCACAATGCCGGAGAAATGATCTTTATCCGGGCCGATCTGGGAAAACCCGCGGGCGGCAGCAAAAATGCTTTTTTGAAACAGGCTCTTAATTCCTGCTGCCTGTACCGCAATACCTGCGGTTCCGTATTTGCCGTAAGTCCTGAAGGGCATCTCCATTTGCAGCGCTATGAATGGATGGCCCGGCTTGACGGAAAAGCCCTTCATGCCCTGCTCCGGGAGTTTATTGCCGTGGCAGCGGCCTGGAAGGAGCTTCTGGAGGATTTCTGCGCAGCCCGGGGCGGCGATCCCGAAGACAGCGCTCAGCAGAGCTCCGCTGCGGCGGCATCTGAAGCGCCTGATACCGCTTCTCAGTTCATCATGGGCTGACCAGCATCCTTTGAGATCTTCTCCGCCGGCTTTAAGTTCACTGTTATTCCCGCAGGCAGATTTATGTGATAATGAACCGGGTGCGCTGCTCTGTTTTGAATTTCTCGCAGTTTCATTATGCAGAAGAGCGTTGCTGTCACTTCAAAGCCCTGGATCATAAGGCATTACCTCCCTGAAATTTGTAAATGCATGATTTCGGAATAAACATCAGAAATGACCGCAGAAATGAAATTCCATGATTATTTTCCGGCCGATCGCATTCAAAGGCTTACGGCTGCCATAAACCGCAAGGCGAAGCCTCTGGGATCCCTGGGACTCCTGGAGGATCTGGCTCTCCAGACGGCTCTTGTGCTGGAAGCGGAACCCGGGGATGACCTCAGGCTTAACCCTCTTCATCTTATCTTTGCCGGGGATCACGGCGTAGCGGCCGCGCACCCCGTAAGCATTACGGGAAGCGACTTCACGGTAAAAATGGTAAATAACTTCATCCGGGGCGGCGCTGCCATCAACGCCTTTCTGGACACTGCGGGGATCCCCTTTGAAATCATTGACTCCGGCATCAGCCGCCCGGAAGAGATCCTGCCGGACGGCATATCCCGGGTCAGAAACTGCTCTCTGGGCCGGGGCACCCGGGATCTCAGCAAGGAAGACGCCCTCACGGAGGAACAGCTTAAAAAGGCGGAAGAGTTCGGCAAAAGCATTGCGGACAATGCCGTTTCCCGGGGCATCAACGCGCTCCTCTTCGGCGAAATGGGCATCGGAAACACCACCCCTGCCAGCGCCATTCTGGCCAGGGTGGCCGGACTCCCTGCGGAGGAATGCGCCGGCCGGGGCACCGGCATCGGCGATCAGGCTCTGGCTCTTAAAAAAGCTCTCATCCGGAAAGCGCTGGCCCGGGTTCCGGAAAATGCCGCTCCCGAGGTGATTCTGCGAGCTCTGGGCGGCTTTGAAATTGCGGAAATGGTCTATACCATGACCCATGCCCGAAACCGTGGCATTCTCCTGGTTATCGACGGCTTTATCGTTACCGCGGCCGCCCTTTTAGCCTGCCGCATGGCGCCGGAGATCCGAGGGCAAATGGTTTTTGCCACGGAAAGCGGGGAACCGGGACACCTGAGGATGCTGGAAATGCTTAAGGCCGAGCCCCTGCTCCGGCTGGGCCTCAGACTGGGGGAAGGCACCGGAGCCGCCCTCTCATATTCACTTATCAAATCCGCCGCGGCGTTTTTCAGCAGGATGGCGGAATGGGACAGCAAAAGTGGCCGGATTATTTACCGTAATTAAGAGAGAGATTAATCTCTTCTGGCTGGCTCTGGCCTTCTTCACCAGAATTCCGGTGCCGGCGGAGCTTGATTTCTCTTCCGAAAAAATGAACCATGCTTCCCGCTACTATGCCGCAGTCGGCGCCCTCATCGGCTTTCTTCTTGCGGCCTTTCTGTATCCTCTGTGGTTCTTTCTTCCGGCAAACATTGCCGCCATTATTCTTACCGGGGCTTCCCTGCTCCTTACCGGCGCCTTTCACGAGGACGGCTTTGCCGACATGTGCGACGGCTTCGGGGGCGGCTTTGATCCGGAAAAAAAGATCACCATCATGAAGGATTCCCGGCTGGGCACCTTCGGAGGCGCGGGGCTCTTTATGGAGCTTACTCTGGAATGGGCCCTTCTGGCCTATATTCTGGAACGGGGCTGGCTTGCCGCCGCCGCCCTTATCATCTCCCTGCACGCCCTGTCCCGGGGGATCTCGGGAGCCCTGATCTTCATCATGCCCTATCAGGCAGCATTGGATCTCAAATCCAAGTCCAAGCCCCTGGCCACCGGCATGAGAAAAAGCGATCTTCTGATCCTTGTCATTACTGCGCTGATCCCGGGCTGGCTCCTTCTGGATCCCGTCCTCATGACTGCGCTGTGCGTTACCGGGGTCGTTATGATGCTCTGGTTCCGGAGTTTTCTGATGCGGCACATCGGAGGCTTTACCGGAGACTGCCTGGGAGCTCTGCAAATTTTGGCCCTTATCACAGGACTCGTCATTGCCGCCGGTTTCCTGAAGGGAGATCTCCCGGTGCTGTCGGCTATAATGGAGACAACTCCGTTATCCTGAATCCTGTCCGGGGATCCTATGAGCTACATCGAAACAGATCTGATTCTTTTAAGGCACTGCCGGATTGACGGCCCCACGGCTTTTTACGGATCCGGCACCGATGCCGGCTGCCTCCGGGAGGAGCTGGCAAACATGGTCAATATCTCCGGAGAAAGCTTTCAGGAGATATATGTCTCACCCATGATGCGCTGCCGGGAAACCCTGGAGGCGGCCGGGATCTCCCTTGGGGATCCTCGGGTCACCGCAGCTCCGGAGATCCGGGAAATCAGCTTCGGATCCATTGACGGCAAGGCCTTTCAGGACTTTACCCCGGAGGAAAAACAGATCCTGGAGCAGCTGAACCGGGGGGAGAATGCCGCCTTTCCGGGCGGGGAGCATGCCGGAGATCTCAGAAAACGCGTCTTTGGTTTTCTGGAAAGTATTTTGGCGCGGGAGCACGAGCTCCGGGAAAACCGCCGCATTCTGGCAGTCACCCACAGCGGGGTTATCAGCACGCTGCTTCAGGGGATCCTGGAGTGTCCGGTGCTTAACATTCTGCAAAGGGCATCTCCCGCCTATGGCAAATTCACCGGGATAAAATACTTTCAGAATGCAGAGCAGGAGTTCAGCATGGAGAGAGTGTTTCCCCGAATTATGTTTCTGAATTCCAAAACCCCTGGGAACTAACGGAAATGCGGCGAAAATACACAGGGATGCAAAAGGCGCCGAAGCATTTTGTTATCGGGTTTGGCCCGTTTTCATTGTCGGGTTTGGCCCGTTTTCATTGTCGGGTTTGGCCCGTTTTCACTATCGCAGCTAGAACCGTGCAGCCAGGAACCCGTCAAACGCAAAAGTCGTCAGACTGTATCCGGCGGCCGGTGTCTAATAAGTTCTACTGCCGCTTTCGTTTTCAGGTTTCACTCTGATTGTCCCCCGTTATCTGAAAATATTGCCGCATTGTTCAAAATACGGCTTTTTCAGAATTGAGCGCATCCATAAGTCCCGATACTTTTGTCCTGAGACGCCTACTTTGACAATTATGTAAAAATCCTACTACACAACTGCCATCATCTTGTCGGTCTATATCTGCCGAACACAATACTAATTATAGTAACGCTGATAATCGCATATTCAAATCAGATACGCCGTCTTCTATCAAAACCTTAATTTGAAAGGATTTGCCTTCGCTGTATTTATGGGGGCTGATTGTCTGTATTTATCAATCTTTATCTATAGATCAAAGCATATAAAATGCAATTTTTTCTCAAAATAATAGTTGACATTTATTAAAATAAGCATATCATAACATTATTATAGCTGATGTTGGAGACGCTTATGAAAGGACAATCTGAAGAAGAGAAGCGGAGGGTACTGTCGATTGCCGGCAATCCCAAGAATGGGCTGGTGGAACGGCTTAACTCAATTCCGAATGGATATAGAATCCTTCAGCGTACTTATCATTACGATCCTTCGCAAAAACGGACGTATGGCAATAAAAGGGCCATCGGCGTAGTAATTGACGACAAATATCTGACCATTGAAGAATACCACGCCCGGTACACTCGTCACGGCAAATCCCGGGTGGTTATTCCAGCCATACCTGAAGAAACCGCGCCAGAACCTGAGCCAAATGACACTGGCTATGATTTCGGTTCAATTGAAACCAGACTTGTCGGAGCAATTCCGCTGCTGTATCAAATGGCCTTAAATTGCCATATTGCCGAGGATTTGTCCCGGGCATACGGCGAGGAATTTTCCCCGGAAATTCTTTCGCTGGCTCTTCACTGGATACAAGACCGGGATAATGTGGCCAGACGCTTTTACAGGTTTTCCGAAAGTTTTGCTCTGCCCTTCGCCGGGACAATGAACGAGGAACAGATTTCAAAAATATATTCGTATCTCGGAAAGGACAAAAAGGCGCTTTCTGCCCTGTTTTCACTGAGATGCGGCAGACTTAAGTCAAAAACTTGCGTCAGCTATGATTCAACAAGCATTCCAACCAAGGCCAGCGACGTTTACATCCAGCAAACATCCAGGACCAAGGAGAATGAGACAGCTCCGATGATGCACCTGTCATTGCTGGTAGAACAAAGCACCGGAATGCCTGTCATGTACAACCTGTTTGAAGGAAAGACACCGGATTGCAATACGGTTGAAGATATAATTGCAAGAATCGAAGAACTGGCCGGCGACAAGGATCTGGTATTTGTTATGGATCGCGGTTACGAGGCGGTTCGCAATTTATGCGCCTGCGCTGACAGTGAAAAGAAATGCCTTATGGCAGCCAGAACGCTGGAATCAGCATTTATTACTGAAGTGCGCGAGCATTTTTCAGACTTTTGGGATGCTTCTTCTTACGTCCGCAATACAAAAGCCATCCATGGTCATACCATGAAGAAAACACTGAAGTACAGAGGGAAGGAATTCAGTATCTGGGTTCACATTTTCAGGGATGATGAGAAGAGCAAAATCGAGAATGCGGCATTCTGCAAACAGCTGGATGACTTCGAGCGTTTGTGGACAAACAAGTCTGTAAATGAACGCAAGGGCCTGTTGAACAATCCGTTAATGGATTTCTATAAGTGGTCAGGTCTTGAAGGGGATTTAGTCAGAGATCCAAACGCAATGAACAGCTATACCGAAAATTTCGGATTCTTTGCAAACATATCCACTTATGAGATGACAACTGAGGAAGCCTACAGAACCTACCACGAAAGAGACAGCATTGAGAAATGCTTTGAATCCGGAAAAATGAGCATTAAACTTGATACGGCCAGGGCTCATTACCAGGATACGATGGAAGGCAGATTTGTGGTGGCTTTTGTCGCTCTCAGCATTCTTGCGGAACTGAAATCACAGCTGGCAAAGGAACGGGTATTCACGGATAAGCGCAAGAAAACGCTTAAGCCGCATACCTTCAGCGTTCCTGATGTGATAGATATAACAAGGGCTATTGCGATACACTATGCCGTAAAGAGCAGACACTTCTGGGCGTCAGGACTCACGAAGGAAGTATCAAAACTGTGTATTGCATGCGGGGTAGATAAAAACTTCTACACCAAGCAACCGGCATACATCAAGTCCCTGACAGCAATCTGCAGAAATTTCCATGTCAACGGATAGTGCCACACCTTTTTGATCGGGATGTTGATCTTGTATTGATGGAGATGTCTGTTTAGGCGTCTCAGGAAAAAAGAATTAGGATATCTACTGGACGTGAAGGGCGATTTTGAGCGGAATTATTTTTGGAAAAGTGGCTGAGCGGCTGTTTGGTGAACAGGGGGTTAAGATAAGCAGCCAAC
>JAEEGG010017176.1_pt1 | contig 14910 bp, 11 predicted proteins | sample 9134161 | NCBI WGS metagenome assembly JAEEGG01 (sample SAMN16246543, study PRJNA631951) | gut metagenome | biome: gut microbiome; feature: rumen; material: CR-attached | host: Bos | place: Iran: Karaj | collected 2018-10
TTACGTCGTGGATGCCGCGCCTCAGGGCGAACGCCAAGGTCTTCGTCGGCATCGACGACGGCGTCATGCTGCCGCATGCCGTCGACGACCGAGGCATTGCGATGACCGCCAGCTTCTGGACCGGCATGATGGACCATGGCTCGACCATGTGGATGGCCGACATGATGTGGCGCTACTACGAGTTCGGCGGCGACGGCGGCAAGGCCTTCCTACGGAAATCGGCCATGCCCTTCATGGAGGGCGCCTTCAACGTCTTCTACAAGATGCTCGACCGCGCGAAGGACGGCACGCTTTCGCTTCCTGTCGGCTCCTCGCCCGAATACCGCGGCGCGGACATGGACGCCTGGGGTCGCAACGCCTCCTTCCAGCTCGCGGCGGCGCACCGCCTCGCCGAAAACCTCCAGAACGCCGCGAAGGCGCTGGGCGTACCGGCCGACCCGCGCTGGGGAGATCTCCTGCGAAACCTGCCCAAGGCCTCGCTCTACCGTGACCCGGCCTCGGACCAACTGGAAATCGGCCTGTGGGACGGCCTTACGCTCGAGTACTCCCACCGTCACCACTCGCATCTCGCCGGCATCTTCCCATTCGATGTCTTCGACCCCGACGATCCCGAATGGCACTCCATCGTATCCTACAGCATCTGGCGCTGGCTCCATTTCGGTCCGGCGTACTGGACGGGCTGGTGCGTTCCGTGGGCGTCGATCATCAGTGCGCGTGTCGGGAACGCCGACGCCGCCGAGTTCCTTCTGGAATTCTGGGAACGGTTCTTCATCAACGAGGGACGCGGCACGCTGCACGACTGCTGCGTCGGCGGCCTCAACATGATGGGGCGTCCGCCTCTTGAGACGGACGCCTCACCTGACAACACCCGCGACATCATCCAGTTCGACGCCGCCGGCGCCTCGGTGGCGGCGGTCTTCGAGATGCTCTGCCAGGAACGTCGCGGCGTCACATACCTTTTCCGCGGCGCGCCAAAGCGCTGGCTTGACGTCGCTTTCGACGGCATCCGCACCACTGGCGGCGTGCTCGTCTCCGCGAAGCGCATCGACGGTAAGGTGCGCAAGGTTTCAGCGGTGGCGGCCTCGCGCGCGACGACGTTGCGCCTCGCGAATCCATGGCCGGGTCATGCCGTCAAAATAATCGTTGACGGCAAGGCTAGGACGCTCCCCGCGTCAGACATCATTGAGCTTTCATTCAGGAAAGGCCAGACGGCCCAACTCACCCAAACAGTCAAGGAGAATTAGGATGAAGAACATCGCAACTGCGGCGGCGGCCGCAATCATCATGGCCATCGATCTAGTTGCCGCAACTGCGGCCACTGGTCCGGCCAACGTCACCATCGGCATCCTGAGCGACGTGCATGTGGGCACGTCCCGGGCGAAGGTGCTGGAAGAGACATTCGCCTTCTTCCGCGACGCGGGGGTCGACGGCGTCATTATCGCGGGCGACATAGCCAACAGCGGCAACTCGAACGAGCTGAAATCCGCTGGCAACGCCTGGGACGCAGTCTTCCCCGACAACAAAGCCCCGGACGGGCGCAAGGTCGAGAAGTTGTTCCTCTACGGCAACCACGACTACTTCGGAAATTCGATTAAAAGCGATCCCGCCGCCGCGTGGCAATACGCCTTCAACGAGGACTGGGCGCCGGTCTACGCCAAGACCGTCAAGGGCTACGTCTTCATTTGCACCCACTGGGGGCATGAGAAGAAACTCGCAGGCTTCCTCGCCGAGAACGAAGAAAAACTACATCTGCGCGACGGCCGCCCCTTCTTCTACTCCCAGCATCCCCATCCGGGCAACACGGTCTACGGCCCGTGGGCCTGGGGCAACGACAATGGCGTCGCCACGCAGGCGCTTGGCACCTACTCCAACGCCGTCGTCTTCTCCGGCCACTCCCACCACTCGCTCACGGACGAGCGCAGCGTCTGGCAAGGGGCCTTCACATCCATCGGCACAAGTTCCCTCAGCTACATTTACGCGCAGTACTGGCGGGAAAACGGCGAGGCCGGGAGAGGCGAGCCTGTCAAGCAGATGCCGTGGCTCAATGCGCATGCCGGCAAGCAGGGCATGGTCATGCGCGTCTGTGACGACGCCATCGTCATCGAGCGCTGGGACATGATAGCCCACCAGAAGGTCGGGGCGGACTGGCGAATCCCCCTGGACGGCTCTCGCCCGTTCGACTTTGAGAAGCGCCGTGCCGCCGCCATTCCGCCCGAGTTCGCACCGGACACTCCCGTGATGCTTTCCAAAGGCACAGGCAAGAACCGCAAGGGCGAGGAAGTCGAGCAAGTCACGGTGACATTCCCTTCGGCAATTCCCAGCGCCACGTCGCGCGTCCTCGACTACGAGGTTAGGGCTCTCGCATACCACGAGGACATGGACTACGCCGTCGCCACGAAGCGCATACACGCCGCGGCATTCTACCTTCCCGTGGAAAGGGACGCCCCGACGAACAAATGTGTCTTTGCCACTTCCGAGTTGCCGGAAAAGACACCGCTTCGCTTCGCAGTACGCCCCGTTGAATGCTACGGAAAGAAGGGGCACGAAATCCTCTCTGGCTGGTGGAAGCGCTGATCGCTTAGTCACTTGGCCACAACGTCGCTTGCAATGTACTGTCTTGCGTGGGCTTGACAAATGCCGTAAATCCCTATATCCTACCTCTTAGGATAGGAAATGAACATCATGAACCCTGAATGGATTACAGGCTCATACGTTGTGCCTGCAGAAGATGACTACGAGGCCCACTTTGCGGATGCACCGGCGCCGGTGCTGAGACGGGCATTTGCCGTCGCGGACAAGCCCGTTAAGCGCGCGGTATGGCGCATCGCGTCGCCGGGAATGTATGACGCCAGCGTGAACGAAACGCGTGTCAACGCCGTCGCCCTGCCAATCTGGACTGCCTTCGACAGGCGCGTGCTGGAGGACGAATACGATGTGACGGCGCTTGTCAAGGGCGGCGACAACACGCTCACTCTGGAACTTGGCAACGGCTGGTGGAATCCGCTCCCGATGAAGATGTGGGGGCGGTTCAACCTGCGCGAGACGCTTGCGCACGGAACGCCCATGGCGAAGGCGACGCTGGAGGTGGAATTTGCCGACGGCACGGTGGAGCGTATCGTGACGGACAACGCGTGGCAGGCGGCGGAAGGACCGGTTCTGCGCAACAACCTCTACCTCGGGGAAAAGCGGGACGCGCGGATTGAGGTTACCGCATGGGAACCCGTCCGAATCGCAACGGACGCGCCCAAGGGCGAGGTGTTGCCGCGCGGCGACATGCCCCCCGTCGTCGTGTACGACAGCTGGAAGGCGAAGAGCGTCAAGGCTCTGTCCGATGGCCGATGGATCGTCGACATGGGCGTGAATTTCGCAGGCACCGTGCGGGCCACGTTGAAAGGAACGCATGATGGCGATGTGGTGACATTCCGCTACGGGGAACTTCTCTACCCGGACGGTACGCTGAACGTGATGACCGGCGTGTGCGGACAGCAGAAGGATCCTGCCATCGACCCGCCCGGTATAGCCGAGCAGAAGGACTCCGTGATTTGCCCTGCGGCGGAACGCTTCACATACGAGCCGCGCTTCACGTTCCACGGGTTCCGCTACGTGGAGGTCGCCGGATTGCGCCGCGCCCCCGTGCCCGAGGATTTCGAGGCGCAGGCCTGGAGCGCCGACGTGAAGGACTCGGCGTCCTTCGAGTGCTCCGATCCAAAGATCAACCTCCTTTGGGAAGTGTGCCGGCGCACCTTCCGCTCGAATCTCCAGGGCGTGCAGTCCGACTGTCCCGCGCGCGAGCGCTTCGGTTACGGCGGCGACCTGGCGGTCTCCGCCGAATCGTTCATCCTGAACTACGACATGGCCGCCTTCTACCGCAAGGTCGTGCGCGACCGTTGCGATATGGAGGCGTTGTTCGGCGTCTTCACAAGCACGTCGCCTTGTATCTTTCCCAATAACGATTTGGCGGCGCTGAGAGAGGGAAAGTTCAGCATGGGCTGGGCCGTGGACGTGCCGGTCGTCATTGATCTGCTGTTGCGCTACTATGGTGACACGGACACGATGCGCGAGGCGTATCCGTATCTGCGGCGTTTCCTAATGCATTGCGCCGAGGCCTTCGACGTCCATCACGTGCCACCGTGCATAGGCGACCACGAGGCATTGGAGAAGGCCGACCTTGTGATGACCGCGCAGTGCCACTACCACCAGTTCCTGAAGTTGACGGCGAAATTCGCCCGCCTGCTCGGCGAGGAAGCGGACGCGGCGCGCTTTGAAGCGACTGCGAAGGAACTTGAAGACGTTTTCGCGACGTTGGCCCGCTACGTGCCGGCAAAGGGATTCGTGGGTAACGGACGGCAGGGCGAGGAGTGCTTCGCCATCTATCACGGCATGCTTCCGCCGGCCGATCTTGATGCCGCCTACGGCATTCTGCGCCATGACATGACCGCCCACGACTACGCGCTTTCCACAGGCATCTTCTCGACCAAGTATCTTCTCGAAATCCTGACCGAGCGCGGCGACGCGGAGATCGCGGGCAAGGTGCTCGCACACAAGGGTTTCCCCGGCTGGTACAACATGCTCGACAATGGTGCCACGACCCTCTGGGAGACATGGGCGCAGTCCGACAACATCTATTCGCAGAACCACCCCATGTTCGGCTCGTGTGCGGCATGGCTGATGCGCGGCATACTTGGAATCAAGGTCGCGGACGACGCCGTAGGGTGCGACAAGGTCTCCATCGAGCCACACGCTGTCGCCGGCGTCACATGGGCGCGCGGCCACCTCGACACGCCTCGCGGACGCATCTGCGTGTCGTGGAGGCTTGAAGGCGGCGAAATGAAGATTGAGAGGGCGGACAGGGTCAACAGATAAGGTAAATGCTCCACCCTGCGACAATGCCCTACAGCTTGTCCACCGTCATGACGGGGATGTCCTTCGGCGCGTCGACGAGGGGCGTGAGGCAGCTTTTGTCGAACTTGTAGCCGTCCTTGCCGAGCGGCCAGAGGAGGGGTGAGCAGTTGAGGATCGTCGCCGCGAAGCCCTGGTCGGTCGCTCCCTCGTTGCCGGTGTGGGAGGAGTTCCACGCCTCGTTCTCGATGACGAACGGCTTCTTGTCGTAGCCGATGGCGTTGAGGGTGTCGATGAACTTGCGCCAGTCGATGCTATCGCTTCCGCCGAAACCGGGGAGGGCGGGGTCGTAGTGATGGCGGTCCCACTCGGATGAGGAGACTGGCACTCCAGCCTTGGCCGCGAGGGCGGGGTCGACCTTTTGGACGGGGAAGACGCGTCCCCAGTGGATGCCGAGGTTGTCGTAGCGGTTGCGCGTGCCTTTGATGTGGATGCGGCGTAGGCGCGCCGGATCCATGTTGCGGATCACGTCGGCGGGGTCGATGTGCTGCCAGGCGTCGTGCGACGGATCGTAGGTCTCGGCGTGGGCGCGGCTCGGGATAAGGGCGTACATGAGTTTGCGCGCGGCGAGCGTGCAGGGGAGGTTGTTGTAGGTCTGCGGCTCGGAGAGGGGCGTCCAGCCCTCCATCGGGCAGTTCTCGTAGGTGACGGTGACGCCGAGGCTCTCTGCGTACTTGATGATCGGTGTGAAGACCTTCTTGTAGAGGGCGAGGTTCTTCTCGAAGCCGCCGTTCTGGCGTCCGAGGCGGTGGTTGTAGCCGACGAAGGTGCCGGCGACGACATCGGCCGCGTCACCGCCGAGGAGGTAGGCGATGCGGATGAGGCGGAGGAGGTGGTTGCGGTTGGCGATGGCCTCGTCCTCGTTCTCGGAGAGGAGGTTTTCGTATGCTCCGACTGAGACGCGGAGGTTCTCCTTGCGGCAGACGTCGATGACCTTCTGCGCGTCCTTGCGGGAGAAGTCCTCGTAGTCGAGGTGCGTGGCGACGTGGTCCTTGCGGGTGCCGTCACGCCTGAAGACGCAGAGTTCAAGACCTTGTGCGCCGGCCTTTTTGGCCTTCTTGACGACCTCGTCGAAGGAAAGGCGCGCGTATGCTGAAGTCATTAGCCAGATGGGATTGTTCATGATGTTACCTCGTTGGTAATTATTGTACGATATTTCCATTCTCCTTGTGATATAATTCATAAAATGATTGCCGACAACGAGAAAACAGACCGCATCTTCATGCGCATGGCGATTCGCGAGGCGCGAAAGGGCGTTGGCATGACACGCCCGAATCCGCCCGTGGGCGCCGTTGTAGTCGATGCCGGCGGAACAGTTCTCGGGCGCGGCTACCACCACAAGGCGGGCGGTCCACACGCCGAGGTCAACGCCGTGCGCGACTGCGGTGCGGCGGACCTCTCGTCAGCCACGATCTACGTGACGCTCGAACCCTGCTCGACAACGGGGCGGACGCCTCCCTGCACGGATTTGCTGATTGGGAAAAAGGTCCGCCGCGTCGTAATCGGCTGCACCGACCCGAACCCGAAACACGCGGGAAGGGGCATCGGGATTCTCCGCTCGGCCGGAATAGAGGTTGTCTGCGGCGTTTGCGAAGAGGAATGCCGCGAGCTGATAGTCCCGTTCGCCAGCACGATGCTGCGCCACAGGCCGCATCTTACGCTCAAGCTCGCCATGACCCTCGATGGCAAAATCGCCGACCGGGTCGGGAAGTCGAAGTGGATTACCGGCGCGGCCTCCCGCGGCTTTGTCCAGCGGTTGCGCGCCGATGCCGACGCCATACTCGTCGGTTCCGGGACTGTGCTTGCGGACGATCCGCAGCTCATTTGCCGCCTCAGGGGGCGCAAGGCAGGCGCATGGCGCGTGGTAGTTGATTCCCGAGGACGTCTGCCGACCACGGCCCGCATCTTCACTGACGAATATGCGGCGCAGACGATTGTCGCCACCACTGAGGCGGGGGCGGCCTCATTGATGGTAAAATTCAAAAAGGACACCCCGCACATGACATGGACGCTTCCATCCGCCAGTGACGGACATGTCGGCCTTGAGGCTCTGTTTGGAAGGCTTACTGCCGAACTCGGGGGAATGGAAGTCCTTTGCGAAGGGGGAGGGGAGTTGGCAGGGGCTCTTCTCCGCGCGCGACTTGTCGACAGACTCGTTCTCTTCTACGCCCCCGTGATTCTGGGCGACGCCTCCGCGCGGCCGGGATTCGCGGGACTTGACCTCCCCCTGTCGGCAGGCCGTCTTTCGATAGCCTCCCGCAAGGTCAGGTCTTTCGGCGATGATGTCGCCATTATACTGGACTTGGCCCCGACGCCAAAGGAGAATCCATGAACCTCCGGAAAATCAAACAAATCAAGGCCGTTTTAAGCCCGTCAAGCGAGCTCTGGCACAGCGACCTCTCACAGTACGGCTGGTTGAAGCGCAAAGTTCTTTTCATTGTACGAGTCATTCGGTTGGTCGCGCGCGGCTTCATGAACGACCAGTGCAATCTCCACGCCTCGGCTTTGACATACTACACGCTTATGTCACTCATTCCGCTTTTGGCGCTCGGACTTTCGTTGGCGCGGGTATTCGGCGGGGGAGATCTCGCCCGCGAGAAGATCACGGAGGAAATCAACGTCATCGGACAGCAACTGTCCGCGAGCTCGGTGTCGGACACTTCCGCGGAGTTGACGCAGGAGTTCGTGTCCAATCTCAAGGCCTACGCTGACCAGATATTTGACCAAATTGGCAACATCAGCTTTGGAACGCTTGGAGGCGTAGGCCTTCTCGTCCTGCTTTGGATGGCAATAACGATGCTGTCGCAGATCGAGGCAAGCTTCAACAACGTCTGGAGCGCACCGGCGCGCGGGCTCTGGCGCAAATGCGCCGATTACCTCGCAATCATCCTGGTTGTGCCGTTCCTCGCAATCGCCGCGTCTACAGTTCCAATAGTGGCCCTTGTCACAAAGTACGCCTACGGATACACGTTCGGCCTCATGAGCGAGGAATGGTTCGCACGTCTTTTGCGTTTCTGCATCGGGAGCTTCTTCACAATAGCGCTCTTCGTGGTTGTGCTGATGTTTGTGCCGAACACACGTATCCGCTTCAAGGCGGGGCTTGTCGGCGGCGTAACGACGGCGATTCTCTTTGCCGTGTGGCTCAAGCTATGCATGGCGCTGCAGATCGGCGTCGTCAAGTACAGCAAGCTGTACGGTGGTCTCGCGGCGCTTCCAATTCTACTTGCCTGGGTCTTCATGAGCTGGCAGATCATCCTCTTTGGCGAAGAGCTGACCTTTGCCGTGCAACACTCGGAGTCGTTCTTCCGGGACGAAGGCGCAAAGAAGGCCGGTGCGCGTCCGAAGTGGCGGCTTGGAGTGGTGCTGTGCGTCGAGATGGCCCGCCAATGGGCAAGCGGCGGTGGCGCATTCAATAGTGGCGCGTATGTGTCGGCGCACCACATTTCGGGCCGGCTTGTCGCGGACGTACTTGGGGTTCTTGCCGCAGCGGGAATAGTTGCGGAGACGGGGGACAAATCCGGGTTGTTTGTCCTGCTGAGGCCGCCGGAAAAGGTCACGGTAGGCGATATAGTCTCGGCAGTTGCCGATGCGGGGACTCCCCCGGAGTCTCTTGGTCTATCAAAGACCGAAGGGCCGCTTCGCGATTACTTCGTCCGCTCCGACACCCAGCTGTCCGAGCATCTTTCAGTGTCAATAGCCAAACTGGCGTCGCCGCCGGAGGGCGGCAACGCCAGTTAGCTTCTAGCTTTTAGCTTCTAGCAGTTAGGCTTATACCACTAACCACTAACGACTAACCACTAATCACTACTTCGGTTCAATCTCCGACTGGATCATGTCGAACATGCGGCCCATGATATTGTTGGCCTCTGTCATGACCCGCTGGGCATGCTCGCAGGCTGCGCGGATTTCAGCGAGGCGATGAAGCCGCTGGAGATTGTCATGGTCGAGATCCTCGCAGCGCTGGCGGAGTTCCGCCACTTCCTCGACGAGATCACGCTCATGGTCCTCGGCCTGCCGCAACGCCGTGCGGAGGTTGGCCAGTTGCTTGCGGACGTTTTCGGGATCTTGATCAAGATCTGAAAGATGCATCCCCTCGGGGATTGGTACTTGAACGGGCTTGCCGCATTGGACGCATGTTATGACGAGGCCTGCGCCACGGTAGTCGATTACCAGGCCGTGTCCGCAGTGCGGGCAGTCAAAGACAATGTCGGTGTCGCGGATTTCACCACCGAGGTCGTCTATGTCGGCGACCATGCTGGGTGGAACCTGTGTGCCTTCCATGGTGTCGTCTTCATCCATTGTGAACACTCCCGTTTGCTGCGTTCCAGGCTGAGAAGCGCGTCTCGGCCGCGAGAACAAACACTAAGATCAGGGCTTCGTAATGCGGCCGGCGCGGATGCACTCGGTGCAGACAGTGCGGCGAAGCGTGGTGCCGCCTTCCTTGACGCGGACCGTCTGGAGATTCGGCATGAAGCGGCGCTTCGTGATGCCGGTGGTGTGCAGGCCGATGCCGCCCTTGTACTTCTCTAGACCGTGGCGGACGATGTGGTTGCCGGTCATCGGCTTCTTGCCGCAAATTTCACAAACCTTGGACATGATGGAACTCCTTAAATTACAAGTGAAAATATGATACCTCTTTTGCCCCGTCCATGACAAGCAAAAAGCGAATCACTTCGCGATTCGCGCGTTGAGCTTGCGGAATTCGCGGATGAGGGGCGGAAGCGTGGCGAGCTGGGCGACGATGTCTGAAATCGGCATCGCCAACCATACTGCGAGGATGTGGTCGTCGATGAGATACGGAAGAATCCATACGAGCGGGAGAAGGCAGAGGAACTGGCGGAGAAGCGACAGCAGGATGGCCGTACGCGGCTGCCCTGTGGACTGGAAGTAGGTGGTGGCCGCGATGTTCACGAATATGGTCCAGATGAAGATGTTTGCAATGCGCAGAGCCTTCACCGTGGCGGCTACGACGTCGGCGTCGCTCGCGAAAGCCCTTGCGAGTACGCGTGGCAGAAGTTCGGTGCCGAGGAAGACCGTCACCGTCGCGACTGCGGTGAGCTTGAGGCCGAGGATGAGGCACTCCTTTACACGATGGTAGTTGCCGGCGCCCCAGTTGTAGCCGATGATGGGGGAGAGCCCTTGCTGGACGCCGACGCAGGGGATGAAGAAAAGGAACGAAATCGTGTTCGCAATCCCAAAAGCCCCCACTTGAATCGTACCCTGCTCGGAAGAGCCCGACCATTTCGCAAACGCGTGGTTCAGCGAAAAGCCTATGACAGCGCCCATGATTTGCATGAGGCAGGGCGAGAGGCCAATGGAAAGGGCCTTCAGAGTTATGTCGCGGAAGAGCCCGATGCGGGCAGGTCGCAGGCGGACGACGGACTTGCGACGCAGATAGAAGCTCAGGGCGGTGCCGCAGGTCACCATCATGGAGATGTTCGTCGCCCACGCCGCGCCGGCGACGCGAAGGCCGAGACCCGGAATGGCGAGGCCCGTTCCGGGAATCGGAATGGCGTCGAAGATGAAGATGGGGTCGAGCACCATGTTCGTGGCGCAGCCTGCGATCATGCAGTACATCGACTGCCGAGGCGACCCCTCCGCCCTCATCGTCGCGGACAATCCGAATCCGAGGTGGGCGAAGATATTGAAGAAGATTACAATCGACAGATACTGGTGCGCGAGGCGCAGCGTCTCGGCGGTTGTTCCGCTGCCCGCCATAAGGGCGAGAATGGGCTTGAATCCGAAGAAGAACATAAGCGGCGGGACGATGAGCCCGAAGAGGAGCTTCATCGCCACGCAGGAGCCTAGCGCCTTCTCGGCGCCGACGCGGTCGCCTGCTCCGAGCCTGATTGACAGAATCGTCGACGACCCCATGCCGATGAGGACGCCCACGGCGCCGAGGGCGCCCATTATTGGGAACGACAGGGTGAGGCCGGCAAAGGCATCCTTTCCGCATCCGTGGCCGATGTAGATGCGGTCGACCACGTTGTAGAGCTGGTTGATCGTCATTGTGACGACCGCGGGCCAGGCATACTTCAAAATGAGCGGGAAGATTCTTCCCGCTCCCATCTCATGAAGTTTTTGCTCGGAGGAGCCCATTCAAGTCCAGGCGGATGACTATTCGCCCTTTTCCTTATGCTGGATCAAAATTATCGCCGTGGCCATGCGGTTTGAGGCGGAATGGACCTGGATTTTTTCCGTGAGTTCAAAGCCATTTGTGGAACCGAAGTTGGAGGTGATCGAATCCCGTGTTATGCTTGAAGCTTCAGGCGCGTAATAGGTCACTTGTTTGCCATTGTATGAGGATAGTGTGCCATACCTGGGTTCTAGAATCTCCCAGGTGTAGTCCCATCCCCCCTCCGCGGTTAGGACGAGAGATTGGCCAGGGGCAACCGTAGCCTTGGCCGGGCTTATGGACAACTGTTTGTCGGAGAGTTTCTCCGTTTCGCAACCGGTGACCGCGACAAAAACCGCTGCCGTTATGGCGGCGAATGCAAGTAGTGACTTTTTCATGGTAAATACATTACTCGATTCCGCTTTGCATGTCAATCATTTTGACTTTTGCAATCGTGCGTGGAAAACTGAAAGCCAAGGTTATCGAATCTGGAACAGCGGCTCCCCGAGAATCAAATCGTCCTTGACGGCCTGTGAGACGATGCCCCACTTTTCATTGCGCCGGATGAGCGCGCGTCGAAGGACGAGACTGCCATTTTCACGTCGCAGAATATAGAGTGGAATCGAGGGCGAAGCACCAGTGGCCACATACGGGACGATGCTCGCCTTGTTCCGCCTGTAGGCACGGCCAAGCGGGTCGAACTGGATTTTACCGGCGGAGTAGGCCCGGCGAATGCCGATTGGCTCCTTCTTGTCCTGGTCCTGGACGAAGAGTTCGTCGGCGAGGCCGTTCAGGACGCCGCGGACGTCATCGGCCGAGTAGGGAAGGGGTGCCAGCGAGGCAACCGGTTCGTAGCTTGAATAAGAAGAGAGCAGATGTTCACGCAATGTAATGACGTCAATCGCGCGCACTGCCGTTTTCAGACGCGCGAGGACTGCGACGACATCATCCTGCTTCTTTTTGGCCTCGCGAAATCTCTGGCGCGGTCCGGAGATGCGCGCGTTGAGGTCGTCTGCCCCCTTTGCAAAGGAGTTGTTCCATTTTGACAGTGCCTCCTCGCATTTTTGGGCCAACGACTGCAATTCCTCGTCGGGTAGTTCCGTGTTCAGGCGCTTGGCCACCGAGTCAAGAATCGGCGCAAGTCTTAGAACATATTGTTCGGCATTCTTTCGTTTGGTGTCGCGCTTCGTTTCCGAGTATGCGATTGCCGATTCCTTGACCTGGGTCAGTCGCCTTGAATAGGTGACATCCTGGGGCTTTAGAAGCTCATCGACGCGCTCGATTTTATCGATGGTGCTCTCGTTAGCTTCCTCCCAGTTGTTATTTGCGATGGTCTCCAACTCGCCCAGCAGGGAGGCGATCTCGTTTGTGCGCACGAGGTTGTCGGCCTTCATCTTTTCGAGCTTGTCGAAGAAGACAAAAACGCGTGAATCGGAGAGAACCTCTGGGTCTTCATGTTGTAGATAGCTCAACTCGGCCGAAATCTGCTCAATGGGATCGAAGGTGTCTAGTAGCGCTTCAAGCTTGTCGGCTTCGGCAATGCACTTTTCGTTCAGAATCCTGCTGCGTGAATTACGAACGGAAAAACCTATTATGGCAATAAGCACCGCGGCGACGCCGACGAAAGGCAGAATCTTGAGGGGGATTTCGGTGTTGCTGCGTTTGTCAATAATGCGCTCTGCGCGCCACATGAGGCTTTCGTCGTCTGGTTCGCGGCTTCGGAATTCGGGGGCTGAGAGAATCCGCGTTATGGCCGAGGCGTCGCGTTTGTGGACGGCATGGCGGAGGTCGCTGCACAGCTTGTTCCAGCGGGCCTCTTTCTGCTCGGACACGACGTGCTCCTCGCACCTCATGCGACACCCTTCGATAAGCTCGCGGTCGTCTGCGCAGACAGTCCAGCCTTCCTTGCGGAGACGCTCGATTTCCTCAAGCGTCGAGAGGGCGAGGTGGTAGTTCCACTTCTTGTAGAGGCATTTGCGGAGGATGCAGATGTTCTCGTGCCCTTCCTTCTCGCGTTGCGCCGCGTCGGTGCGCTCGATGAACATGCGCATGGCGAAGGCCCCGCTGGAGCCGGGAGGCTTTGACCACGGGTAGGAGAGGAACATTCGCGCGATACGCTCGGCGTCGGCTTTGTCCCCCGCCTTTCTCGCCGCGTTGAATTCGGCGAAAAGCTGGCGCTGGACATCGGCCTCCGACTGCTCGGGGTCGTCGTTTTCGCCAATTGGAATGTCAGTGTAGTCGTCCATCGTGTGCTTGGAATCGCACCGCCTATTATAGCAAAATGGAAGAGTCGTTGCGATTTATTTGGAAATTCGCTATTATTGTTTCCGATATGGATACAAATAAAAGCTTCGGCGTCATCTTCGACTTGGACGGCGTCATCGTCAGTACCGACAAATACCACAGGCAGGCGTGGCAGCGCCTCGCCGACGAACTCGGCATTCCCTTCACGGAGGCCCAGGCGCAGGCGACGCGAGGCGTGGACCGCATGGCAAGCCTCGCCATCGTCCTCGGCGAGCACGCCTCAGAGTTCACGGACGCGCAGAAGGCGGAATTCGCCGAACGCAAGAACAAGGTCTACAAGGAGCTCATCCGCCAGATCACCCCGGCGGACGCCCTCCCCGGTGTAGACACGCTTCTGCCCGCCCTCCGCGAGCGAGGCGTGCCAATCGCCATCGGCAGCGCGAGCAAGAACGCGCTCCCCGTCCTTGAGGGCATGGGCATCGCCGGAATGTTCGACGCCATCGTCACCGGCTACGACTTCGTGCACGGCAAGCCGGCGCCGGACGTCTTCCTCGTCGCGGCCGAACGCATTGGCCTCCCGCCCTCTCGCTGCGTCGTCTTCGAGGACGCGGCGGCCGGCATTCAGGCGGCCCATGCCGGCGGCATGAAGGCCGTCGGCGTCGGCAACCCGGAGATTGTCAAGGGCTGCGACCGCTTCGCAAGGACACTGGCGGACATCAGCGTTGAACAGGTCGCGGACCTGTTCAACTCCGAGATAATAAATAATAGATAACAGATAACAGATAATAGATATTGCTGACCAACCGACGAACCGACCAACTGACCAACTGACCAACTAACCTACTGACCAACCATGAAATCAACGATTAAGATTGCTCTATTGCTTGCGGCGTCGACGGCGGGGGCCGTCGATTTATCCAAGCTCGCGGATCTGGACTTCGCCGAGCGGTACGCCTTCTCGACGAACCGGCAGGCCGTAATCGACACGCTGCACCCGAAGACGCAGGAGTGGTTCGCCTACTCGCTCCTCAACGCCCAGACGGAGGGGCGCATTGACGACGCGGACGCCCTTCTCAAGGAGTGGGAGCGGAACTTTCAACATCTGCCAGGAAGCCGCGACCTCTGGGAAATGTTCCGCGACCGCCAGATGATCCTTCGCAGCGATGCTGGTAAAGGCGGCGGACAAAACGGCAAATGGGACCTGAGAACGGTCGTAAAGAGGCATCTCTCCGACAAAATGGTCATTCCTCCGCGCGAGGCCGAGGTGAAGCCCAACACCTATCCCTCCGCGCTCGATCAGGGTGAAATAACGTTCGAGTCCTTCTGGAAGAACGCGAACAGACATCCCGACCTTTTGGCACCTAACATGCGCTTTCTCGCCTTCCGTCCCGAAAACCGCAAGGATGTCTTCAACCTGGATTACTACACGAAATCGGACGAGTCTCCCGACGCCCCGTTCCACTTCGACCTTCTTTTGGACTACTATTCGGACGACAATCGCGACCATGTCTTCAACGGCATGGGGATAGACAAGCTTCTGACCCTTCCGCAACTTGAGGCCGTCGCGAAAAAACTGGCCGGGACGCCGAAGGACGTGCGAGGCTTGGCCGCATTTGCGGACATCGTGCTCGCCAAACTCGTCCCCGGCGCGG